>RRZT010650827.1_pt1 | contig 15052 bp, 19 predicted proteins | sample 2165551 | NCBI WGS metagenome assembly RRZT01 (sample SAMN10456910, study PRJNA506462) | wastewater metagenome | biome: wastewater; feature: sludge; material: wastewater sludge; isolation source: wastewater sludge with Escherichia coli K12::gfp cells carrying plasmid... | place: USA: Moscow, Idaho... | reverse complement strand
TTCAATAACCTCTCCCTAAAGGAAGAGGAATGTGTTAAAAATGAGCAAACAATAAAAACTAAAATTTAAAAATTAATTTAAAAATTTAATTAATTATTATAAACAAATTGTTTAACAGGATTAAGAAAAATCCTACTATTCAATATCTTTTCAATAAATTGTAAAGAATCTTGAACTACATTTTTTGAATATAACTGGTAAAATTTTCTAACTATTCCTATACTTCCATTAATATCACGATTTATTAATATCCCTAAAGAACTTTGAAATAATCCTCTACATTTTCTCTTACCTAAATATTTTTCATTAGTAAGTGGGTTTATTCCTTTTGATTGTTTTTTTACCTTGTCACTTGTTACAGTTTCATTTTCATTATTATTTAAGTCTTTAATTTCTACATTATTTTCTTCCTTTTCAATATTATTTGTTTTATTTTTTTTATTAGTTTTTTTGTTTGATTTAGTTTCAGTATATTTAGGTAAAGGTTCATTAACTAAATTGTCAGTTTTACTTGTGTAACTTTCTTCTACCTCAACAATGTTAATTTTTCTTAATTCTCCTTTATATTTTAACATATCAATAAGTCTAGTATGAGGAATAGAAGTAAATTTTTGATTATTAACTTTACCAATATTTATCTCATTTTTCCATTCTTTATTCTTACCAATAACTAAAATTCTTACATCATTATTTTCACAATGTTTTAATATATTTTCAGAAGTTTTATGTAAATAATCATTAACATAATTATTTCTATTTAAAGTTATATTATCAAGTTTTTTATTTAATGATTTATATGTAAAAGAAGTTTTTCCTTTTTTTGTATTTCCTAAGTCATCAATTTGTTTTTGTAATTTACTTTTTATTTTATTGTAGTATTGATTTCTACTTTTTATTTGTTTTCCATCATAAATTATTCCATTACCTTTGTAGTCAATTAAAGAACATAAATTATTAACACCTAAATCTATTCCACGAATTTTATCTTTATCTTCTAATAAACTAAAATTATGTATGTTATTAGTTTTATAAGAAATATTTAAATACCAACTACCATTATATTTTTTCATTTCAATTACATTAATTTTATTTAATTCTTTAAAAGAATTTAAATTAAGGTTCACTTCAATTTTTCCTAAATTATTAATAAATTCTTTTTTTTCTAAATTTCTATTTTCATAAACAAATTTTTTTGGTGTTGTGATAGTAATTTTTACATTATTATCAATAATTTTAACTCTAAAATTTCCTGTTGCTAACATCATAGTATGAGGGGATTTAGATTTTTTATATCTTGGTAGGGTTAATTTTTCATCATATTCACCTTTTAATTTCTTTTTTAATAAACGAAAAAAAGAACTGTAATCTTGATTTAATTTTAAACCAATATTTTGACTAATAGAATTAGGTAAAATATTATAATTATTTAATTTTTTAACATCATAATATAATTCAGGATTTTTAAAATTTATATAAGATTTGGAGAATTTAATATTCTCAATATTTTTAGAAATTAATTCGTCTTCGGTATATTTATGATTAAAATAATTAGTTCTAATTTTATAATTAATTTGATTATACAAATAATTAGATATTTCAGACATAGTATCAATTAAAGAATAATATTTATTATCTAATTTATGTTTTAATGTTAATATCATAAATATCTCCTTATAATTGTTTTTTAATTTTTATTTAACTATAATAATATTGTTAATTATACAATAAGTTTGGACAACAGTCAAATTTTAAAATGGTTCACAATTCCTCACCTCCGTGAACGAAGGTGTCTCCTTGTGAACATAATGAAAAAGGTTCATCATAAAAATTATCATTTAGAAAATCAAATATTAAAATTAAGTTTAAATTCTTATGATTATATTTTTCCTATTTTAAAAGAAGTAAGATAATTTTAGTTAAAGAAGAAAAAATTAAAAGAAAATTTACAAAATTTTGGTGTAAAAATATTGCTGATATTATTTATCTAAAAGAAAAATGGGTTTTATTAATATAATTTTATATTACTTTAAGATAAAAACTGTTATTATTGAAAAAAAATATAAGGAAATCAAAAGTATGGAATATTTAAATAATAAGAGTTTAACTTGTATTTCATTGTTAATTGCTACTAAAGATAGAGTAGATAGTTTTTTTGACGTTATTTTACTAAAAAACGAACCTTTTTTAAAAGAATTATCAGAAAATACAAATATAGATTTTTCTCAAAGTTATTTTAAATATTATGATGATTTAATATTAAATATAGAAACTGTTAGGACTTATCTAATTAAAAATTTATCTTTGAATACTAGTCAAAATTTTTCTTCTTATTTTAAAGATTTATCATTGTTACCTTTAAATGAATATGACTCAAAATTGTTAGACCAGTTATATAATTTAGAAGCTGAAACTTATTGGTTTAATGAGTTCCAAAATAAAAAAGACGTTAGTGTTAAAGAAAATGTTGAATTACTATATAAAAAACTCAAAGAAATTCTTGAAGATGATTTAGACAATCAAGATTTAGAGTCTCTTTTAATGGATAAAAGACCGTTTGGAAATAAAAATATTCCAGAAAGTATAATATTTACTTTAGGTATGGACTCGGAAAGAAGACTTAATACAAATTACAGATTACCTTTATATTTTGAAGAAATTGCTAATGATTATTTCAATTTAATAAAAACAAAAATTAAATTATCAAATTATTTTAAAATAGATAAAGAAATTCTTGATTTAAGAAATTCTAATAAATTATCCTCTCCATAAATGGAGAGGTTTTTAGTTTTTTCAGAAAAAACAAGGAAACAATTTTATTTCCAAAACTGTAAAAATATTTATTTACTTTTAACTTTTCTTTGTAAAGAATTAAAACCTTTAATAAAAATATTTTTAGAACGATTTTTATCACGATTAAGAGAAAAATTACATTTAACACAAACAAAATTTTCTTGTGTTTTTCTATTATTATCATCAACACAACCACAACAAGAACAAGTTTTTGAAGTATTAAATGGTGATATTCTTAAATATCTTATACCTAATAATGATAATCTATTTTGTAATAATTTAAAGATTTTCCCTTTATTCCAATAATGAAATTTTTCTTTTATATTTCTGCTTTTAATGAAATTATCCAAATTTTCCATAAATAAATAATTTATATTATTTTCTAATAAAACATTTGTAAATTGATTTACTATTTCATTATTAAAATATTTTTGATAATTTCTTATTTGTCTATATAAAGTTTTATATTTTTTTCTTAATGGTTTTCTTAATTTCATTAAAAGATATATTTCATTTTTTAAGTCTTTTATTTGTTCTTTATCATTTAAAAAATTTAAATTTTCTTCTAATCTTTCTATCTCATTTTCTATTAATCTTTTTCTACTTTTTACTTTTCTTAATTTAATTAATTTTTTATTAAATTTTGTCGTGTTAGAAATAAAAACTTTACTTTTATCTAAAAATTCTGTTTTTAAATCAACCGTACAACTGTTTTCTTTTATAAAATTAATTTCCTTAATATTATATGTTATTGGTTCATTTATTCCTAAATCTATTGAACGTACATTAATCTTTCCTTCATATTCTTTATCCTTTATTAATTTTAATTCTTCTTTCTTTATTTGATAACTATTTTTCTTCTCAAATGTTAAATGTATCTGTATTATTTTATGTTTATTTTCCTTTTTAAATACAAGTTTTGGATTATTTAATTTATATTCTGAATTTATTAAAATTTTTTTAACTTTATCACCATTTTTATCTTTAAAATCAAAATCAAAATATCTCCAATCACTACCATTAAATAATTTTAATTTTATCTTTGTTTTTTTATTATTTAATAAATCATTTTTATTAATTTTTGACATATTATTTTTATATAAAACAGGAAAACTTTCAGGAAAAAAGTTAAATGTAGGACAATTATATTCATAATAAATAGATTTTTTTAATTTTTTAATTTTGTTTTCAGTTTTTAAATCGTATTTATTATTTAACTTAATTTTTAATTCTTCTAGTTCTTTAATTCTTAAAGATTTTTCTTCTAAAAATAACTCAAATCTACTATCAAAAGAAGAAAATATACCTATTATATCCATAATTCCACTTCTTCTAAAATAACTTGGTAATTTAGGAAAAATTTGATTATATTCTTTATATTTTGGTGTATTTTTATCAGTTTTATGGATTAAGTTTTCCATTAATTTTAGTTGTTCGTTGTTATTTAAATTTTTAAATAATTCTTTTTCTTTTGCATAAATTTTAATTAAAAAATGAATAAGATTTTGATAAATATTAATAGTATTTTGAATATGTTTAGTATGTTGGAAGATTTTTAATTTATAACTTTTAAAAGAAGTGTTACTCATTAAAAATTTCCTTTCTTATTAGTCTTATTTTAAATTATTTATTATAATTATACCTAATAATTTAAATAAAAACAAGGTAAAAGTTTTTTCTTTTACTTTTATTTTACTAGGTTAAAATTTCTCGATTTTTTTCAAAAATCACCTCTCCCTGAAGGAAGAGGATTGGAGAAATTTTCTTGTTCAAAAAATTTCAGTTAATAATAGTTAAAACAAATAATAATATAATAGAGTCTAATAAATTAATTAATAACTCAGAGTATATATTATGGTTCTCTAAAAAAGTTCCTGAGAAATTTAAAAATTCTATGCAAAAAGAGTTTAAAAAAGAAATTTGGGAAATTATGAATGGTGATGTTGATAATATAATAAATAATAATTTATGTATTCTAACAACTAACGTTGATTTAAAAGGTTCAAATAAAAAAGATTTTATGGTGATTAAATTATTCTAAGAAATTAGAATAATTAAAAGTAATGTTTAAGAATATTTTGTAAGGTAAAAGGTATCATATATGTTTTCACATATATAAAAAGTTATGTTTTTGTGCCAAACTTAATCCCTAGCACTAAACAAATGTTCGCTTGTTTTAATTATATTTTCAGTATATTATTTGATGTATACCATACAACCGCTTTAAACATTATTTTTAATTAATTCTGAAAGTTTTTTAGAGAATATCTAATCATAGTATTTACTTTGCCTAATTAAATGATGAAACTATGAAAACCGCTTCTAAAAATATGTTGTAATTATAATAAAAAATATAATAAAAGTCAAGTAAAAAAAGATTGAAAACATATTGATATTTTTTAAAATAAAATAAACAATAAAAAGGTAAAAATATGAATAAAAACAGAATATACGTTTTAAATAAAGAAGAAAAATTAGAAAAATTTAAAGAAATATTAAAAGAATTTTCAGATAGTAATAATTTAATATTAATAAAAGATAATATTAATGGTGAATTTAAAGATTTAGTAGAAAATAATATTAATGATAAAGTTAATTATAACGATAACACAATAAGAAATCATTTAATACTAGATTATGAACATATAACATTAAAAACAAAAATAAAAGCTATATATATTAAAGAAAATTATGAAAATAATAATATATTTAGAGATTTAGAAGCATATATTAGAGATAATCAAAGTAATAAAAGAGATACAAAAAATATAAAAAGAATTACTGTTGTCTTAAATAATTATAATAAAAAATCTGAAATTTTAGAAAAAATAGTTTCAGTTTCAAGAAGTTTTAACATAAATTTTATATTTTTAAATGAAGAAGTAAATGAATTAAGTGAAATTATTTTAAGCAATTTGGAGAGAGAATAATGTATATTAAAGATGAAAAATTACCATTAGTTTTGTTTGAAAATTTTTTAGATAAATCAAAAGAACAAGAGCTGTTTGAAGAATTTAAAAATACTTTAGAATGGAAACAAGATAAATATAAATTTGGTGATAAAGAGGTTTTATCTCCAAGATTAATACGTTATTTTGGAAATAGAAATTATAATTATTCTGGTCAGTTAAAAAAAGCTACACCATTTACAGAAACTATAAAAAATTTAGGTAATTTAATAGAAGATTATTTAAGAGGTCAATCTTATGATATAGAAAAAGATTACTTTAATGGTTGTTTATTAAACTATTATAGAGACGGAAACGACTCTATTTCTTATCATACAGATAAAGAGCCAGATATGGTAAAAGATGGGATAATTGCTGTTATTTCATTAGGAGTAAGTAGAAAGTTTTATTTAAAAAATCAAAAAACAAATGTTGTTGAAAAAATAGATTTAAATGGAGGTTCATTATCAATAATGAATCCAATTTGTCAAAAAGAATACTTACACGCTATAATGAAAGAACCAAAAATAACAGAAAGTAGAATATCTTTAACTTTTAGAAGATTTAAATCTTAAATTAAAGATATATCATTACTTTTTAAAAATTTTAAAGGATTTTTAATTTTATGGTCAATAAAATTAACTTGTGAAAAATCATATTTGTGATAATTCATTTCTTTAGTTTTAAAATCATAAAAAACTTCCTTAGAAATTTCTAAATTTCTTCTTTTAAAAACCTCTATAATAGATAAATTTAAAATAGTAACAAATAAATCATTTTGTTTATTATAGTTTGAATCTTTAAAAACTTCTAAATTTTTAATAATTAAATAAATTCTATCTAATATATTTCTATCTTTATTTTTAATAAAAAAATTGAAATTATTTGTTATATCTTTTAATATATGAAGTTCACTTGATAAAGATTTTAACATATCATCATTAGAAATATTTTCTTTATCTAATATATTGTTATCTAAATATTTTCCTTCTTCTTTTGTTTTATTTATATAATTAGAAATGATTTCAGAATTTAAAAAATGATATTCAAGAATAGAATTATCATAATAATTATTAATAGAATCATATTTATTTGAAAAATCAAAATCAATAGAAAAATCAAAATCAAATTCAACTAATCTTTTTGTTTTAGTAACATCTTTTAATTTTTTGTTTTTTAATTCATAAAACTTATTAATAATTAAATTATTTAATTGTTTATATTTAGAATTATTCATAATAAGTATAAATTGTTTAAAAGTAGTTAAAACATTTTTTTGTAAAAAATATTCTAATAAATCTTTACTAATATTTTGATATTCTAATACAGGTAAAGTTGGCAATGTTTTAATATTTTGTTTAATTATATCTTCATTTATATCTTGATTTTTTATAAGAATATTGCTTAATAAAGTTGTTTTTAGATTTATAACATCTTTAACTTGTTTATCAGATAATTTTTGTTTTTTAATTAATAAAGAAATATCATTTAAACTTTTTTTCTTAATTTTTTCATCGTTATTATAGAAATCATTAATATATGTTTGTAAAAGTGTTTCTATTTCATCAATTTTTAGTTCCTTAAAACTAATTAATTCTTTTTGAGTTAAGATATTATTATTTTCAATATACTCTTTTTCTTTATTATCTAAACAATTATTTTTATAAATATATAAACTTTTTAAAACTATTTTTTTATTACTTTCAAATAACTTTTTAATAATTTCTTCTTTTAAATCATAAAATTCCATAATATTTAAAAATTCATTTTTATCTAATTTACTTATATTTTCATAAGTTAATAGTTCATCATTAATTGATGTTATTTTGTTAAGTGTGTTTAGATTTAACTTTAAAATTTCTTTTAACATTTCTAAATCACTAACATAATAATAATTTCCTCTAAAAAATACTTTTTTAAGTTGTTCTGTTGTTAATGTATTATTTCTTAAAAAAGAATTTAAAAGAGGTTTGTTTTTTTCATTTTTAAAATATTTATCATTATCTTCACTTAAAAATAAATTTATATTATCATTGTCAAATCTTTTAAGTTCATTATAGTTTAAAATATCTATATGTCTTTCTTTTAATTTATTTTGTTCAAAAATAGGATGGAATTCTTTTACATCTTTAAAAGAAAGAGTTTTATCGTTATTGTAGTTATAATTAAAATATTTATTTATTGTATAAACATTATCACTTTTACTATTATTTTTTAAACCTTCTTTTATTTCATCTTTTGTTAAAAAATAAAATAAATTATATTCAATAAGTTTAGCAACAGTAATGTTTTTTCTATCATTTAGAGAATTAATAATTTTTCCAAATTCAATAAAAACTTCTTTTTTTATTTTTTCATCTTTGATGTTATTAAAAACATAATCGAAAGAAAAAAATTTATAATTAAAATTTAAATAACTTCTAAACATTTTAAACCTTTTCTAATATTTAAAATATTATATCAAAAATATAAAAATATAATCTTTATTTAAGTTAAATTTTGTTAAAATAACATTATAAAAGTTAAATAAAAAGGTTTTAAAAATGTTAGAAGAAATAAGAAATCATAATTCAAAAGAAAAAGTATTAAATTGGAAAGTTGATGATTTAACTGAAACAAAAAAAAGAATTGAAATTTTTAAAAATTTAGACCCAGAATTACAAAATGTTATAATTTCTAATTTATCAATTAATTATATTTTAGATGGTTATGCAACACAAGAAGAAATTTCTGTATGGTTTAATGAAGATAAATCTGTTAATGTAGAAGGTTTTTTATCTTTTATGAACAAAAAAATTGATGGTTTAGTATTTTAATTATGAAATATTTTATTTAATTCTCCACCATAACCATTACTTTTATTATTACAATCACAATCTTTATTTCCTGAAGAACCTAACATATAACCTGCGATAAATCCAAACATTGTAAATCCTTGATTAAAAATTTTAAAAATTATAACACTTTAAAATAGATTTTTCAAATAATAAGTGATTTTATATTAATTTTTTTATTATAATTTAAAGATATATTAAAAAGGTTAAAAATGTTATTAAGAAATAAAATAATAGAATTAAGAAAAAATTTATTAGAAAAAACTCCTGATAGATTATTATCAAATAAAAAAATATTAGATACTTATATAAAAGAAAAACTTTATGAAAATAAAATAAATATTTGCAAATGTTTAGATTTAAAATATATTGATAAAGAAATCTTATATAAAATGTATCCTTATATATCAGAAAAATATTTTAATGATAATTTACGTATCATACTTAAAAACAATACAAAAAGTTTAAATAGTAAAGAAATTACAGATTTTTTATTAGATAAAGTATCGAACAAAGATGATTATTCAATAAATATAAATGATATTTTTATGAGTATGTATAATCATTTTTATGATAATAATAATCAAGAACAACTTGAAGAAAATGATATAAAAAGAATATTAGAATATTCAAAAGAAAAATATAATACTAATACTAATTCATTTTTTGATGTTTCTAGTGTATTTTCTGTACAAAAAAATATTGATTTTATTTTGAAAGAAAAAAAACTATTAAAAGAAAATAAAGAATATATAAATAAAATAATAATAAATAAGAAAGTAAGTTCTGAATTTTTAGATAAATTTTTAGATTTATATATTAAAGATTTTGATGAATTACAACTTTTTAATTTAACTACAAATGCACCATTTACAAAAGAAATTATAGAAAAATATAAATCTTATTTAACTATAGATAATTTACGTTTAAATAGTAATCTTAGTGAAAATATTTTAACTGAATATGTGGTTAAAAATAATAATACTTTCAAATTAAGAAATCAAAAAGTATCAAAAAAATTTTTAAAAGATAATATAGATACAATAAATTATGATTTGTTATTTCAAAATATAGATAATGAAAAAGATTATGAAAGTTTTATAGATTTAGCTCGAAAAAATAAAACTAATAAAGAAGAAACTGTAAAAAGTGCTTTAAATTATTTAAATAATAGTAAAAAATTAGATTATAATTTTTATGATAAAATATTTAAAAAATATGATATAGAAAAAGATTTAGGTGAAAGAATGTTTTTATTTAATGAAAATACAAGTGAAAAACATTTAAATTATATAGAAGAATTTCTTGAAGAACGTGGAAATTTTATAGAAAAAGGTATTCTTACTGAATATTTAACAAAAGCGATAAAACATATAATAAAATATGTTAATTTACCTGAAAAAATCTTGGAAAAATACATACATAGTTTAAAAATAAATGAAAGAGAAGAAATTTCTTATGATTTATTAATAAGACATCAAAAATTACCAAAAAAGATAATAAATGATAAAGAATTTATAAAAACAGAAATTGTAAATACAAATATGTATGATTTGTTTATTTCTAGTCAAGTATCAAATAAAAATGAGTTGTTAAATGTAAATAATAATATAACTGAAACACAAAAAATAAAAAATAATTTTCTTAAAAAAGAAGTGTTATTATTAAAAAATATAGATTATCTTAAAACTTTAAAAAATAATGAAATATTAGAATTAATGAAAAAGGATGAAGATGAAAAAATAATGTCATATAATCATCTATTTTTATTAATGGAAAATAACGAAAGAAAAATAAAATTAATCCCAAAAACAGATTACGGTATTTCTTTATTTTAATCTTTTTTTAATTATATATTGGATATAATTATATATATAATTTAAAAGGTTTAAAATGACTACAGAATGTCCAAAATATAAAGAAACTACTGGAAAAGAAATTATAACAGATTGGAGATTATCTGATGTTTCTGATAGAGCTAGTCATATTTTTAAACAAAAAGCTAGTGCTAAATCAAAAGTTACTATAGTATATTGTAAAAATACAGAAAATTGTGATGCTTATAAAAAAGATTTTTGTATTAACTTTTGTCCTTATTCAAAAACAATAAAAGAAGCAGGATTTACAGCTAAATCATTATCAAATAGAAAATGGATTTCTAAATATAAAGAAATGTTTAAAGATGTTAAACAAAAATCTGAACCAAAAAAAATGATAAGAATTGGTGATTATATTTATTTTGATTATTCTTTCTGGAATTTTAATGTAGATAAAGACTCAGTATTATACAAATACTCGAAAGGTATTTTTAATGATTCTAAAGTTTTTATTGAAAAAGAAGATTTTACAGTAGATTTTATAAAAGAAATTTTAGAGAGTTATCCTAAATCACTTATGGGTGGAAATATAACAGAATATAATAAAAAAGTAGCTCCTATGATTTTATTACATTTAAAAGAAGAATTTAATGATTTATATTGTGAACTTTTAGATAAATACCCTATTTTCACTAAATTTGTAACTACTAATATTGGTAGAGTTGCTTTAATTAAAACAATAAAAAAAGATGTTGTTTTTAATTATCAAAATTTTGACGCTGTTTATAAAGGTGATAATATTTTAAGAATATTAAATTATCCTTCTAATTTAATTTTTTTAAATGATGTTAAAGTAAGTAATCAAAAAATAGAATATGATTTAATTGTTGGCGACAATGATACTATAGTTATAAAAAGTGAAAATCAATGTGATGAAAATACAATTTTTTTAAATTAATTGTATTGTTTATTTAAAATTATTTTGTTATAATGTAGGTACAATTAAAAGAGTATTGTCTCATTTAATTTAAAGACTAAGTTTTTTTTTGGTCTTCTTTCTCAAAAATAAAAAAAAGGATATTAAATGAATTTTGGACTTGCTTTAGAAGCATTAAAAGAAGGAAAAAGAGTAGCTAGAAGTGGTTGGAATGGTAAAAATATGTATTTAGTTCTAAAAGGTGAAGAAACTCAAAATATTGGTGATAAAACTGTAAAAGTAGAATCTTGTGTTTGTATGTTTACAGCTCAAGGAACTTTACAACCAGGTTGGACTTGTTCTCAATCAGATATGTTATCTGAAGATTGGGAAATTTTAAAAGATTAAAATTAAAAAAGGTAAATTAAATATGACAGAAGTATTAAGTTATAAAACAATAGACGGAAAAATTTTTGACACAAAAGAAGAAGCTGAATCATATGAAAAATCATTAGAAGATGGTTCTTCTGTTTTTTTAATTGTTAATGGTGTTGGTTCTTTAGAACATAATATGGGATATTGTGATAAATATAGTTTAGCAACTAAAAAAGTTGCAGAATTATATAAAACAAACTCAAAATTTCAACATAGTTTTTGTATAAAAAAATTAGAAAAAATTTGTTAATATAAAATAACAATTAATTAAAAGTTAAAATTAAAATAATAAAATTTTTTAATTATTTATAGTCGTAAATAGTATTTCTTTTATAATGTATTTACGACTATAAATAAGTTTAAAAGGATTTAATAATGAAAAAAAATATTGTAAAGAAAGAAGAATTTGATAATTTTAAAAATAATAATTTTGATAAAATTTTTAATAATAATTACCCTGATTTTGAATTATCTGATTTGTTAAAAAAACAAAAAGTTGTTTATATTATTTTACCAAGCTTAAAAAAGTAAAATGATGACTGAATTTAAAATTTTAGAAATTAAAGAAAAATTAGAAAATTGTAAAAAAGGCAAACATAATTTAATTGTAATTACAAAAAATAATTTAGGTTATGACGAAAGTGAAGTTGTTAGATGGTGTAATGTTTGTGGAGCTATTGTTGTTGATAGTGAATATGATGGTAGAACAAATCCAGGCAAATTTAAGAAATTAGAAACACCATTAATACATAAGTTAAATTAATAACCATATATTAATAATTTGTTTTTCTTAAAATCAAAAGTTTTTAAAATATGAGTTAATTCTAATATAATTGAGTATTAAAAATACTAGGAAATTAAATGGATAATTATCAAAAAATAATAGATAAATTTTATACAAAAAGAGATTTTAAATTAAAAGCTTATAGTAAAAAAGATAATGCTATATTAGATGATTTTTTAATAATGCAAACAGCCTTTAATGAAAATAATAAATTAAGTTTGTTGTATCAAGTATTAAATAATTATGAAAACTTTATCCCAATATTTTATACTGAAATGTCTGATAAAGATAATAATGATTTATATGAATATGATATAGTTTCAATAAAAAATTACAAAAAAGATTTTTATATAAAAAAAATAAAAGAAGGTTATTTTTTATTTTTAATAGATGATATAATTGATGAAGATGAAGATTCTGAAGATTCTATAATAGAATTACATTTAATAACAAAACAACATATAACAAGAAAAGGTAGTTTGTTTGAAAATTTAGAAAATTTAATAATTTCTAAAAATTAAATAAAAATGAAAGGTATGTATGGAAATTTTTAAAATTATCAAAGAAAAAATAAAAGATAAAGAAAGTTTTTTAAAATCAATAAATTACAATAGTGTTAATATTAAATTAGCATTAAAAAGACTAAATGATTTGATTGAACAAGAAGATGTAATTTCTTGGTTAAATAAATCAAATTATGATTTTAAATATTCTAATGAAGATTTTTTAAGATTAGTGTTTAAAGAATGTGATATTCCTGAAAGTGTTTTACTTGATTTATTAAAAGAAACAAGAAAAATAAAAAAATTAGAAAATACAAATATAATAATATCAACCAAATTTAAAAGAACAACAGAACCTATAATGGTTTTGGCTGCAATTTCACATATAAGAAAAATAAAAATAAACCCTTCAGATATATATGGTAAAACCTTAGAAGAAGAATATGATTATATAATTTCATTAATGGAAGAACATTTAAAAACTAATAATGGATATTTAAAAATATTTGGAAAAATAAATTCTTATTTTTACGAATCTAAACAAAATCATCTTAAAATAATAAAATATATAAAATAAAACTTGTATTTTTTTTATAAAATAATTATAATACAAGTAAGATTTTAATCTAAAAGGCGCCTAAAATAATGAAAATTAAAATTCTTTAAAAAAATTAAAGGATTTAAAAATGGAAATGACAGAAGAAAAAATCTCTCTCGGAGATAGAATAAAAAAAACAGAAAAAAAATATCAAATAACAATCCCAAAAGATGAACATATTGTTATAAGACTTGATGGACACGGTTTTTCTAAATATACAAAAGATTTTACAAAACCTTTTGATACTCTTATAGTTGAAACTATGGTAAAAGTATCTGAAGAACTTAGTAAAGAATATAAGGCTTGTTTTGTATATACACAATCAGATGAAATAACTTTAATATTACCAGCAAAAGAAAATAAAGAGCATATTTTTAAAGGTAAAACAGATAAAATAGTAAGTTTAACATCAAGTTCAGCAAGTGTTTTATTTAATACAATATTAAAAGAAGAAATATTAAAAGAAATAAAAAAAACACCTAAAACAGATAAAGAAAAAATAAGTCATCTTAAATCATTAATCAAAAAAAAGATTGGTAAAGCTAAGTTTGATAGTAGAGCTTTTGGATTTAAAGATGAAACAGAAGTTTTCAACACTATTCTTTGGAGAATGAGAGATGCTGAAAGAAATAGTATTACTATGTTAGCATCAAAATATTATTCTACAAAAGAACTACATAAAAAGAACTCTGGAGATAAAAGAGAAATGTTAATGTCTATTGGAGTAGTCTGGGATAAAGAAGATGGTAGTGTAAAATATGGAACTTATATTAAAAAAGAAGTTTATGAAAAAACGACAGGTTCTTTCAGAACAAGATTTAAAAGATGTACAGATAAATTATTCTACTCTGAAGAAAATGTTGAAATGATTTTTGCTTAAGGAAAATAAAAATGAAAGAATATTCTTATGGAGTATGTCCTTATGTAATTTATGATGACATTGTGTATATATTAGTATCACAATCATCAAAAGACTCTTTATATGGATTTGTAAAAGGTAAAATAGAAAATGGTGAAACATTAAAAGAATGTGCTGTTAGAGAGTTTAGAGAAGAAACAAATATTTTTTTAGAAAAAGAATATTTAGAAAATATGTTTTCACAAAAAAATCCAAAAAAAGACATAGGTATTTATTTAATAGATACCTATGGTATTAACTTTGTTATTGAAGAAAAATTAAATAAAGAATTGTATTCAATAGAATTTAAAGAATTAAATTATGATTTATATTTAGAATTTGAAAAAAATCAAAAAAAAATATTAAATGATTTATCTTTATATTTTAAAAATATCCAAAAATTTAATTTAAAAGATAAGTTTAAAAAAGAAGAATATGGTATTAAATGTTTTTACTAAAAAAGGAACTAAAATGAATAAAGAAGAATTAGATAAATTAATCCACGAATATATAAAAAATAATTTAAAAT
>RRZT010137609.1_pt1 | contig 15059 bp, 14 predicted proteins | sample 2165551 | NCBI WGS metagenome assembly RRZT01 (sample SAMN10456910, study PRJNA506462) | wastewater metagenome | biome: wastewater; feature: sludge; material: wastewater sludge; isolation source: wastewater sludge with Escherichia coli K12::gfp cells carrying plasmid... | place: USA: Moscow, Idaho... | reverse complement strand
TGCGGTGCCGGGCACGGCCTTCTTTCTGAGTTCGGACCCCGCGGCGGTGCCGCAGGCCTTGCTGCACAACCTCAAGCATAACCGCGTGCTGCATGCCAAGAACGTGGTGCTCACGCTTGAGACGATGCGCGTGCCCCGCGTCCGCCCCGAGGATCGCATCGAATACAAGCCCATCAATGACCGCTTCGCCCGGCTGACCGTGCGCTTTGGTTTCATGGAGACGCCGAATGTCAGCCGCGCCATCGTTCTGGCGCGCAAATCCGGCCTGACCTTCGATGTCATGACGACCTCGTTCTTTCTGGGCCGGCGCAAGCTGGTTCTGGGCACGCGCAACGGTGTCGCGCGGCTTCTGGACCGGCTTTATATCGCGCTGAACCGCTTTGCCGCTGATCCCAGCGAGTTCTATCACCTGCCGCGCGACCGGGTGGTCGAGATCGGGGCCCGTATCTCGCTTTAGCGAAATCTGCGCGGGCGGTGATGCAAAACCATCACCGCCCGCGCGGCATTGCGCATCGCCGCATCCTATTGTGCCGGCCAGGGGTCCAGCACAGGAAAGGGTTTGGCAATGGCGCAGCAGGGAATCGCGGTGATCGGGGCGGGGATGATCGGGGGCGCGCATGCCGCCGCCTATCGCCAGTTCGCGCATCGCTTAGGCGGCGCGGTTCTGCACAGCGTCTGTGACATGAACCCTGCGCAGGCGCGCGATCTGGCCGAAAAATATGGCTTTCAGCGGGTCACCGACGATTGGCGTCAGGTGATCGCCGATCCCGAAATCCATATCCTGTCCGTCTGTCTGCCGAATTTCCTTCATACCGAGGTGACGCTGGCGGCGCTTGCGGCCGGCAAGCATGTGCTCTGTGAAAAGCCGCTGGCGCTGTCGGCGGATCAGGCGCGCCCGGTGCGCGATGCGGCGGACAAGGCCGCCTGCGTGTCGGGGACGGTCTTCAATTATCGCCGCATCCCGGCGCTGGCCGAGATCAGGTCGCGCATGGATGCGGGCGATCTTGGCCGGCCGGTGCAGATTTCGGTCCTGTTTCAATGCGATTACGCCGCCGATCCGATGCTGCCGCATTCATGGCGCTATGAATTCGACAGGGCGGGGCCGGGGGCCTTGCTGGATCTGGGCACCCATGCCGTCGACATGCTGCGCTTTATGTTCGGCGATGTGGCCGAGGTGGTGGGCGCGGTCTCGACCATCTCGATCCCGGCGCGGCATCTGCCCATGGGGGCGGTGACCGGCCACGGCCATGTCGCGCTGTCCGATCAGACGGCTGTCGTGGACAATGACGATGTGATGTCGGGGCTGGTGCGGTTCGCGAATGGCGCGCAAGGTTTCGTCTCGGCCAGCCGGGTCGCGGTCGGGGCCGGGAACCGGCTGGCGGTCGAATTGCACGGCACCAAGGGCACGGCGCGGTTTTCCACCGAGACCCCGTCATTTTACGAATTGGCCCTGTTCGCGCCCGGCCAGCCCTCGAATTTTACGCGCTATCCGAACCGCCCGTCATCGCCGGCGGTCGGCGCGCTGGCGCCGGTGCCGCATGATCTGGTGTCGGTCGGCTATGCCGAGGTGTTCGGCTATATGATCCATGATTTTCTGGCCGCCATCGCCGCCGGGCGGGCGCTGGAAAACGGCTCGATCGAGGACGGCTATCGCGCGGCCCAGGTGCTGGATGCGATCCAGCGGGCCAGCGTGGCGAATGCACCAGTTCCCGTCGCCTGGCAGGATTGACGGAACCACAAAAACGGAATCGGAAAAAAGGGCGCCGCGCGGCGCCCTTTTGCGGTTCGGACGCGGCGCGGATCAGACCGCCACCCGGGCCTTGCGCGCGACCGATTCCACACAGGCATTGGCCAGCCGCAGCGCCGCCACCCCGTCCGCGCCGGTGACCGAAGGCGCGCGCCCTTCGGCGATACAGGCCACGAATTCGGCGATCTCGGCCGCGTATGAGGCGGTATAGCGCGTCATGAAGAAATTCATCAGCGGCGCCGTGTGATAGCCGTCCGCCAGCCCGATGCTGAGCTGATTTTCCAGATGGTTGCCGACGCTGGCCACGCCAAGCGCGCCATGCACCTCGATCCGCTGGTCATAGCCATAGCTGGCGCGGCGCGAATTGGTGATCACGGCCTGTTTGCCGCTGGCGGTTTCCAGAATGACGGTGACGCTGTCATGGTCGCCGATCTCGCGCAACGCCGGTTCCACCAGCACCGAGGCATGGGCCGAGACCGCGACCGGCTCTTCGCCCAGAAGAAAGCGCGCCATATCCAGATCGTGGATCGTCATGTCACGAAAGATCCCGCCCGAACGCGCGGCATAGCCGATATCGGGCGCGCCCGGATCGCGCGAGGTGATGGTGACCATTTCGACCGCGCCGATCCGGCCCTGGTCGATGGCGCGGCGAGCGGCGGCGAAATTCGGATCGAACCGGCGGTTGAAGCCCAGCATCAGCTTGATCCCGGCATCGTTTGCGATGGCCACCACCTGTCGGGCGCGGTCGATGTCCAGATCGACGGGCTTTTCGCAAAAGACATGCTTGCCGGCGCGGGCGAAGGTCTCGATCAGATCGGCATGGGTGTCGGTGGGCGTACAGATCAGCACGCCGTCGATGCCGGGGGCGGCCGCGATATCCGCCGGGGCCATCACGGCCGCGCCGCTGCGCGCGGCCAGTGCCTCGGCGGCCTTGGGCTGGGCGTCGGTCACCGCGACCAGCGTGGCGCCGGGATGGGCGGCGATCGCGCCGGCATGGACATTGGCGATCCGCCCGGCGCCGATCAGGGCAAGTCTGACAGTCATTTCAGGCTCCTTTCACGTTGGCCCAGCCGCCGCTCGCGGCCGAGGCAAAGACCGCATCGCAGACGGCCGCATTGGCGCGGGCATCGGCAAGGTCGAAATAGGGCGCCTCCGCGTCGCCGCGGATCGCGCGCGAGAAATTCGTCACCTCTTCCTCGTATTGATCCAGCGCCGGGAATTCCAAGGTGGTGATCCGGGAATTGGCGTGATCGGCGGATGTGTCGATCAGGATCAGGTTCGGCTGGCTGCGCGAGGGCACATAGGCCTGGGGCAGGGTGATGAAGCCGCGTTCGCAGACGATCTGGATCGACTGCGACGACGCCTGGGCCAGCGATACCATGAAGCTGGCTTGCCGGCCGGCGCCGAAATCCATGATGACGGATGTGAACATGTCGATGCCGGCGCCGTTGCGGTCCATCACCGCCAGCACCCGTTGCGGTTCGCCGTCAAAGACATAGCGCGCGGCCATCGCGGTATAGCAGCCCAGATCGTAATAGGCGCCGCCGCCCCATTCCGGCCTTTGCCGGAAATCGCCGTCATTGGTCATCATAAAGGACAAAAGCGACGAAAACGTCATCGGCGCGCCGTAATGCCCCTGGCGCAGGATTTCGCGCAGGCGGATCCAGCGCGGCTGCTGACGGACCATGAAAGCCTCGGATATCCGCAGCGCGGGGTCGATGCCGTCAAGCGCCGTGTAATCGGCGGCCCGCATCGCGCCGGGCTTTTCGATCAGCACATGCTTGCCGGCATCGGCCGCGCGGCGCGCCCATTCGACATGCAGGTGATTGGGCAGCGCGATATAGACCGCCTCGACCTGCGGATCGGCCAGGACCGCGTCATAGCTGTCATAGGCGCGGGCGATGCCGTGGCGGTCGGCCATGTCCTGCGCGCGCGTCAGATCGCGCGCCCCGATGGCCTGTGCGGTGGCATGGCGGCTTTTCATCATGCCCGGGATGACCGCGCCATCGGCGATCCGGGCCGCGCCCAGAATGCCCCACCTGACCTGACTGAATTCCTGCATGCGCTTTCTCCGATCCCATTGGCCGCCCGGCAAGGGGCGTGGGGCATGTCTGCCATGGGCGGGGGGCGGTCACAGGCCGTTTGCTGATGGAAAACCATCACCCCGGGCGCGCGCGGGGCGTTATCAGATCTCGGGGATTTCGGGGATGTTTTCGGGGCCGTAGAGCACCGCCTGCAAGGGTTTGGTATCGTAATGCGGCCCGTCCGGGCCGAGATCGGCAAAGTCCAGATGCTGCAGGATATGATTGACCGCCAGCCGCGCCTGCAATTCGGGGCATTGGTCGATGGTCAAGGACATGATCCCTTCGCGCAGCAGGGCGGCGCTGAAACGGGTCAGCTCATGGCCGATGAATACCGGCCGCTCTGGCAGGATATCGGCGCGGATCGCCGCCGCCACGCCCAGATTGCCGGCGCCGACATTATAGACGGCGACGATATCGCGATGGCTGGCGAAAAGCTGGCGCAGCCGGCTTTCCGAACGGTCGCGGTCGTCACGCCCCTCGACCACGGCGCCGATGGAAAACCCGTCCTGAGCGGTCAGACAGGCCTCAAGCCCGCGGATGCGGTCGTCATGGGATTGCAGGCCACGGGTGTTGCACAGCACCGCGACCGGGCCGGGGCGGCGGGACATCCGGGCGATGAAATATCCCGCCGAGCGCCCGGACTGGAAATGATCGGGTCCGGCATAGGCGATCCGCGCCGATTGCGGCACGTCGGAAATCAGCGTGACCACCGGAATGCCGCGCGCCTCAAGCGCCGCCACCGCCTGCCGGGTCAGGGGATCGTCGGGCATATAGACGATCACCGCGTCACAGCCGGTCCGGCCAAGCGCCTGGGCGATGGTCTCGGGACGCTCGTCGCGCAGGATCGTGCGATGGATGGTGATCGACGGATCCAGAAGCGTGGTCAGCTGCTGAAATTCGTGCCGCATCCGCGCGATCAGCGGCAGTTCCGGGCGCGCCAGCACGACCTCGATGCGGATCATGCGGTGATGGCGCTGGGGCAGAATGCGCCGCAGCCCCAGCTCGCGCGCGGCGCGCAACACCTTGCGGCTGATCTCTTGCGAGACATTGCCGCGCTCGTTGATGACCCGGTCCACCGTGGCCGGGCCGACGCCCGCGCGTTCGGCCACATCCTTCAGCGTGACTTTGCCCGACATCTTTCGCCCCCCGATTCCGCCGCACGACTCCGGTTCCCATGTCCGGCGCCCAATTCCGCCCCCCAAAACGCTGGTCACGAAAACGCCAGCCACGATAGGCAGGCCCCTGATCGAAAGCAATCATCGCCGGCGCTGCCCGCGGCGCCCGCCCGGGCTAGATCGGATGGCGGATCGGATCGGGCCATCAAAGGGGAATCATGCGATGAAAATCGGGTTCGTGTCGGACAGCCTTGGCGGGCTGACATTCGACGAAATGCTGGATCAGGCCGCCCGGCTGGGTGTCGAGGGGGTCGAGGTGAATACCTGCGGCTGGTCCACGGGGCCGCATTTCGACATGGCCGCGATGAAATCCAGCGCCTCGGCGCGGCGCGCCTTTGCCGGGGCCTTTGCCGCGCGCGGGCTTGAGATCATCGCGCTGAACGCCAATGGCAACCCCACCCACCCGACCGAGCCGCAGCAGGCCGAGGGGCTGCGCGACACCATCCGCATCGCGGGCGAGCTGGGGCTGAAAACCGTCTGCACCATGTCCGGCCTGCCGGCGGGGCGGCCGGGCGACCTGATACCCAATTGGGTCGTTTCCAGCTGGCCGCCCGAAACCCGCGCCATTCTGGATTATCAATGGAACGAGGTGCTGATCCCGTTCTGGGCCGGGATCGCGGATCTTGCGCGGGCCTCGGGTGTCGAACGCATCGCGTTGGAGCTGCATGGCAATCAATGCGTCTATAATGTGCCGACGCTGATGCGGCTGCGCGCCGCCATCGGGCCGATGATCGGGGCCAATCTGGACCCCAGCCACCTGTTCTGGATGGGGGCCGATCCGCTGATGGCGGCCGATGCGCTGGCGGGTGCGGTCCATCACGTCCATGCCAAGGACACGCTTTTGAACACGCCGGTTCAGGCCACGACCGGCCTTTTGGAAAATGGCGGGCTGACCGATATTCCGGCCCGGGCCTGGTCCTATATCACGCTGGGGATCGGGCATGACGAAACCTGGTGGCGACAGTTCTGTTACCGGCTCAAGATGGGTGGCTATGACGGCTGGCTGTCGATCGAGCACGAGGACATCGTGTTGAATTCGCTTGAGGGGCTGGAACGCTCGGTCCGGCTTTTGCAGCAGGTGGCGCCGGTCGCGCCCTCGGATTTCAGATTGCAGGCGATCTGAACGGGGGCTGATGGAATCCGATCACCGCGCGTCTGTGCCCGGCCCCCCGATGCCGGGCATGCTGGCCAGGTTCCGGTCACCCAGGGGGCGGTCGTGCCGGACGACCAAAAAAGGGAGGAAAGACCATGTCATTCGTGAAAACCTGTCTGAAATCGCTGCCGCTGGCGGCCGTGCTGGCCCTGTCCGCCGGCGGCGTTCTGGCCGCCGATATCGCGGTCATCGCCGGATCGGCCAATGATGAATTCTTCAACCGGATCAAGAAGGGCGTCGATCAGGCGACGCTGGTGATCGAGGCGAATGGCGGCAAGGTGAATTACCTGCCGACCCAGAATTACGACAATTTCGGTCCCGATCTGGTCGGGCTGATCAATACCGCCGTCGGGCTGGGCGTCGATGGCATCGCCACCCCGATCTGGGTCCCCGAGGCCCAGATCCCCGCCCTGCAACAGGCCGCGTCCCAGGGCATCAAGATCATGATCTATAATTCCGGGTCCGAACATCAGGATGCGGTTCAGGGCATCAACTATTTCGGCGCCGATGACCGGGTGGCCGGGGTCGCGGGCGGCGAATACATGGCAAAGAACGGCGCCAAAAAGATCCTGTGCCACATCCATGTGCCCGGCGCGGTCAATCTGGAAAGCCGCTGCGACGGCGTGACCGAGGGGGCCAAGGCCAATGGCGCCGAGGTCCTGCGCCTGCCGACGCCCGCCAATATCGATTCCGACGCCACCGCCACATCCGAGGCGATCAAGGCCGAACTGCTCAAGGATCCGTCCATCGACGCGGTGATCACCGGGGCGGCATGGGCATCAGATGCGGCGGCCATCGCGGTCCAGCAGGCCGGGCGGCCGGTGATGCTGGGGACATTCGACCTTAGCCCGTCGGTGCTGTCGCGGATCAAGGATGGCAGCCAGAAGATGGCCATCGACCAACAGCCCTATCTGCAATCCTTTCTGGCCGCGACCATGCTGGCCGCAGAGATCGACTTTGGCACCCGGCTGGCGACCGAACCGGTCCTGACCGGCCCGGCCATCGTCGATGTCAGCAATGTCGAGGTGACGATGCAGGGTGTCGAAAAGGGCGCACGCTAGCGCGCCCCGATAGGGCCTCCGATCCGCGCGGATGGTGCGGATCGGTCCCCGGACCACCCATCGGTGACGGGCGGAACCAGCAAAACAAGAAACAGGGATCTTGTGATGAACAATCTTTCTTTCGGCAACCTTTTGCGCCGCCCCGAGGCGGGCGCGCTTCTGGGCCTGCTGGCTGTCCTGGTCTTTTTCGTCATTTTTGGCGGGATCGATTTTCTGAAACCGGCGGGCACGGCCAGCTGGCTGAACGTGGCCGCCAATCTGGGGATCGTCGCGCTGCCCATCGGGCTTTTGATGATCGCGGGGGAACTCGACATCTCGATCGGGGCGATGATCCCGGCGGGGTCGATGACGGTGGCGATCCTGTCGGGGCATTACGACCTGCCGCTTTGGGTCGGGGTTCTGGGATCGCTTGCCGTGGGGGTCGTGGTCGGGCTGGTCAACGGCATCCTTGTCGTGCGCACGGCGGTGCCGTCGCTGATCGTGACGCTTGGCATGCTGTTTGCGGTGCAGGGGCTGACGCTGGGCTTTTCGGTCCTCATGACCGGGACCACCTCGGTCGCGCTGAACGCGGCGCCATGGGGCAAGTTCCTGTTTGGCCATTTCATCGCCAATTCGTTTCAGGTCATCATCCTGTGGTGGTTGGCGATCACCGCGATCTATATCTTTTTCGTGCATTATTCGCCCTTTGGGAACTGGCTCTTCGCCATGGGCGGCGACAAGGTCAGCGCGCGCAATGCCGGCATTCCGACCGACCGGCTGACCATCATCCTGTTCGTGCTGTCGGCGACCAGCGCATCCTTTGTGGGCATGTGTCAGGCGATCCTGTTCAACTCGGCGCAGGTGTCGGGGGGGATGATCTTTATCTTCAACTGCATCATTTCGGTGGTGGTTGGGGGGGTGCTGCTGACCGGGGGGTTCGGTTCGGTCATCGGCATCTTTTTCGGCACCATCACCTTTGCCATCGTCAATCAGGGCATCTATTTCACCGATTTCGACCGCAACTGGTCGTCGCTGATCATCGGGATCATGCTGTTGCTAGCCGTGTTGATGAACAACACCTTCCGGCAGATGGCGCTCAGCTACACCCCCAAGAAGAAATGAGGGAGGAAACCACCATGTCGACCCCCATTCTGGAACTGGAAAACGTCTGCAAATCCTTTGGCCCCATCGACGTGCTGCATGGCATCAACCTGCGCGTCCATCCGGGCGAGGTGCTGTGTCTGCTGGGCGATAATGGCGCCGGCAAGTCGACGCTGATCAAGACGCTGGCCGGCGTCTATAGGCCCAGCTCGGGCACGGTGAAATTCGATGGCCGGCCCATCGAATTCGCCAATCCCAAACAGGCGCAGGACATGGGCATCGCCACCGTCCACCAGTTCGGCGGCACCTTCCCGCTGATGTCCATCGGGCGCAGCTTTTTCGTGGGCGTCGAGCCGACACGGGGCTGGGGCATCTTCAAACGCTATGACCGCAAAAAGGCCAATGAGATCGCGGTCAAGGCGGTGCAGGATTTCGGCATCACCCGCATCGACGATGGCGACCGGCTGATCGGCGGGCTATCGGGCGGCGAAAGGCAATCGCTGGCCATTGCGCGCGCGGTCCATTTCGGTGCGCGGGTGCTGATCCTCGATGAACCCACCGCCGCGCTGGGCGTCAAACAGGCCAGCCATGTGCTGCGCATCGTGCTTGAGGCCAAGCGGCGCGGTCTGGCGGTGATCTTTATCACCCATCAGGTCATGCATGCGATGACGGTTGGTGATCATTTTGGCGTGCTGATCAAGGGTGCGCTGGCCGCCGATTTCCGCAAGGGCGAACGCTCGCGCGAGGAAATCACCGATCTTATGGCCGGGGGTGAGGCGATGGCCGATCTTGAGGCGATGATCGACGATTACGCGGCCAGCCATGACGGGCACGCGCCGCCCCTGTCGCCGGGCTGAGACCGGGGGCGCATCCGCCCCCCGAACCACATCCCCGAACCATATCCCTGAACCAGATGTTCGAGCCGCCGCCTGCGGCGCCATGAAAGGTGTCTTTCCGATGTATAACGGCGGACACAGAATTGCGCGGCCCCTGCGCCGGGGCATGGTTGGCGGCGGCTTCGCCGGTCTGGTCGGCTTCGTGGCCCGATCAGCTGTTTTATCGGGTGCGGGGTGGGCCGGGGCGATGCCGGGTTTCTGCGAAGCCACCGCTCTCCCGATATCCGCGCCGGCACCGAAGGCGTGTGTTTGACCGAAAGGGCGGTGCCGGTCCGTCGGCGCGCCCGATCTTCACCGCATCAGAAAGACAGCATCATGAAGCTTTCCATTTGCACCGATGTCATGGGCGATCTGGCCTTTGCCGAGATGCTCGACAGATGTGTCGAACTTGGCGTCGAGGGGGTCGAGATGACCGGCGGCGGCTGGTCGCGGGCGCCGCATTTCTGCGCCGATGAGCTTTTGTCCGACAGGGGGCTGCTCAAACGCAAGCTCAGGGAAATCGAGGCGCGGGGGCTGGGCATCGCGGCGCTGAACTGTTCGGCCAATCCGCTTGACCCGGGGCCGATGGGCCAGCGTCATCTGGCCGAGATGCGCGACACCATCCGGCTGGCGGGCGAGATCGGGGTGACAAAGATCGTCACCATGTCCGGCCTGCCCGAGGCCGCGCCCGGTGACATGGTCCCGAACTGGCTGGTCTATACCAAAAGCTGGCCCGACGAGATGCCCGAACGCGACCGTTACCAATGGGAGGACCGGGCCTTTCCGCTATGGCACGATCTGGTGCGGCTGGCGCGCGAGGTGGGGGTTGAAAAATACGCGCTCGAGAATTTTTCGGCCATGCTGGTCTGGAACCCCGAAACCCTGTTCCGGCTGCGGCGCGAGGTCGGCCCGATGGTGGGCATGAACCTTGATCCCAGCCACCTGATCTGGATGGGCGCCGATCCGATCCATTCGGCCCGCGCGCTGGGCGATGCGATCCATCATTGCCATGGCAAGGACACGCGCATCGAACGCGGCCGCGCCGATGTGGACGGTCTTTGGGAACTGCGCGAGGTGACGGATGTGGCCAACCGGACCTGGAACTATGTCGCGGTCGGCGCCGGCAAGGATCTGGCCTGGTGGAAAGAGTTTTTCTCGGTCGTCAGGATGATGGGTTATGACGATTGGGTCAGCCTTGAGATGGAGGATTTCACCATGTCGACCGAGGCGGGCATCCGTTCATCGATCGCGGCCTTGCAGATAACCATCAGCCGTTAGGGGCAGGGGCGTGGCACAGGGGGCCGGCGATCAGCGCGAGAGATAGAAATCGGCGACGCTTTTCACGCGCAGCTCGATCTCGGGGGCGGCGCCGGCCATGACATCCAGTTCGGCATAGGCCGACAGGTCAAGGCCGCTCTCCCCGGCGATGGCGCTGACCGGCACCTGACTGTCCTGAAAATCGCCAAAGACAAAGCGCCCGCCCGCCGCGCGGGGCAGAAAATCCATCTGCGACCGGCGATAGCCGATGGTCGTCAACTCGCCCGTGGCGGCATGGACAAAGGCCAGAACCTTCCAGAAGGCGGTGGGAATGCGGCGGTTGTAATAGACTGGATCATCCTGCGACAGCACCGGCCCGGTGATGACCGTCACCCGCAGATTGGCGCGGTCGGCATTGTCCAGCACATAGTTTTCCAGATCCAGCCAGATGCCGCCGTTAAAGCCCTGACGCTGGGGGGCGACATTGGTGATGTGAAAGGTGTCGGCATCGGCCGCGCGCGCGGTGTCGCGGTCGCCCCAGTTCGGATCTTCGCGCCGGGTCATGTGGCCGCGGCTGAACAGGCCCTGATTGGCGTTGCCATAGCCTTCGCGCAGGTTCTGGACCTGCGCCGGGATGCGCGGATCGCGCCGCCATATGTCGGTGCGATCCACGTCGCGATCCGACTGGCTGCCGTCGATATTGCAGGCGCTGAACAGCGGCAGGGCGCGCGATTGCGACATGACGACCGAGAAATGCGTATAGCGCAGCTCGGTCCGATCCCGATCCCCGTTCTGACCCATGCGCCGGGCCTCGGGCAAAAGCGTGACCAGATCCCCGGCCCAGCGGCCCGCACCCGGCAAGGGCAGCGGCTGGTCGGACAGAATGAAGCCGGGGTCATAGCCCCGGCGGTCGGCATAATCGGCAAGCGGCAGCATGGTCTCGGACACGCGCAGGGGCTCGGCGCGTGTCGACGGGCCAAAGCCGCGCGGCATCAGCGCAGCTGCGCCTTATGCGGGGGATTGAGGGTAAAGATCTTTTCCTGCGCAAGCTTCCACTGGTCCAGCTGACCGATATACTTGCGCACCTCGCTGAGCGTGCCCTTGACCCGGATCGTGCCGGGCACGATTTCCTCGGGGCGCAGCGGGCGCAGATGATCCAGCGCCTCGGCCGTTTCCTCGCGCGAGGGGTCGCGGTCGTCGGAATAGACGAGCATGCAGCTTGCGGTATCCTTGCGTTGCACCTTCATTGCCATCACCTCTGGTCGATCAGGCCGGCGCCTTCGTATTCGGGGCCGAAACCGATCGGAACGGCGTCATCGTTCGCCATGCGTATAATGTCGTCGGACCGTTGTTGGTTCCGTTCCGCCGACAGGATTTCGGGGCTTCGCGACAGCAACCGGGCAAACAGCCCCGCCACCGCGGGACAGGCCATCGAGGTGCCATCCATCACCCCCTTCGAGTCCTTGCTGACCCAAGATATAATACCAACACCCGGTCCGATAAAGTCCACTTCCGGCCCGATATTGCTGAATCTGGCGAAAAAGCGGTCTTTCACCGGGGCCGGATCCTCGGCCACGTTGCGCGGGGTCATCACCCCTTCGGGCCATGCGTTCAGCACGCCGCCGGCCGAAACCGCGACCACCACGCCCGACCGCGCCGGATATGACACCGGGGCCATATAGTCGTTCCCGGTCGCCGCGATGCAGACCACGCCAAGCGCCCGTGCGCGCCGCACCTCGCGCGAGATCGAGACCGGTTCCGAGGATTGGCCAAGGCTCATGTTGATGATGTCGCAGCCATCCTCGACCGCCTGACGGATGGCGCGGGCGATGGCGAATTCGCTGGCCCCGCCGTCGCCCTTTTCAAAGACGCGATAGGAATGCAGCACCGCGCCGGGCGCCAGCCGGGCGACGATGCCGGCGACATGGGTGCCGTGACCGGTGCCGTTGTCATACCATTCATCCGCCGGTTCGGTCCCGGTGGTGTTCAGCCCGCGTTCGAGATTCAGCCCCTTGGCGGGGTCGACGCCGGTATCGACGATGGCGACCTTGACCCCGCGCCCGTCGGCGGCCTTGGCCGGGGTCAGCATGAGGTCCAGCCCGTCCTGAAAATCATCCGCGATGGGCACCAGTTCCAGCACCAGCTCGGTGGTGCCATCGGCATTGACGGGGACGTCGCTGGCCCCGCCCGGCCAATAGCCGGCAAGCGGCTGACAGATCACGGCGTCGATCCGGGTCTGACCGGCCGGCAGGGGCGTGCGATAGGTGCCGTCCTTGTCGGTTTGTGCGTCCGAAATCCCGAAGCCCCGCCGCCGGTCCAGCACGACCACGACCGAGGCCCCCGCGACCGGCTTGCCGGTCGCCTGATCGATGCAGCGCAGCGCAAGTTCCTTGGCCGAGCGAAAGGCCGAGGGCTTGGCCTGTTTGCGGATGATGTTGGTCTGTCCAAAGCGCAGCGGATAAAGCCGCAATTCGCGCCGCACGCGCAGCCCCGGATAGGCCATCTGCAATTCACGCGCCTGTGCGGGGGTCATGCTGACCAGCGACGCCTCGTTTTCGCCGATGGAATCGATCAGCCGGATACGCCCGGCATCGGTTTCCATAAGCCGCAGCCGGGGCCGGGTCGCGGGCCGGGTGCCCTTGCCCGCGCCATCGGCCATGCTGCTGGTCAGGGCGGTGCCGGATTTTCGGAACAATCGCCGGTGCATGGCGCGAAACAGCTGAAAGCTGGTGGTTTCCATGGTGTCGTTGAAGACATTGTCTTCGGGAACGATCACATAGCGGGCGGACTTCTGGGACATGCGCATCGGCTCCTTCCTGCAATCGCAAGGCTACACCATTGCGCCCGATTCACCAGAGGCGGACGGGGGCCGCGCCCCCCGCTTCGGCAAGGAACCGCCCCCGGGGACGCGCGGCCAGCGGCAAAAGGGCGTGCGCGCCCCACCGGCCCTGGTCAGATGATGGGAAAATCGTGGCGGCGCAGGAAGTCCCAGATGTCGCGGTTCAGCGCCGACATGCGCGCCAGCTCGCGGTCCAGCTCTGCCAGTTCGTCCCCGTCCAGATTCTGTTTGCGCCCCATATGGATGCGGTCGCGCCGGTCGGCGATCCGCATCAGGATCGTCGCCACCGAGCCGTCATCCTGAAACGACCAGATGCTGTGATTATAGCGGTGGCGCACCGTCGACAGCTTGGCGAAACGCGCCGTCAGCGCCAGCAATTCGCGTTGCTGCGCGCCCGGCGCCAGTTGCAGCTTGGCCAGCCGTTCGACCAGCTCGATCCGGCCGCGGGTCGCCGGGACAGACAGGAACACGACCACCGCCGCGTTCTGCGTCATGCCCGTCAATCCCGCCATAAGGTGGATCAGCAGGCTTTCGGTATTGCTCCAGGCATAGTTGAGCCGGCCGACGCGCAAGAGCACGGCGTCCAGTTCCGCCTCGGGAAGGGGCGCGGCCGTCACGGGGGGCGCGGGATGCGCGGTGGACGAGGACTGCGCGGGGGATGGTGGGGGTGCAGGGGATGGGGGCGCGGTCACGTCCGTGCCTCGCGATAGCGCATCGCGGCCTCGGTCCGGTTATGCGCCCCCAGCCGCAGATTGGCGTTGCGCAGATGCAGCTTGACGGTATGCACCGACAGGCCCAGATCGGCCGCGATCTGTTTGTTCGAGCGGCCATCGGCAACCAGCCGCATCACGTCATGCTGGCGCCGGGTCAAGCCGCCATCCCCATCCCCGGCAAGCGCGATGGCCGGGGGCGCGGTGATCGCCGGCATGATGATGTCGGGACAGATGTAATTGCCGCCATGCGCGACGATCCTGATCACCGACAACCAGACATCCAGCCGCAGGTTCAGCGGAAAGATGCTGACCGCGCGCCGCCGCAATTCGGTATCGCCGTAACAGGCCGCGCCAAAGCCCGCGCTGCAAAAGGCGATGGCCAGCGCGATATCCTCAAGCGCCAGCAGAAAGGCGCGGTCGTCGCCGGTAAGGTTGCGCAGGGTCGGCTCGTCCAGCACCACCAGCGCCGGCCGCTCATCCGCGAATTCGATAAGGTCGCGCAGCCCGCGAAACGAGGGCGCAAGCGCGACCGTGATATCGCCCAGTTCCCGGTTCGTGACCGAAATCAGGCTATGCGAGAAATTGCATTGCGTGCCGACGAAAAGGATCGCCGCCGTTTCACGGGATAATCGAAAAGGCAGGGCGTCGCGGGCGTCGTCGCCCGACACGCCATCGCAGGAAATGATGTTCATGACATTCCACTCACTTGCGCATGGTGCCCCCTGAGCAAGGGCGACCAGATGTTCCCGCGCCACAATCCGCTTCCCCACCAGCCGACCGCGAGATCAGCCTAGCAAATTTTTGCCCATTTCTCAAAGGGCAAGGTGAAACAAAAGTTCAAAAATCAAGGAAATATAGTTGTTTAGTTTCGCGATGGCACAATCCTGACGGGTGCGGCGACCCGAAAGACGCCTGCGCGCGGCCACCCTGACCAAAGGGATTAAGCCGATGGGGCAGTGAGGCGGCCGATCCGGGACTAAGGTCTATACCCCTGCGTCTATGGGGCGGCCAATCGGGTATGGGCGGGGCTAATCTCATTGTGCGGCTAGGCCGAATCGCTGTGGGGCGCGAAGCT
>RRZT012232260.1_pt1 | contig 15066 bp, 10 predicted proteins | sample 2165551 | NCBI WGS metagenome assembly RRZT01 (sample SAMN10456910, study PRJNA506462) | wastewater metagenome | biome: wastewater; feature: sludge; material: wastewater sludge; isolation source: wastewater sludge with Escherichia coli K12::gfp cells carrying plasmid... | place: USA: Moscow, Idaho... | reverse complement strand
TTCCAAGATACTTTTCCAGATATTTGTTCTTCAATAAATTCAACATACCCAAGTCGTTTTTCATTGGCAAGTTTTAAAATATCAGATTTGTTCTTTTCAATATCTTGATCAGACGTTGAAATTCGTAAATATGCAGTAGTTTTCATAAAAATTCACCTCATTTAATAAAAAGGATTTAAGTCTTTTAATTATAGTGTAAAAAGCATTATTTTATCAATGATATTTAGAATAATTTATCACATAAAATAAATGTTCATTTAAAATAAAGGATTTACATGGCAAGAATTGACTATTTGACAGAAACAGAACGAAAAAGGTTTGAAATGGCACCTGAATTTACTTCTAGTAATGAACGGAACTATTTCTTCAATTTACCAAATGCGATTTACACACAAGCAATACTTTTAGAAAGTGATGAAGCATTTGTAACATTTGCATTGATGTTTGGATACTTTAAGGCAAATAACCAATTTTTTGAGTTGGCACAATTTAATGATGAGGATATCAGATATATAAGTGATAAGTATCAATTATCAACAATAAATGCTCAAAATATCTTATCGTCACCAAGAACATTGCAACGATATAAACAACTTATCAAATCTTACTTGGGTGTAAATGAGTATACTCCTGAAATCAACTCAAAACTCACACATTATGCAGTAGAATTAGCAAATAATTTTATTCACCGTAAAAAGATATTCTTTTCATTGGTTGATTATTCCAAGAAACTAAACATTGAAATACCAAGTTACACAATACTCTCAAAAATTATAGGAGATGCACTAACCCATCAAACTAAAGGGATTTTAAATCATTTAAAGAGTCGCAAGAACGATGAAAAGCTAAAAATCCTTGAAGATTTTATCACCAAAGATGAAAACTATAAAAATAGATACAATCTTCAAAACTATAAAAAGTTAGGACATTCTACTAATAAAAAGCAGATGAATAGCTCACTTTTTTATCTCTCGTCTATAAAAGAAAAATTTGATATTTTGCAGTCAATTATGGATGAAGTTGGTATCACGGCAAAGGTTGCTGGATATTACTCAAGGTGGCTAGAGCAAAGTAAAGTTATGCAGCTTACTAGAAAGAATGAAATAGAGCAACAATTCTTGCTTCTATCCTTTGTAAAATACCAATATTATATTCGCAATGATAATCTTATTGATAGATTCATTGCTACAATCCAAAGTACCAAAAGTTCATTACTTAGATTTCAAAAGGATTTACACTTCACAAATGAACCGAAACAAAAGGCATTAATACAATCTTTAGAAGATTCAAATCTCTCAATTTTAAATGAAGTAAGCAATATCGTAAATAATGAGAAGCTCAGTAATGCTGCAAAAATTGCAACTCTCAAATCACTTATTGCAACTAAAACTACAAATTTAAAAACAATCCTTGAAGAAAAAACAGTTCTTGAAACTGCTAATTTAGATAGATTTGATTTTATCGAAAAAGCTTCACAATCACTACAAGGCAAACTTGCCGGTATTGTGAAGCTCATCGAATTTGATGAAAAATCATCTAATAAACATCTCATCACTGCTATTAAATATTTCAAAGATAATAGCAACCTAAAAAAAGATACTCCAATTGATTTTTTAACTGATGATGAGCTTGTAGTAATCTATGATGAAGATAATAAATTAAAAGTTTCACTTTACAAGGTATTGCTGTTTATGCACATTAGCGATGGGATTCGTTCAGGTATTTTAAATCTCAAATATTCCTACAAATATAAAAGCTTTGAGGATTATTTGATTCCAAAAGATGAGTTTAAGAAACATAAAAAAGAGTTGCTCATATACCATGAATTAGAGTATCTTGAAGATTTTAATACATTCAATCTGCCAATCAATGACAAATTAGAAAAAAGCTTTGAGATTACCAATAAAAGGATAGGAAAAGATCTTAACCTCCATTTCAAATTAACCGATGATTCATTTATACTCACCACACCAAAACTGGATAAAACAGATGAACAAATAGAACATACGATTGCAAAATATTTCCCACAATCAGAGTTTATTTCAGTGATTGATTTACTCCATTCAGTTCAAATAAAAACTGATTTCTTAGACTCTTTTAAACACTATTCTTTACAAAATATAAGAACCGAAAAGCTTGATTCAAATTTACTCTATGCCTCTATTGTCGGCTATGGATGTAATATTTCCCTTTCAAAGATGGCAAAAATTTCAAAAGGAATCAGTGAACATGAACTTGATACTACAACTACTTGGTATTCAAGTGAAGATAACACCATTGAAGCAAATGATAAAATAGTAGCATTCATCGATTCTCTTGAAATTGCGAAACTTCTTAGAAATAATCCTGATATCAATCATACATCAAGTGATGGTCAAAAATTCAATATGAAATCAAATATTGATTCAATAAATGCAGGTTATTCGTTTAAATATTTTGGAACTGCCAAAGGTGTGAGTGTTTATACTTTCATAGATGAATCTCATAAACTGTTTTACTCTACTGTTATCAATGTGAGTGAGAGGGAGAGTGGTTATGTTATCGATGGACTTATGCACAATGATGTTGTCAAAAGCGATATACACTCAACCGATACTCATGGATTCTCAGAAGTGATATTTGGTTTGACTCATCTATTAGGATTCTCGTTTGCACCTAGAATCAAAAACTTTAAAGATCAACAACTGTATGGGACACATTCTCCAAAATACTATCAACAAAAGGGGTATCAATTAACCCCAAAACGAAAAATCAACTTTGAGATAATTAAAGATAATTGGGATGATATTTTACGATTTATCCTTACAATCAAATCACGAAGAACCACAGCATCACAACTACTCAAGCGGCTTAGTTCTTATTCAAAGCACCACAAACTCTATACAGCCATTAAAGAATTTGGAAAGATTATCAAAACTGATTTCTTACTCACTTATATTGATGATGTGGGGCTTAGACAACGAATTGAAAAACAGCTCAATAAAGTGGAAGCTTCAAATAGATTTTCTAAAGCTGTATTCTTTGGCAACAACGCAGAGTTTATATTTGCATCTCAAGAGGAGCAAAATATCGCTAACAACTGCAAACGCCTTATCCAAAATGCGGTTATTCTTTGGAATTATCTTTATATTGATAAGAAAATAAGAGATGCTAAATCTCAAGTGCAAAAAGATGAAATAATTGATGCTATCAAAAACAGCTCAATAATACATTGGTCATTTTTTAACTTTTTTGGAACGTATGATTTTACACAAATTGATAAAAAAGTGAATGATATGATCAGTTAAAAAAAGATTATCTCATATTTTAACGAGAAAGCGTTTTTTATTTGAAAGATGTATCTTTATAAAGGAAAATCATTTGTAGAGGATTCTAGGGATAGACATAATAAAGTTAAGGAAACTTTAATTTATTATGTCACCTTTTATCCAAATGTACTTATTTTATAGAGAAGCCCTATTTATAAGGCTTTAATAAGTTAAATCTTGCTTAAATTAAGCTACTTTTAAATCGTATGTCGCATTTGGTACCATTGTGCTGTTTTGCCCGGTATGCAAATAAGCTTTGGTTTATGTACAATATATTACTTTTTGATTTACATTTGAGTGATACCACAAGCAATGAGATAAAAAGAGCTATAAAGATAGTATTACACATATCCAATATACTTCGTTCATATATGGTAATGTCTCAAAATGTTGGATTGACCCATTTTTCAGAGTTTTTTGGTTCGACTTTACGAAAACAAGAGAGAAATAGATTTCAAAATGTAGCATCTAATATCATATCAAACGGCACTACAAAAGTAGAAGCTAAAATAGCTCCAGATGCTATTTTTGGTCATGAGATGATACAGTACAAACTGGCTTTTGATAAAGAGATACTCAAAAGAGAATCAGTAGATATAAAGCATTCATTTCAAAAATATTTTCTTAATACCAATACTTCAAAACGAAATTATCACTTTTGTGTCCATTTTATAAGAGAAAATGAAAAAACAAAAAAAACTGGTTTAGGTATAAACCTTTATAGATTTCATTATGTAAGAGAAAAGCTGAAAAAAGAAGCACTTAAGCTTAATAACTTTTTATACAAAGAATCTCAAATCATAAGTAAGTTTGATTTTTATAGAAAGTTTTATCCAAATCCTATAGAGGTTTTAAGGCATAGCGAATGTTTAAAAGATGAGTATATCGACCTCTCAAAACTTATTACTACCATAGATGTGGCTGGTGATGAAAATAGAACTCCACCAGAGGTTTTTGCACCTATTATGAAGTACTTGCGAAGAGATATAAAAAAGTTTGATGATTTTAAAGAAGATTATATCAAATACCAAAGAGATGGACATGATTTTGTGGAAAACTACCGATTAAGACTCTCTGTCCATGCGGGGGAAGATTTCAATCATATCGTAACAGGTATGAGAAAAGTACATGAAACTGTAAAATTTTATCACATGGGAGAGAAAGATAGACTAGGTCATGCACTATCAATAGGACTAAATCCAAAGAAATGGGCTGAAAAAAACCTTGATATTTTTGTCACAAAGCATGAACATCTTGATAATTTGGTATGGCTTCATTATCAAATCAATGAGATAAATGGTGATTTTAAATTTGCTGCTAAGATGAAACCTAGATATGAAAAGATAGCATTAGAGCTATTTAAAGATATATATGGTGATGATATAAATGCAACTTTGGATGATATGTATAAGGCTTGGAAACTTAGGGAATATTGCCCTTTTGTGATGTTCAGTGATAATGATTTCGCAAAAAGAGATGAGTATATAGAACCTAATCTTTTTGATAGCACTAAACATCCTTACTATGAAGTAGCAAAGCAAATATACAAAAAATATCATACATGTGAAAGCGTAAGAAAAAAGGGTGATAAAGTACTAAAAGTAGAGTATGATAATATAAATAGAGATGGTTACCATAAGTATTTTATTACTGATGATGATTTGGATTTGATAGAAGCTGTTCAAGATAGACTGATACAAAAGTTTTGTGATAAGGGGATTATTATAGAGACCAATCCATCATCAAATGTGTATATAGCTTATATTCATACTTATGATTATCATCCTATATTTAGATGGAATCCGATTGAAGATGAGGATTTAGAAAATGGCAAAAGATTTAATAAATTTGGCATTAGAACTTCTCGAATAAAAGTATGTGTAAATACAGATGATCCAGCGATTATGCCTACAACTTTACGAAATGAATTTGATTTATTAATTAGAGTAGCGAGTGAAAAGCATAGTAAGAATAAGGAAAATATTGAGAATTGGTGTGAAAAGATTAGAAATTTAGGCATAGAGATTTTTGACTATGACCATCAAAAAAGTGAATTTAAAAAAATAAATGATTACTAGTTTACTGTAAAAGTACAATTTTTATTAATGAAAAGGAACACAATTATGGAATACTTTGAACTGATATGCAAAGCATATATAAAACAAGAGATAGAATTTAGCAAAAGTTTTGAGATAATCTCAAAATATATCAGCTACTCTATGGCACAGATTGAACTCTTAGACTCTCACAATACAAATAACTTTAAACACTATGTTTTTGGGGGATTTAGAAAACAAAATGAACCACTCACAAAGGTTTATCAAAGTGGTGAAACTTATGAGTTTAGTATCCACTCTTTGGATGAAACTTTTGTCGATAAACTTTCACTTTCACTTCGCCAAAATATCAATAACTCCAACTTTTTAGTGTTGCAAACTCTCAAAAGAGTTGTAAAAAAATCTTTTATAACTGAACTTTATAGTGCAACACCCGTCATCGTTTCGATAGAAAATAAGAAATTTTGGACGATGGAAAGTAGTGGCGACATCATACAACTTCAAAAACAACTTCACGACAATCTAGAGAAAAAATACCAAAGCTTCTACGGTGAAGAGATAAAAGCACCCCAAAACTTTATCCAACTTTTGGAGATAAAAAATAGAGTTCCACAAACTATAGTGATGGAAAAGAATGGTAAAAAGATACGATTTTTTGGAAATAAATTTAAAATTGTCCCAAATGAAGATGAGATAAGCCAAAAACTAGCATTTGTTGCAATGGCTTGTGGATTGGGTGAGAAGAATAGTTATGGTGGAGGATTTTTACTTTCGCATTCGCTCAGTACTGTAAACAGAAGTGTTGGGAGGGGGATGAGATGATAAAAGAGATTGTGGATATTGGTAGAGTTTCTAATAAACTAGGTTCAGTTTTTACATTTAAAGATTTGCCAAATTTTTATGTAGAAATTACTTTGGAATGGGATGGAAAAGATTTTAAATTTATTTCTAATGAAACCATACAACATATCGATGATATTGAAAAATATTTGGAATTTGGTGTGCATAGAGGGAAAAAAGGGAGTACATTATACTTTTTCCCAACTTCGTTTATTGTTACCAAAAAAGAATTGACAACCGAGAAAGTAAAACTAATTAAAAAATTTCACGATGGACAAAATGAAATTACTGCTTTCGCTGAAGGTAAATCAATTAAATTGTTTTTAGAAAAAAAGTCTATGTGTCTAATTGAAAATATTGATTCTATATTAGAATTGGCAAATATAGGATTGGAAAGGGCTAATCAAAACAAAGAAAGAAATGAGCGAAAAGATGAGAATATTGCAATTATTGTTAAGGTAAAAAGTGACATTGAAATTGACAATGACACTATTTTTGAGATTTTTCAGTCTATTGAGTTTAAAAATACAGCTAAGGTTTTTGAACAATGTTCTGCTAAAAAGAAAGAGCATATTAAAGGTATTTGCAATATCACTCAAAAAAATGATTTTCTTTATTATCCTGGTGGAAGTTTTTATTATCCATTTTCTACTGACAAGGTGAATGTTAAATACAATCTTAAAGATGATAAAAATCTTTTTGTATTGTCGAAACAAGCTTATATCGACTTTATGACGGGAATAACTTTTTTAGAGAGTTATAATCGTTTTTATTTTATGGGTCTAAACTCATATATTACAGCAACTTGTTTAAATGATGAAGTTCTGAAAGAGTTTCAAAAATATACCAAAGAAGCAAAAGGAAACTTTGAAGGATTGTTAAATTTAGTTAGTAAATTTTTCCAAAATAGAAATGAAATGTTATTGAATTTCTATTTCAATGAACCGACTAAAACAGGTAACAATGTACTGGAATACATCAAAGATATTATCCCTTCTACATTGATTCAAAATGTTAAAATATTCAAAGCATTAAAAGAGTTTTATGGTCAAGAATTTAATAGAAAATTTGATAAATATAGTTGGCAACAACATATTTATCATATTTTTTATAAAGATAGTTACAGAAAAATGAGAACAGCACTTTTTAGGAAAATAGCTTTGAACGATGAGATAGATTCTTCTCAACTTATGTTATTTATGAATGAAAGAATGCAATATGGAATTAGTAAAAGTGACGACAACAAGGAAAGATATTATTATGGTGATGTAATTAAACATTATATATTTTTAAATTGGGTATCAAAAATTAAAAAAGGAGAAAATGCAATGAGTGAACAAGAAAAGCAAGAAGTGTTTGTAGGTAAAAGCTATGAAGAAAAATTGAGCTATTTTTTACAAAATGGCGATTTGGTTAAAAAGTCATCATCAATGAAAATAGGGGTTTGTGTGGGACTTAGTATCAAAATACTGAGTTGGTCAATCAACAACTACGATAAAAAATTATTAGCATTTGTTGGCAAGAGAATTGAGAGAAATAATCTCAATTCGGTACAATTATTTATGAACGAAATTTTTTCCAAAACAAAATTTCATGAGTTTGAAAGTTTGCAAAGTATTAATATAAAACTTTCTACCCAAGAATTGCTAAAGCTTGAGGATAAAACATTTAACAAAGATGAGTTTGTCTTTGGACTGTTTTTAGGTAATGAACTTTATAACAATGTAAAATCAGACAAAGACCCAACCCCACCAAAAAATGAAGAGGAGACAACAGAAGATGACACCACAACAACAGGAGAAGAAAATGAATAAGAGAGAGTTTTTATTTTTGTATGATGCAAAAGATTGTATTCCAAACGGTGACCCATTTACGGGTGAACAACGATATGATGAAGATACACAACAGGCATTAGTTTCTGATGTAAGGCTTAAACGATACATTAGAGATTTTATTGATGATAGTTATGAGGATGAGGAAATATTTTATTCTGATAAAAAAGGAAAAATTACAACTGGCTCTCGTGCAATGGCACTTTCTTCTGAAACTATGAAAGTTCAAGCTAAAAAAGGTACCACAGAAAAAGAAGTGTTAGATATTGCAAAAAATTTAGAGCAATTAAAAAGTAAATGTATTGATGTTAGATTATTTGGAACTGTAGTAGCTGGAAAAGAGGGACAATACAATACTCAAGCTACAGGTGCAGTGCAGTTTAAACTTTTTAATCGAACACTCAATAAAGTTTTTTTACCGACGACTCAAAATACTTCTATCATGGTAAGTGATGAGAAAAATACACAAGGCTCAATTGCAACATTTAGTTTTTTACCATACGGACTTTTTAGTTGTATAGGCTATTTTAATCCAACTACTGGAAAAGAAAACGGTATCCAAGAGAGTGATTTGGAAAAAATGAAAATTGCTCTTTGGAATGAGATTAATCTAAAAAATACCCGTTCTAAGACTGGACAACAATCAAGACTATTGATAGAGATTGAGTACAATGATGACTATTATAAAATTCCTGATATTGAATATTCAATAACATTAGAAAATGAACAAAAATTTAAATATAGACAATTTAATGACATCAAAGGCGACTTAAATTTTGCAAAATTAATTGACTTTTTAAATCGTTCTGAAAGTCTTATACATACAGTTAAAATCTATATTGATGAGTTTTCTTTTGCAAAAGACTTTTTGGGTGGTAATGAAAAATTAAAATCAAAAGTCAAATATTTTGCAATCAAAGGCAAAGAAATTAAAGAGCTGTAAATGAAAAAGCAGGTTATTAAATTTAAACTTAGCGGTGATTATGCATTGTTCAAAAAACCGTTTGCGAATAATCAACCTCAGTCTTTTGTTATTCCGCCAAAAACGGCTATTTTGGGACTTATGGGTGCAATAATGGGATGGAGCAAGGAAAACTATATAAAAAATCTTCCTTTTGAAAAATTTGGTTATGCAGTAAGACTATTGACTTCAAAGATTAAAAAAGGGACAGTTGGTATCAATCTTATGCAGGGCAAGAGTGCTAAATTTACTTTTGATGAAAACCCTATTAGTCATCCACCAGAAAGAGGGCAACGAAGCCCAACGAGATATGAATTTATTAAAGATATTGAATGGGAGATTTTCTTGTTAATAGATGAACAATCAATTCGAGAAAAGCTATTTGAAAGACTTCAAAAAAAGACTTTTGTTTATAATCCAAATCTTGGAATGCAACAGCTTTTTGCACGCATAGAAGATGAAGACTTGTTTGATGTTGAGTTGGCAAAAGAGATAAACGATAATCTCTGCACCTCTTTCGACAAAAACTTGGTGAAATTTACTATCAACAAACCTGTAGCTTTTTACAATGAACTCATTCCTGTATCTTTTAATGACGATAGAAGTTTACCTGTGACAAAAGAGATGATTAGTTTTGTTGGGGACTACAGTCTAAAAATTACTAACAAAGATGAATTGAAAGAAAAACTTTATGCAGACGATGACAGACGACTTTATCAATTCATTTAATCTTATTTCGCACACTGAGCCAAATAGAAAGCTCATAGTGCATCTTGATGAAGTGCACAATAAGGCGAAAAAGAGATTGGAAGAGCTTGACATAAATTTTGAATTATTATCACTTTCTCAATCGGACTTTGAAAAATTACTATCCATTACGGTGTATTGTCATGACTTTGGAAAATCATCTATTTATTTTCAGAAGAAGATTTTAGAAGGTCTTAATAAAGGTAAAGAAGAAAAAGAAAAAAGACTCTCAGAGCATGGTCTTATTTCGGCATTTTTTGGCTATTTTATAGCGATAGAGTCGTTTGGTTTTGATAAAAGAGTTGCAAGTTTTGTTTTCATGGCGATTCGCTATCATCATTTAGATTTAGACAATGCTGAAACCATGCAGACAGTTGATACGGAAGCAATCAATAATGTGCTCAAAATTTTTGAGGGTGTCAAAAAAAATAGCTCCGAAATAGATGCAATCTATCATAATTTTTTAGACACTAATAAAGTAATAGAAAATTTTGAAACTTTTTTGATAACTAATTTTCCAGAAAATGAAATTGAATATTTAGATAAGTTTTTTTGGTTCAGAGATGATTATCAAAAAAATGACATTTTTATTTTTATGCTTTTATTTTCATTATTGATTTATGCCGACAAAGAAGACGCTATTTTTCGAGATAGGCTGATAGACAAAATCCAAAATCAACCCATTGATTCAAGCCAGGTTGATAAGTTTAAATCAGAGTATTTTAAAACTAGAGATAAGACACCACTTGACAATGTACGAGAAAAAATTTACCAAAGTATCGTGAATGAATTTGATATGGCAAAAGAGAATAAAGTATTTTTTATCAAATTACCGACAGGTGCAGGGAAAACACTGTTACTCTACAAATTGGCAATGCAACTTAAAGAAGAACAGTATTATCAGAAAGTTTTTTATCTCTTGCCTTTCATTACCTTGATAGAGCAAAATGCCAATATTCTCAAAGAATTATTAGATTTTATGGGCATCAATAGCAATGATAATCGTATTTTTTTAGAAAAACATTCACTCAGTGGAGAGTTTGTTGCTGAGGGAGATTCAGAGGAATATGATATAGATAAAAAACAATTTTTGCTTGATACTCTTGATAGTGAGTTTGTGGTGACCTCTTTTCATCAACTTTTTTATGGTGTTTTCAAACGAAAAAATGCTTTATTTAAACGATTCCATCAATTTGCCAATAGTATTATTTTGATTGATGAAGTACAACTTATACCGCTTCAATTGATGTATCCAGTAACACAGTTTTTAAAGTTTATGAGTGAAATCTTTAATTGTAAAATTATCGTAGCCAGTGCAACATTTCCTAATATCAAAAAAGAGATTTTAAATGATAGTCATACTTTTAAGTCAATAGATACAATATTGACACCTGAAGAAAATGAACAGTTTTTTAATCGCTATACGATTATTATGGATCTTGTAGAAAGCTACACATTTGATAAGCTTTTTGAGAAAATCGATGAAAAGTTATGCACTCAAAAAGACTTATTGTTTAGAGTCAATACCGTAAATACTGCCAATACAATTTATGAGTATTTAGTTAATAAAAATTCTACTTATAAAAAAGAAAATATTTTTTTACTTACAAGTGCTGTTGCTCCAATTAACAGACAAAAAATTATTAAAGCCATTAAATCAAATTCATCTAATGGTATACAGCAAATCGTTGTTGCTACACAACTTATTCAGGCGGGGGTTGATATTTCTCTTGAGGATGGTTTTGAAGAATTGGCACCTCTTGATTTAATAGTTCAATCTATGGGAAGAAGAAATAGAAGTGCTGAAAAATCAAATATTGGCACAGCAGATATTATAAAAATCAAAAATGATAAAAATTTTGAAGGTCATAAAATTTACAATAATTTTGATATAGAACAAACTTGTAAAATTCTTAATAACTACCAAACTTTATCAGAACAACAAATTTATTCAGAAGGATTATTGGATAGCTATTATAATTCTCAAGTCGAGATTAAATCAATAGATACCTATTTTCAAAAATTAAACTTTTCAGATATTGATAAAGAATTTGTTCTGATTGCAAATTCACCCTTGAGTTTTAGTTTTTTTATCCCTTTGGATGAAAATGCTCAAATGCTTTGGAGTAAATTAGTTGATTTGGATAGAAAAAAAAGAAATATTAAACAAGACAAAGACTTTTGGCGAAACATAAAAGAGGTAGAAAATGAATACTCTAAAATAAAAAAAGAAGTTAGTCTATATGTTGTTAATCAAAATTTTTATTATCATGGGGATAAAAAAGAAACAGCACATTTGACGATTACTGAGAATTTTGAGAGTGCACTTGGGATATATTTAGCTAGTGAAGATATTTTTGATGGAGATTTAGGCTTGCAACTTACACAATATGTTAAAAATAGGATAGAAGGTGTAATTTGGTAAACATTACAGGTACCCTCATCTCCTATTACTTCATTTGCAAAACAAAACTATGGCTCCACGCCAATCGCATAAACTTAGAAGACAACTCAGAAGATGTGCGTATCGGCAAGGTACTTCACGAAATCAAAGAGGAAAAATCGAAACAAGCTGAGTTTAAAATCGACAATATCAAAATAGACCGTATCACAAAAGATTATCTTATAGAGTTTAAAAAAAGCGATTCTGACCCGCAAGCTGTCAAATGGCAAGTGTTGCTTTATCTTTATAAACTCAAACTTAAAGGGATAGAAAAACTAGGCAAAATTGAATATCACGAAAAAAGTAAAGAGACAAAAACGGAGATTTTAGAGCTCAACAAACAAAATGAAAAAGAGCTTTTGAGAGTTTTGGAGGAGATTGAGAAGTTGATTTCATCCGCTACTCCACTACCTCCAAAGTTTGAAAATAAGTGCAAAAAGTGTGCTTATTATGAGTATTGTTTTATCTAAAAAAGCGAGGATTACAATGGCAAAAAATCACACACGGTATATTTTTAGTATGGGGGAGCTTAGTCGCAAAGATAACTCTATCGCATTTCGCAATGAAAAAGGGAATTTTTATATTCCGATTGAGGATACTAGAGAGATTTACTGTCTGAGTGAAGTGAGTTTTAATACGAAATTTTTGGATTTTATCTCACGAGCGAGGATAACCTTGCATTTATTTAATTATCATGGAAATTATAGTGGTACTTTTTATCCAAAAGAGGCACTGATAAGTGGTGATTTGACCATCAAACAATCTCTCACTTTTATAAATGACCGTCTGAGTATCGCAAAAAATATCGTCCAAGGAATCGCTTCAAATATCTATGAAGTTTTGTACCATTATTATCGTCACGACAAAAAAGAGCTCAAAACTACGCTCGATTGGATTAAAAACGAAGTACCTAGGTTTTTAGAAAAAGAGATAACTATAGAGCAGATTATGTTTATTGAAGGGCAAATTTGGATGAAATTTTATGCAAGTTTTGTCCATTTTTTACCTGAAGACTTTGTGATGAACAAACGGGTAAAAAGACCGCCAGACAACCCAATCAATGCCCTTATAAGCTTTGGAAATACTTTGCTTTATACCAAAACTATAAGTAGCATTTACCACACCCACCTCAATCAATCTATCAGTTTTCTCCATAGCCCTAGCGAGGGGCGATTTAGCTTGAGCCTTGATTTAAGTGAGGTGTTTAAACCTATTATTGTTTTTCGTACAATCTTTGATTTGGTTGGGAGAAAGCAACTCCAAGTGGCGAAACATTTTGATAAAAATTTGAATTATGCTTTGTTGAATGAAGAGGGGAAAAAGATATTTATTAACGCTTTTGAAGAGAGAATCAATGAAACTTTTCTCCATCCAAAACTCAAACGAAAGGTAAGTTATAAGCAATGTTTGAAATATGAGGGGTATAAATTGATTAAACATATTGTTGAAAAGAGAGAGTTTAAACCATTTAGCCTAAAAGAGAAACAATGAAAAAAGATACGACAAATTATAATTATGTTTTTTTGTTTTATGATATCGCTGATGAATTTAGTGATGTTGGAAAATATCGTGTGGCAAAAGTTTTTAAGATATGTAAGAAATACCTCAAACATCACCAAAAATCTATTTTTAGGGGAAATATCACACCCTCAAATCAAATAAAAATGGCAGAGGAACTCAAAAAAGTAATAGATAAAAACCTTGATTTTATAACTGTTATAAAAGTTTTAAGTAGTGGAAGTTTTAGTGAAGTGACGATGGGAACAAAACCAAATGAGTGTGAAAGTATTTTTATCTGATTTGGTACAATTTCCAACCGAAGTTGAAAGATTTTTAGTCAAAAATAGCTACAATACTATGTTTTAAAAGGTTATTTAACAATTTAATGTTAATTACATTTTAGATTGGAAAATTACCTTATTTATGGGCTTTTGGCTGTTGTAAATGGCTAAATGAGTGCCCTCGAACCGACACAGAAGTTGTATTGAAACAAGTTAAATCAATGGTTATATCCTGCGAGTACTGCTCGAACCGACACAGAAGTTGTATTGAAACTTAAATGTTAAGTTATTGTATCTCCTAAAGGTTAGCTCGAACCGACACAGAAGTTGTATTGAAACACATTAAAGCCATAAATATTTGAAGTTATATCTATACTCGAACCGACACAGAAGTTGTATTGAAACAATCTAATGTAAACATTACTTTCAACACTTTCTAACTCGAACCGACACAGAAGTTGTATTGAAACAATGATAAGGATAAAGTAGCTTTAATTATTGATTGCTCGAACCGACACAGAAGTTGTATTGAAACACCGAAGAAGAAATGAAAAAATTTAGTGAAATACCTCGAACCGACACAGAAGTTGTATTGAAACATAATAAAGTCTTATATTATTTGTTATCATTTTCTTCTCGAACCGACACAGAAGTTGTATTGAAACCCTCCTTATCAATTATTATCGGGTCTTCCAAATCTCTCGAACCGACACAGAAGTTGTATTGAAACTTAGAAAGGTTTGATTTTAATAAGATAAAACAAGCCCTCGAACCGACACAGAAGTTGTATTGAAACGCAAATAAAAGAGTTGAATTATTTGGCTTGTAAGCTCGAACCGACACAGAAGTTGTATTGAAACATTGCTGAAACATCTTGGAGTAGTGGAGCGGTTTCTCGAACCGACACAGAAGTTGTATTGAAACAAAGACTTACCTTATTGGATAGTTGAAACATCCGATATTATGTAGCAACCGCACAATTTAATAAAAGTTAATATAAAATGAGATTTTAATAATTTATAGAGGTGAAAAAGATGGATTTTTTTATAATTTGGATAATTTTTGTCACATTGATACTATATATAAATAATAGAGCC
>RRZT011544116.1_pt1 | contig 15073 bp, 10 predicted proteins | sample 2165551 | NCBI WGS metagenome assembly RRZT01 (sample SAMN10456910, study PRJNA506462) | wastewater metagenome | biome: wastewater; feature: sludge; material: wastewater sludge; isolation source: wastewater sludge with Escherichia coli K12::gfp cells carrying plasmid... | place: USA: Moscow, Idaho... | reverse complement strand
TTTCGTCGTTACTGCTCCATATGATTAACGTAGGGAGGGTCAAACTAGCATAGTTTTCTGAGAATTGCTGTAAATCTTCTGGCAGCATCTGCCGCACGCTGGCAAGCGTTGCGTATTTTGCATTGGGCTTGCTGAGATTTTTGGCATAGTGGTCGATGGCACTTTGCGGAATCATAGCATCGTTAAAATACACTTTCTTCAACAGGCTTTTCACCTGGATAGAATTTGGAATAGCGTAAATCACTAGTGGCCCCAATACTGGAGTAGCCAATATTTTCACGAACCCTGGCAATTCTTGTGGGTAGGCAATGCTATCTATTAACACCAGACTGCGCTGTAGATTCGGATGCGATGAGACTAAAAATATCGATGTGGCCAGTGCTACTCCGCCACCATAAGAATGACCGATAATATGAAAATTCTTCAGGTCGTTTTCGAGGATAAAATTCCTTACCAATCTTGCCTGCTCATAAACAGAGTAAGCGTCATCACGCGGTTTGGGTGATTCGCCAAAACCTTTCAGATCAATAGTGATTACACGGTATTTCTGCGCTAAGGGTTCAATAATATGTCGCCAGCTATAACTACTGGCGCCGAAACCATGAATTAGAAGCACCGGATCGCCTTCGCCGTAGCTTTTAGATGCCAGTTGCAGTTCACTAATCGTCCCTGAATTACGATATTGTGACCAACCCGGAATATCTTTGTCCATGACTGCACAGCCACTAAGACCGAGATTCGCAGACAAAAAGGCAAAAACGAAAACTCTGATTGGAGAATCCCTCATCAATTAAAAGACCGGATAAGAATGACCATATCAAATATACCGCCAGCAGCAAAAGAAATTGCTCCGAAAATAGGAAGTACCGCAATAACCCTACAGGCTATTTTTAAATGCTCAGCTTCTGCAGTATTTTCAATCTTCATGTGGCGCGGGATAGATAAGATTACATAACTAATCAAGCCAAGAAAGATGATATTTCCAATGGTAAGGGGCAGAAGATTGGTAAAATAGATTTCTATCGGCCCCAGTGTTTTCTCGGCACAGTATCCGCACTCATCAATCAGATCAAAAATCAAGTCACGCCGTGCATTAATGGTTTGAAAAAAACTCAGTGTCGTGTTTACAGCTCCCCATAAAGCTGCCAGCAAAACAATTGGAAGTCCCAGTCTATCCATCATTGCTCCTTTTCAACCAAAAAACTCAGGAAGTGCAAATGAATCTAAAAGCAACCATACATAGAGATTATCACGGCGATGTTTAAAAAGAAATTTGATTTCTTTTAAATACAGGCCAGAGATTAAACAAAAAACTGCGCGACGACCATACATTCGAGTATCCTACGGGGTTATTCCATAATCAGTTACAAATTATGACGCAATACCAACTCTTTGCTACCACGCCGAAAGCGATGGAAGGCATTCTCGCTAACGAAATCAGTGCTCTCGGTGGGCAAGATATACATCAGAAATTGGCTGGCGTGTCTTTTCAGGGTGATTTGACTCTGGCCTATCAAGCCTGTTTGTGGCTGCGTACTGCCAACCGAGTTTTGTTATTGCTCAGCAGTTTCGAGGTTAAATCCCAACAGGATCTTTATGATGGTGTCCAACGTATCGACTGGTCCGAGCATTTGGGTACTAATGACAGTTTAGCGGTATCATTCAGCGGCAAAAATAATCCGGCAATCGATAACACTCACTTTGGTGCCCTTAGGGTAAAAGATGCTATCGTCGATCAAATGCGTGCCAAGTTTGATAGTCGACCTAATGTCGACACCGAATATCCCAGCATTCGCGTCAATGTCTATCTGCATAACGAAATTGCACAGTTGAGTTTGGATTTATCCGGGGAAAGCTCTCATAAACGTGGATATCGTGACATCAATATTGCAGCGCCAATCAAGGAAAATCTTGCAGCTGCGATTTTGCTACGAGCAGGTTGGCCGGAAATCGCCCGGCAAGGCTATTCATTACTTGATCCAATGTGCGGTTCTGGTACGCTATTGATAGAAGGTGCGCTGATCGCAAGTGATATCGCGCCAGGTTTGCAGCGCGAATATTACGGTTTCCTGGGTTGGAAGCAGCACGATGCTACACTGTGGCAAAACATTTTGAAAGAAGCGCAACAGCGCCGTGAGGTGGGTCTAGTCAAATTGCCGGTGATCGTTGGTTTTGATCAGGATCGCGATAGCGTCAATGCCGCATTGCAGCATATTGAAAACGTAGGATTGTCAGGCAAGATTCACATCGAGAAGCGTGACATTGCTGATGCATCTGCGGCGATAAGTTGGCCAAAAGGACTGATTGCCTGCAATCCGCCGTATGGCGAACGTCTCGGCGATGAAGAACAAATCGGAATGTTATACCGCGAGTTTGGAGAGGTATTGAAGCAACATTTTACCGGCTGGCAAGCAGCAATCATTATCGGCAACCCGGAGCTTGGTTTCAGATTAGGAATACGCTCGCACAAACCGATCACGCTATTCAATGGTGCGCTGGAGTGCAAGTTGCTGCGATTCACCATTGAGGAAAAATCTTTCTTTGAACCTAAAACCAAATCTCAGCAGGAACGCATTGAATTCATCAACCGCCGTGCCCAGGCCGGGCAACCCGACAGCCAGGCGGAAATGTTCGCAAACCGCCTGCGCAAGAATCTAAAAAAACTGACCAAATGGATCAAGCAAAATCAAGTACATTGCTACCGACTGTACGATGCCGATCTACCGGAATACGCGGTGGCCGTGGATGTTTATCAAGGCGAACTAACCTGGGTCAACGTTCAGGAATATGAATCTCCCAAAACGATTGACCCCATCAAGGCTAATCAGCGACTGGCCGGAGTGATGGCAGAAATACCCAAGGCATTGAAAATTCCTTCCGAACAAGTATTTTTAAAAATACGCCGAATACAGAAAAATACCGACCAATATGAAAAACAGGGCGATTCCCGTCGCTTTCATGTCGTGCAAGAAGGCGGTTGCAAATTCTGGGTGAATTTTGAGGATTATCTAGACACCGGACTGTTTCTCGACCACCGCCCAATACGTTTGCTGATTCAGCAGCAAGCTAAGGGCAAACGTTTCTTAAACTTATTCGCATATACTGGCAGCGCCACAGTGCATGCGGCAATCGGCGGTGCAGAATCGAGCATCACGGTGGATATGTCTAATACCTATCTGGATTGGGCTAGGCGAAATTTTCACCTCAATGGCATCAGCGACGACAAACACCAGCTGATTCGGGCTAATTGCACGGACTGGTTGTCACAACAGGCTCAAGCAAAGCACAAACTGCTATTTGATCTAATCTTTCTCGATCCTCCCACTTTTTCCAATTCCAGGAAAATGGATGAAATCTTCGACATCCAGAAAGACCACATATTGCTGATCCGCAATTCCATAGCCTTACTGGCACCAGGCGGAACATTGTACTTCTCGACCAACTTCCGTCGTTTTAAATTAGACAAGGAGATATTAAGCGATTTGATCATTGAAGATATCAGTGCAGCGATGATCCCCGAGGATTTTGCGCGCGACGCCAAGATACATTATTGCTGGAGAATTTCTCGCTAAACATTCAACATACATTTGAAATCAGTTGAATTTCCTCAGAACGAAGTAGTTCAGCATGAAAGCCAAGAGTTGATTAGGCAATCTCTAAGTAGTCGCCTCTGAAAAAGTATCGAGCAACAATTATTTCATGGGCGACTAAATACGGATATTGGCAAGTATTTTCAGCATTATCTTGTCGCTTTGCAATATCCTGTATCTCTTTATATTTTTTTAGTTAACGCCATACGCTAGCGCGAAATTCATAAATATTCTATTGGCCTCCGGTATTTCTGCTGCCATAAAACATCGAAGTAATACTCTTACAAGTAAAAATACTCCTACATATGCCAGGACATATTCAGTACAGTACAACTACAAAATTAAGGCAGCCTGTCACTTATCGCCTGAGAACTATAAGAATATTATTCGACTGTCAAAGCGTAGGGGCGAATGAAAAAATAAAGCACCCCGCCGCAAGCAGCGGGGTATTAATTTCGCTCTTCAATCTGCTGGTTTTCAACCAGCTTTCGCCCCAAGGGGCGGGGAATTAAACCCGGAAGAGATTAAAAATAGCAAATTGAAGAGCATTATTATATATGGACCATAGAACGATGCGATTTGTCATTAACAAAGTTCGGGACACAGAAATTCTAATCAATCAATTAATCTTATAAATGGCCGCACCTACAATCAATCGGGCAAACATAATTTCCTTACGTGCATACTTACTCGCCAGATGTGATGTGAGTAAAAATAGACTACAAGAAAATTATCATCGGGTATTGGTCGTCCAAAGAGTTTTTATACATTAACTTTCGGATCCTGAGACACTACCGACTAAATCTAAAACCACAAGGTTATGATCTTTGTAATATTAGCAGTATTAAGCGGACATACAATTTGAGGGTTTTACAAAGGCCTCATTTTTATAATTACAGTTATGAATATTGAATATCTACAATGAATGCTACTAGCAGCGATTAGGATTGCAGCATTTTATAATATATAATTTAATAATATTCCAACAGAAAGCTAAGAAATTTTTAGAGTTGTCAAACAAACAATCAATAAGACAGCATTCACAATAACCCTTAGTAAATAATGAGATCTGGCATTTTAGATAATCGCTCAAATTTGACGACAAAAAGCGCATTAATAATTTAAAGTTGGCTAAATGTCTTAAGCGTTATCGCCCATCATCAAGCAAATGTATCCAGAAATAACGCATATTACTATTTTTAACTAGAGGTACTAGAGAATGAAAATTAGTTTTTTTCAGCGTGAAGTAACATTTTTCACCTTTTTCATATTACTTTGTGTCATCAGCAATAACCTTCACGCCCATAATCCACACGATATGGTATATGGATTAGGCATTTCCCCTAATTTTGCCAATGATAATACGGTCTTCTTGGCCACCGATGGAGAATTGACCTCAGATCAATATACCAACATTCTGCGATCCACCGATGGCGGCACGACTTGGACCAGACTTCCAAATGGATTGGACAATGTCTATTCAGAGATTGGTGTTCGTGTTTCACCAAACTATAGTAGTGATCATACAGTTTTTGCCACAACTAAGGGAGACGGTATCTATCGCTCACTAGATCAGGGAAATACTTGGGAGATTTTTAATACTGGTCTTTTCAATCTGAGAGTCAATAAATTAACTATTGCAAAGTTGGGAAATAATAATTATGTGCTTTTTTTGAGTACATTGAACGGCCAACTTTACCGGCGTTCCAAAACAGATGCGGCTTGGACCAGAGTGCAAAATGTATCTGCGGGCATAAAGCTGGTCGCAGTATCACCCAGTTTCACGACTGACCTGACAGCAATTTCAGTGAATAAGAGTGGAGGTCTGCTAAAATCCACCGACGGGGGTTTCACCTGGAGCGGTATCGGAAATGTTAGCGGCTCAACCGTTCACGATATAGCAATTTCGGGAGGGAACCCTAAAGAGATCTTTCTAGCCACTAGCAATGGGATTTTTTATAGTAATGACACAGGTATAACATTTAACAACAAACCAGCCAATTTACCATTGGAACCCATCAATAATGTATCACTCTCGCCGAACTATTTAATTGATCGAACAGTTTTCTGTACCAGCTTAACAAAGGCTGTATACAAATCAACCAATGGCGGCAACAGTTGGGCGCTTCATGCGTCTGGAGCAGTAGTTACCGGACAAACAAGTTCATTAAAAGAATTCAATGAGTTGCAGGTATCGAACACATTTTCGACAGATCAAACAGTTTTTCTCTCTGCGTATGATGGGTTCTTCATCTCGAAAGACGGCGGCATTACATGGACCCAGAAACAAACTCGAAAAAATCTACTCACCGCCTTGGCTTTGTCACCGAATTTCATCAATGATCAAAGCATGATTGCAACAACATACTTCGGTGGAGGCTTATACCTCTCTTTCGATCGTGGCACGACATGGACTATAGATAGGACCGGTTGGCCAGTCCCTAGTAGGATAGATCTTCCAATGAGTGCTTTCGATGTTAATTTCGTTAAGAATCAATCAGGCCCACCAACGGCTGTCGCTTCGCGAAATACTACGCATATTGGATTTTCCAGCGACTTCGGACAAAACTGGACTGTAAAAGCTATTCCAAAAATACCTGAAATATCACCATTTTCTGTCTATATCAATTCATTTGTTTTGTCACCCACGTATGAAAGCGACCGAGAAATCTATGTTGGCACAAGGTCACACGGCGTTCTACAAACACTTGATGGCGGAACCAGTTGGCGTTGGCTGCGAGGCGTCCCCACCACATCGCATATTGTAGGCTTAGCTATCTCCCCTAACTATGCAAATGACCGGACTGCTTTTGCTGCAACTCGCTCTGGGCAAATTTGGCGTACAACTAACGGCGGTAACAGTTGGTTACAATCACAAAGATTCGATTCGATCACACTGCGCGGTCTACCGGGTCAACAGCACTTGTCAATTGCTGTATCTCCTCAATTCGACACGGATAAATTAGTCTTTGTCGGTACAAGCAATGGTTTATATCGCTCAAAGAATGGAGGCAATTGGTGGGCTACGATGACTCAAAACGACATAGGTCCGGGCACCGCCATCCAGCAAGTTGAGTTTTCTCCTAACTTTGCTAATGACGGACTTATCTTTGTCATTGTTCATGGAAAGGGTTTGTATCGGATTACCCTGAATAATAAAGGACATATAATATCATCGGATAATATAGGTGCTGCACTGCTGCAACAAAATATTCAATTTACAGAATTTCGCTTATCTCCTAATTTTGCGATTGATGCCACCATTCTAGGTATTGCACGAGCAAGCACTTATATTTCAACCGATGGTGGCTTGACTTGGGAACTTGCAGGCAAAGTTGAATGGTAATGTAGTAACCTTAGAGAAAATATCCAACAGGTAAATTACCGCCAGCACGAAGGTATTTATTTTTCATTAATAAAGAACCCCGCCGCAAGCGGCGGGGAATATAACCCGAAGAAATTAAAGAAAAATACCGCCAACCTGATTGAATACTTTAATTTATTGTAGCAGTAACCTAATCTGATAATCACCTGATTTGACCAAGTGATTGTTTGACCAAATCGAAACTACTATATCTAGTTTTTATCGACGTAGTGATCAATCGATATGTAGTTTTCTGCGACTCAGGCAACCTAATCCTGGGCGGTGCTGCACGTTATGGTATCGTCTTCTGAAATCCTTTTTTCCGGCAACTCAAACCAAAAAGCACTTCCAATATCCAGTTCACTGTCTACACCAACGTATCCCCCCATCATTTCAACGATTCGGCGCGTAAGCGACAATCCTATCCCTGTACCTTCAATGGTGCTAGCTGCAGCAGCAAGACGATTAAAGGGTTGAAATAATTCCGTCAATTTATTGGCAGCAATACCGATCCCAGAATCAGCAACAATTATTTTTATGTACCCTGGACGGACAGATTCTCTGAGTTCGATATGCACCTTACCGCCTTTGCGGTTGTATTTGATCGCGTTGTTAATCAAATTAAGGACGACTTGTTTGAGTCGAATACGATCAGTATATAAAACCTTATCCACCATGCCGCTATGTGTCAATATAATATCTTGCCTATCTGCTTGTATTTTCACTAAACTGATACACTCCTCAATAACAAGACAAACTTCAACCCACTCCAGTCGAAAATCAATACGCCCTGACTCAATTTTCGCCAAATCAAGCACTTCATCAATCAACGCTAGTAAATGAATACCTGCAGTCCTGATTTCTTTGGTGTATTTGAGACGCCGGTCATCAAGCCCCCCCAGCTCAAGTAGTCGACTAAAACCAAGAATTGCGTTCATAGGCGTACGCAACTCATGACTCATGCTAGAAAGAAACTCAGATTTAGCCTTGTTTGCTCGTTCAGCCTCATACCGGGCCGTAATAAGCGCCTGCTCTGCAGCTTTATGTTCACTAATATCTTCAACCATCGACCAGATTAATTTCCGGCCAGATCCATCGTGAATCATTACTCCATTCAATTGAACCGGATAGCAACTACCATCTTTACGAATAAACTCTTTTTTGTATGGGCCAAAAATTCCTGTTGTTTGCATATTCTCTAGCTGTTGAGTTTCCTGCATCATGTAGCCTTTAGGGGTAATGTCCCAATAGGTAAGATTTAACAACTCTTCCCGAGAATAACCAGTTGGAGCTAACAGAGACTCATTAATCTCGATAAATCTTCCAGTCTCGTATTCGTTCAATGCGATACCGACCGGCGACATCATGAACAAAGCCCTGAGCCGGGCTTCACTGTCTCGCTTATTTTGTTGAAACTTACCCATCAAAATAATTGGCAGCAAGATTAAAATGCCAATGAGTATCAAGCCAAAACGAAAAATAGCTCTGTCATTGCCTACAACAACCCATCCCTCTTTGGGCGCAGCAGCCATCTGCCAGGAACCATTAGGCAAGGAAATATCTAGTAACACAGGATTCTGTTCAAATATCTGCTCATTACCGAAAAACACCTCACCCGCCTTACCCAATGCATCTTTGCCTCGGATCGAAATATTAATTTTTTCTGCAAGATCCAACAAACCACTTGTTTGATATAACTGATTCACATCGATAACGGCCGAAATCATGCCCCAAAAAACTCTCTTATTTCCTCCAGTATCATCAAAAAATACCGGAATCCGAGCAATAAAGCCTTGTCCACCCTGGACCAAATCCACGGGTCCGGCAATAATAAGATTCCCGCTGTCACGTGCACGTAGCACCGATTCAAGCTGCTGAGGATGCTCCCTGAAATTAAGCCCTATCGCTGACTCATTGCCTTTTATCGGGTATAGGTAACGTATTACCATATCTGGCGCAGCACCAATATTGCGTAGCTCTGACTGATCATTAAACAAATACTGCGCTAGCTTGGCAAATTTTTCCGTTGACAAATCCGGCTCTGCAGAAATGGACGCTACCAAACCTTGTACCAATTGAGCATTGCTGGTGATTTTTCCTTCCAAATCTGCACGCAACAAACTCGATCGAGTAAATACCGAATCCCGTAGTTCACGGTCCATGTTCTGTGAATGTAGATAATCAGCATAAAATCCAGTCGCGATCAAGCAAGTACCCACAAGAATGGCAGGTAAAAAAACCAGCTGCCTTCTCTGAAAAAAGACTCGAACTCGAACCAAAGTATTTTTCATAAGCTAAAGCCTAAATAATTACTATTTTTACTTACTAGCAAAAGAAAGAGTGCATTGACGGATAACCGGAGATTTAATTTCGTTTTTTTGCGAACAATCATCCACTGTTCCCCCCGTCAAGCATCTGCGGCGTACCGAAGATATTACGATATTGCATTGTAACTTTACTCATCGTTAAACCTGGAATTTCCGTCATGTCAGAACTATAGATTCGTTTTTTATCGATCTTATTTTAAACAAAGAATTCTTGGAAAAGATAACCTTTTACATTTCTATTCATTCCTTTCTCATCACTTTTGCTTTCTATAATGATACCTATGGATTCTACCCAGCCACCTGAGATTCAACGTATCTCACACTAAGTTTCTGGATAATTTATTGTTCTGAGCATCTTATAAAACGCTCATAACAATGTTGTGCATTCGTGTATTACTTTTACATCGATTGTGAACAATCAGGATAAATAAAACTGTATTAAAAGAAGTAGAAAATTCGTTAAAGGAGCATAGTATGGCTAATTATATAAATTTAAAACAATCCCTTGAGCATATTCACACACTGCCAGCCATGCCAGCTATTGCCAAAAAAATGCTTACATTGGCATTGAATACTGACGAAGGTGAAGCTCAATTACTCAAGCTCATCGCTCAAGACCCACAGATTTCTGCACGCATTATCGGACTGTCAAATGCTTCTTTATTTGGTTCTCCGGGTATGATCTCTTCAATCAGCGATGCTGCTATGCGATTAGGATTAACACAAATTAAATCTGTCGCCATCGGCATAGCAACCGTTTCAGCATTCACTAAACCACCCGAAGGAGAATTAAAAGCAAGGGATCTATGGACTCACAGCATTACCATTGCTTCTGTAATGCGCACTATGGCTAAACATATGCCTGCAAGAATTCGCCCTATGGAGGATCAAATCTTTCTCGCAGGCCTTTTGCATGATATTGGTTATAACGTTCTAAACTTCATCGCCAAGGATCTCAGCGACACACTTCACGAAAGATTGAGAACCACCTCCGAAGCATCACTATTAGAAATAGAACATGAACTACTGGGCACAGATCATGGAGAGATCGGTGCTCAACTTGGAATCCATTGGGGATTACCTGCGGAAATTATTACTGTGATGCGCCATCATCACATACCAGACACAATGGGGCCGGATATAAATCAATCCTTAGCCAGGCTCGTCAACGTTGCAGAGAAAATGCTGCCTGACTTAGCAATGGTTGAACACTCTGCACAAGAAATTACCGAACAGGAATGGGTCAAGCTAGGCATTGACCCTAGAGAAGTGGATACAATTGCAGAAGAGGTTGAGGCAATTGCTAAGCAAGTCACGCAGCTTGCCAACGCGGCTTGATCCATCGTCTATCGCGTTAAACCAGTGTCAGTAAATATCTGGCCATAAAAGCTCAAAACGTAAAACTCGCGCGCAATGAATAAATTACCTCCGGCTTCTCTGGAAATGATTTATCTCAGTCAATTAATTTTACAAGTAAATCTGAAAGTTCATTCTCGAGTGCTCTGCATGTATCATCGCTGCAATTGAGTAATTCAGCTAGCGCGCTTTGTAAGGAAGCAGAAGATTCATTTGTTAATTTCTGTGCAATATTATAAACAAGATCTGGATCAAGTTGAGTATCGTACAGCTCTTTAAAGAGCAACCCTTGGGAAGTCGGCGTTTCTAAATATGTATAGTTTCTGAATCGAATTCCAGCTTTCTGGTCACGGCCTGTCTCGAGCAAAAAAGAATTTCTGCTAAATTCCGTTGCTCTTGTTGATGCCTCTATCAATGATCGAAATGATCGACCATCATGGTTACTCCCAGAGATCGGAACAGAAGCAAGACTTAATATCGTCGGAAAAAAATCGGTGTTGACAACCAGGTCGTTGCGAACAAAACCACGCTGAACGTTTGGTCCAGTAATTGCTAATGGAATACGATGGGATTGATCATACAAATCGGCCTTACCGACTTTGAACCGGTGCTCACCAAACCAGTATCCGTTATCAGACGTAAAGATGATATAGGTTTCTTTACCCTTGAGAGAGTTTTTTAGTTGATCAATTAATTTACCAATCATTTCATCTACAGACTGCAGAGTCCTTATTCGCGCACGAAAATTATTGTCAATCCACTCAATATCGTCGGGTAGCAGTAAGGGATTGTCGCGGACACCAAAGCTTTTATTCGACACATCTTCTTGATTGAATGATGCAAACCTTGGCGCTTTCATGCCATTAAATAGATTTTCGTGCCGCGAAGCGGGTATAGGCTGACGGGGTGATTCTGTTGATTCAGTTGATGCATGCGCAGCATATGGTGCAATCATCATAAAAAAAGGAGAACTGCTTGATAGCGCAGCATCAAGATGATTACTGGCATGCTTGGCTATAACATCTGTGCCATAATCTTCCGGAGCGTCGCCATAATTTTTAACTACTCCATTTTCGTTAAGTTTATAGTTAAAATACTTCGTGCTCACAAATGTGTACCAATAATTCCAGCCGGGTGGGATATAACTTTCCGGCTCTACCAGCGTAGTCGTACCGTATTCATTGAAATACTTGCCAAAGTATGCCGTACTATAACCGTCCGCTTGCAATTTTGTCGCAATTGTCTGTGACTCCGACCCGCTGTTATAGAACGCATCAAAGCCACCGGATGGTCGATTATTGGATCTTACGCCGTGATTCTTAGAATATCTTCCAGTCAGAATAGATGCGCGTGATGGACAGCAAGCAGCATATGATACAAACGCATTTGTAAAGCGGACTCCATTAACAGAAAAATACTCCTGCGTTCTTGGCATAAAACGAAAGTCATCAGGTGTCATATCATCTGTAAGAATAAATATAAAATTTGGTTTATCAGCCGCTAAAACTGGCATCCCAAGAAACAGTGCGGACAATACTAAGCTTATTGCTAAAAAGAATTTTCTCATGATTACATAATCCTTTAATAATGATTTACAGCCAACATTTACACCCGTTAAAATAAAATATTTAAACTGTTAACAACAAGCCATATAATTGGCACATTTGTCAGAATTCCCGTCAATCCTTCGCCCCCTCTCTTTGTCTCGTAGCATGAACATACCCCCAAATTCCACCCAAAATTACCCCTAACGGCGCCGCTATAAAGACACCAATCATCGGTCCTTGACTGGTATCTTTGGCAATAACCATTGGCCCTAAAAAGCTTACCGTAAAAAATAATCCACCAAGGATTAAAGCGCCACCTATGACAGCAATGAGAATATTCATTTTTCCGCCAGAAATCAGTTTCCAGGTAAACCAAGCCCCTAGAATCGCGCAGATCAATGAAAAAGTCGTGCTAAGCCAGACTGGAAGGCTGGTCGTGATTATGAGCATCGTGTTGACAAAAAACAGCACCGTTAAAAACATTAAAAGAGATACAATTGGTTTTAATATTTGAATCATAGTTTGATTACTTTCATCTATCAGATATAAAACGACGCAGCATTGTAAACTATCTCGCATCATAAAGCCTTGAGTTCATCGTGAGGTTTGATGCATAAGGCGGCATGTAAAATGAAGGCATCAGATCTAAAACGGCGTAAATTATTGCAGTATGGATTTATAAGCTTAGGAGCATTTTTCGGTAACATATTGCTACCTACTCCAGCTAAAGCTGCCGCTTTGTCATTATCGCTAACTACACGCGGCGAGCTTCTGCCCCCGGATCATAATGGCGTGCGTTTACCAGCAGGATTTACTTCCCGTATCGTGGCTCATTCAGGTCAGAAACTGTTTAACTATACTTGGCACGCGGCACCGGATGGCGGTGCCACGTTTGCTTCTCCGGATGGCGGCTGGATTTATGTTTCCAATTGCGAGCTGGAGGGCCAAGCTGGCGGCGTAGGGGCTTTAAAATTCAATGCACAAGGTGAGTTGGTTGATGCGTATTCGATTCTGAGTCAAACCAATCGTAATTGCGCGGGTGGACATACACCTTGGCAAACGTGGCTATCGTGCGAAGAAATCGATAAAGGAAAAGTATGGGAATGTGATCCATTTGGCCACAAACCGGCGCAAGCCAGAAACTCCCTGGGTCTATTCCGGCATGAAGCAGTGGCAGTGGATACCCGTAACAAACAATTGTATTTGACCGAAGACAAACCAGAAGGCCGGTTTTATCGCTACAGCACACATTCATTCGATACTGCTGGCAATCCCAATCTGGATGATGGCATTCTGGAGGTTGCTGAGGTGATTGACGACATCACTGGCACAGTTCGCTGGCACGCGTTGACCGATCCCTCAGCGACCACTGTACCGACACGCAAACAAGTTCCCGGCAGCACCGCGTTCAATGGCGGTGAAGGCATCTGGTATCATCATGGTTTCGTCTATTTTGCAACCAAAGGGGATGATTGTGTGTGGGTTTTTGACGTACAGCAACAGCGTCTCGGCATTCTCTATAGTGCAGCATCATATCTATCGCCGGTGTTAACCGGGGTTGACAATATCACCGGCAATACTGCAGGTGAATTGCTAGTGGCTGAGGATGGCGGTAGCATGCAAATTGTGGTGCTATCTGGAGACAACGCTCTGCCCTTATTACAATTGATTGGCCATAATCGTTCGGAAATATCCGGCCCTGCTCTGAGTCCCGACAGATCACGGCTATATTTCAGTTCTCAGCGAGGCAAAACCGGAAGTAGCGCGGATGGCGTGACGTTTGAAATAACCGGCCCATTCTGATATGACTTTGCTCGATCTTCAGGAATCCTGGCAACATCTCAAGCACTTGGTATTTTCGCAAATCATTGAATAATAGATATAAATAAAAAGTTTCATAAAAACATTATTTTATCTTGAGAGCACGAACTGTGGCGTGGAATGCAACCATTGAATCCTGCTCTCGCCTCGTTATAATCAAACAGCAAATCTTTAGATATAGCCACAGCATTTTTGATTCGCGTTATTTTAAAGCGTACTCACGGTTATCGGAATTTGTTTGCGCAAGGCAATCTGAAATCAAACACATACCACCGAAACCTTTCATAGCGGGTTGCAACTCCTTGAGCACTTTCTGTGCGAGCTCTTCTTTGCAAGCAAAAATTGTGACACTATTTTCGTATGGTAAAAGTACATCATGCGGATTTCTTATGCCCCTGACTCCCCGACCTCCTGCATTCTTGATAACAGTATATCCACGCACACCGGAGCTTTCTAACAATTCGAGCAACTGCTCATGATGCTCTATCTCGACAATAATTTCGAATTTCTTCATTACTATTGAACTATCCATTACTATCTCCCAAAAAGATGATGATCGAGTTATTTTAGAAACTCTGGTTAGGTATCTCGTTAACTCACCCAGAGATTCATTAGCTATTTCATCTCCGCAATTCTATGTTGTAGAGCTATTTTCCCTATCCCATAGCAAATTGTTACATTAATGCGTGAAGTAAATGAGAAATACTTACAAGGAATTTTTTATGAAAACACCAAATTGGTGTCGGTGTAACAATGGCAGGCAAGCTTGTCAACAAACATAGCGCCACACATTGATACGCTTAATACCCGATTGTGCTTTCAGTTTTCCCTCTCAAAAATTAAGGAGTGATTCAATCCTAATATAGCCGACACTACGTGTCTATTAAGGAAACCATTGTTTTTTCTTAAAGGAAACTATTAGGCAAGGCAATAAAGTGGTACCGTAAAACTGAAGTGGCCTCACTTGATTGGACAATTTTTCCCCTATCTTAAGTGGAAATCTTGCGTTAATGCCTACGCTGTTTTTTGCATTGCAGGCAGGTTATCGAAGTAGAACTCATTTGGCGT
>RRZT012258345.1_pt1 | contig 15074 bp, 8 predicted proteins | sample 2165551 | NCBI WGS metagenome assembly RRZT01 (sample SAMN10456910, study PRJNA506462) | wastewater metagenome | biome: wastewater; feature: sludge; material: wastewater sludge; isolation source: wastewater sludge with Escherichia coli K12::gfp cells carrying plasmid... | place: USA: Moscow, Idaho ... | reverse complement strand
TTTTTTTTTTATATAATTTATTATATTACTTTTGTAAAATTAAAATTTAGTTAGTCCAATTTAAATAATTTATGACTGCATATATTAATCTATTATTTGTTATGAAAAATTATCTTTTAAAGACTATGTTGTATATAGTCCTATTGTTCTCTTCAATTACAGCATCTGCTTGGGAAGGTATGGCTATGCCGCAATTGCATGTTGAAGGCAGGTATTTTAAGGACGCTAATGGAAATATAGTAAACTTACATGGTTTTGCCCAGACTTACAGTCCGTGGTTTAATGAGTGTTGCACAATATGGAATGACTATGATGTCAACACATGTTTAACTTATAATCAAGGCTTAATAGATAATATCCTGAATGCCGGCTGGAAGGTAAACTTCTTGCGTTTACACATGGACCCTTATTGGTCAAACACTCCAGGCATACATACAAAGGGAGAAAATGATATCTCGGCTTTTGATTATGATCGTTTCACAAAATACTTTCAAAGTGTTTTTGTGCCTATGGCTAAATATGCAATCAGCCATGGACTTTATGTTGTAATGCGTCCACCAGGCGTTTGTCCAGATTCTATAGCTGTGGGGGATGCATATCAAAAATATCTTATCAAGGTTTGGAATTATGTTTCTGCCGACTCATACATAAAGAATAATCCAAACATCATGTTTGAACTTGCCAACGAGCCAGTACGTATATGGTCTGATGGAAAACAGGCTGGTTTCAAGGAATTGAGCGAATATTTCCAAACCATAACAAATACTATTCGTGTTAATTGTGATAACATTGTATTGGTGCCAGGATTGGGATATCAGGCAAACTATGAAGGTTTTGCTGACTATCCGATAAAAGGCGAGAACATAGGCTACGCTGTGCATTGTTATCCGGGGTGGTATAATAGTGGGTCGGAGAATACACCTGACGTAAACTATCAGTTATTTAATGATGGTTGGAATAAACAGATAAAACCTATATCAGACTTGGCGCCTATTATTGTTACAGAAATGGACTGGGCACCAGAAAAATATAAATCGTCATTTGGTAAAGGTGTTACTGGAACTGCAGGTGGAACTGGATTTGGAGCTAACTTTAAGAAGATCACAGACGATTGTGGAAACGTAAGTTGGCTGATATTCACAACTCCTGACCTTTTGGCAAAGTTCAAGGATGACCAAGGAAACGGAGATACTTTTCTAACTGATAATGAAGCATGTGCTTGGCCTGCATATCATTGGTATCAGGATTATGCAAATAAACAATATCCACATGCTGACTTCACATTTAAATCGTGTGCCGATAATGGTGACGGAACATTTACAAACCCTGTAATGCAGGCTGATTTTCCAGATCCAGATGTTCAAAAGGTTGGTGACACATATTATATGGTGACTACAACAATGCATAATTTCCCTGGTTGCACTCTGCTTAAATCAAAAGATTTGGTGAATTGGGAATATTGCAGTAATCCTCTTGCAAAGATGTCATCTAATGCGGAATACAATCTGGAAGATGGTAAGAATATTTATTCTAAAGGTGCATGGGCTAATAGCCTTATGTATAAGAATGGAAAATTCTATATACTTTTCAATGCCTTTGGAAATGGCGATGATGCTGGTGGCTACTTGTTGTCTGCTACAGATGCAGAAGGACCTTGGACAATGACACGCCTTTCACGAGGCTATTATGATCCAGGACTGATGACAGATGATGACGGAACAACTTATGTGGTATGTGGAAATAAAAACCTAAGTGTTATTCAGTTGGATGATAACTTTGCTCCTGTGAAAGAAGTTGCTGTAGATGGAGGCTTTGACGGACTGGAAGGTAGTCATTTCTTCAAGAAAGATGGATATTATTATATCTATTCAACTTGTTGCGCATGGCCTGCAACACAGTGGTGCTTCCGTTCAAAAAATGTATTTGGTCCTTACGAGAAAAAAAAGGTATTCGACAGTGACGATATTCATCAAGGGGCAATGATACAGACTCAAAGCGGTGAATGGTGGACAATGCTTATGAAAGATTGTGGCGCTTTTGGCAGAATGCCTTATTTGTTGCCTGTGGCTTGGAATGACAACTGGCCAGTTATTGGTAATAATGGCACAGATGCAGGAACATACACTAAACCGAATGTTGGTGTGAACTATGACAGAAAGTATATGCCGACAAACGACAATTTTAATAATTATCTTTTGGGCAGCCAATGGCAATGGAATCATAATTCAGATAAGTCAAAATGGTCTCTGTTAGAGAATCCAGGTCGATTGCGTCTTTACACTGCATATGTAACAGACTCGTTGCAGAAGTCGCGGAATATGCTAACACAACGTATCTTTGGATATAGGGATAAAACTAAACCATCTTATGGTACGATACGCATGAACATAAGCAAAATGTATGATGGTGATATGGCTGGACTTGCCGTATTCCAGAATCCTTATGCATATATAGCTGTAAACAAGCAGGGTAACACTCTTAACCTTGTGCAGAGTAACACGGCAGACAAGAAGGTATATTCAAATCCGATAACATGTGATTCTGTTATATACTTGCGTGCCATTGCCGACATCACGACTTCAAAGGCTTCATTCTATTACAGTCTAGACAATGTGACATATACTAAGTTCGGACAAGACTTGGATATGAAGTATGATTTATCTGTTTTTGTAGGAAATCGCTTCGGTATATTCAACTACGCCACAAAGGGACTTGGTGGAAGTGTAGATGTGGATTGGTTCTCAACAGAAAAGGACTTTACAGAAGATAATTTCTATGATAAGTCTTCTGTGGTATATTCGGAAAAATATCTCACAGTTGCTTCTATCTCGGCAGACAAACCGTCTTATTCGTTGCTTGCAAATTCAGCGAAGTCATTCGTACTTACAGCTACATATAAAGACGGACATACTGAAGATATAACGTTAAGTGCTGATTATAAGGTCTCAAACGATAAAATAGTAAGTATTAAGAATGGCAGATTTACATCTTATGGCGACGGCAATGCTGTAGTTATAGCAAGTTACAAGGATCCACTTGGAAATACCGTTTCTGCAAATCTTAATATATCTGTAAATACATTTCCCCTAACGGCTGACGGTATTAATCCTTCTATTTATGAAAGTGGTACGTATGATGAATCTACACATACATTGGTTACAGGAAAATATGGCTTTGGAGGCTGGAAATACTCAAACGCAGCAGACTTCTCTAGTTATAAGTATCTTGTGATAGAATTGAATACGGCACAAAGTAACGGTGCCTCTTTCAGAATGTTTGATGAAAATAGCTATTGGAGCAATCCTTCAATGACAGATATAGGTAGTAGTACCACAGTCAAGATAGAACTTGCAAAGTTGGTGAAAAACGGAACAACAACGCCTTTAGACCTATCACATGTTTATATAGCTGGCTTTTGGGCGTTTGGTGGTGGTAATATCTCTATAAAGAATATTTTCTTCAGTAACGATGGTGAGACTCCTGTCACTGGTATCCAGCAGATTGAAGGAACGGACAAGCCTGTTGATGTATATAATCTTTCTGGCATGCTTCTTTATTCAAAGTTAAAGAAGTCGGATATATTGAAGAAACTATGCAAAGGGGTATACATTATTGATGGTAAATGCGTAGTTATAAAATAATTTTTAATGTAATAGTAAACATAAAATTTTGAAAAGTCGTCTATTTTTTATAAATTTGCGTTTAATTTTAAAATTATGGTATAATTATAAAATTGTAAATATGAATGCTAAAACAATAATTCCTTTACTGTTCTCAATGATGGCTTGGAATGCCAATGCTGTAGACTTGAATTTATGGTATAACAAACCTGCCGCTATTTGGCAAGAAGCCTTACCTGTAGGTAACGGTAGTATGGGCGCTATGGTTTATGGAGGTGTTAATCATGAGCGAATTCAGCTTAATGAAAACACAGTGTGGGGAGGTTCTCCTTATAATAATTCAAGAGCTATAAATCCGGATACTCTATCGAAAATACGTAATCTGATTTTCACAGGAGAAACAAGTAGTGCCGAGCGAATGATTAATATGTATTTCATGACAGGACAGCACGGTATGCCTTATGAAACGGTGGGTAGTCTGATTATTGATGCTCCGTTTATAGCCAAGCCTACTTCTTATCGACGTGACTTGGATCTTAATAGAGCTGTCGCCACTACTAAATTTGATATAGACGGAGTCACTTATAAACGAGAAGTCATAGCTTCTTTTACGGATAAAGTTGTTATTGTCCACATTTCAGCAAGTAAGCCGCATTCAATTTCTTTTGCTGCAAGTTATGAATCTCCGCTTCCTCATTCCGTTAGTTTTGAAGATGGAAGATTGGTTATGAAAGGTAAATGCCTTGAACATGAAGGTGTACCAGGGAAAATACGTGCGCAGACAGTTATGGATGTGAAGAATGAAGGAGGAAAAACGGAATTCACAAGTTCTAGACTAATAGTCACTAATGCTACGGATGTAGTCCTTTATTTATCTTCGGCAACAAATTTCGTAAACTACCATGATATAAGCGGTGATGAGGTTGAAAAGTCTGTGACATTACTCAAGAATGCAATGAAAAAGAATTTTGCTACGGCTTTAGTAAATCATGTTAACTATTATAAAAAACAATTCGACAGAGTATCATTGGAATTGCCTTGTACTGACGATATAAATAAACCAACAGATAAGAGACTTGCTGATTTCAATAAAGACAATGACCCTTCCTTTGCTTCGTTAGTATTTCAATATGGTCGATATCTTTTGATATCTTCTTCTCAGCCTGGTGGTGAACCGGCTAATTTACAAGGTCTTTGGAATGACAAACTTAATGCTCCTTGGGATGGTAAATACACCATTAACATAAATACTGAAATGAATTATTGGCCTGCACAGACCACTAATCTTTCTGAAACAGAACTTCCATTGATTCAGTTGGTTAAGGACATTAGTGTAACTGGTAGAAAAACGGCTGCCGAAATGTATGGTGCAAAAGGATATGTTGCCCACCACAATACCGATATCTGGCGTTCTACAGGAATGATTGACGGTGCCACTTGGGGAATGTGGCCCAATGGAGCTGGATGGTTGAGTACTCATCTTTGGCAGAGATATCTTTTCAATGGCGATAAAGAATATCTAAAGAATGTATATCCACAGTTGAAGGGTGCTGCCGATTTCTATCTGACAGCAATGGTTAAGCACCCCAAGTATGGTTGGATGGTGACCTGTCCAAGTATTTCTCCAGAACATGGACCACATGGAAGTTCATCTGTTGTTGCAGGTTGCACGATGGATAATCAGATAGCTTTTGATGTATTAAGTAATGCATTGCAGGCTTCTAATATATTAAAAGAACCTCAGGAATATATTGACAGTCTTAAAGATAGATTGACAATGTTAGCTCCCATGCAGATCGGAAGGTATGGACAGTTGCAGGAATGGCTGGAAGATGCTGATGATCCACATGATAATCATCGCCATGTGTCTCATGCCTATGGACTTTTTCCAAGCAATCAAATATCGGCAATCCGTACTCCCTTGCTCTTTGAAGCCGTAAAGAACACACTTCTGCAAAGAGGTGATGAAGCAACAGGGTGGAGTATAGGTTGGAAGATAAACCTATGGGCGCGACTCCTTGATGGAAATCACGCATATAAACTTATAAAATGTCTTCTTGATATTTTACCTTCTGATGAAATGGCAAGAGAATATCCTCATGGTAGAATGTATCCTAACCTATTTGATGCTCATCCGCCATTCCAAATAGACGGTAATTTCGGCTTTACTGCCGGTATCGCCGAAATGCTTTTGCAGAGTCAGGATGGAGCTGTACATGTGTTGCCTGCTTTGCCAGACGAGTGGCATTCTGGTAATGTTAAGGGACTAAAAGCAAGGGGTGGATTTGAAGTTGCTATGCAATGGAAGGACAATAAGGTGAAGAAGATAGATGTTAAGTCAACAATAGGTGGTAATCTTCGTCTGCGTTCATACGTGCTGTTGACAGGAAAGGACCTGAGAGTTGCGAATGGTGACAATTCCAATCATTTATATGATACAGTATTGGGAAAGCAACCTATTGTCTCATCTGAGGCAAAGCTAAATCAGCTTGAATTTAGGAAAATATACGAATATGATATAATGACTAAAGCAGGAAAGGAATATAAAGTTTACGCAAAATAAATAATCCTATTAAATATCCTGATATCAGGACTTTAATGTCGATCCAGTTACAGGTAAAGTTGCCATATATTATGGTTGTGCCGATACTGTAACAGGTTTGGCTTTTGGATATATACCAGAAATTATCGAATTTACTCGTCGGACTAACATTTTGTAGTATTATAACTTTGTTTTTAGTTTGTGAAAAAGGGACTGCTTCGTTCTGAAAATCAGTATACGATGTAGTCCCTTTTGTCTAAACAAAGAACGTAATATTCTTTTTAATATAATTGTAATTTGTGTTGTTCGTTTGAATTTACATTTATAACCATTGTCCGTATTTCCTTATAAAGTAACGTTTCACTACTTGTGTGAGAATTCCGTAAGATAGCAATATTGCCATTAAATATGGATAATACATTATAGGTAGAGGAGTCATCTTAAGAGCTGCCCCTATCGGACTATAAGGAATTATAAGTCCTATTACTGCTATAACTAATGTCATAAATACTACAGGTGATGCGGCACAGCTTTGTATGAACGGTATTTTACCAGTGCGTATGATATGAATCACAAGTACTTGTGAGAGTAAACCTTCAACGAACCATCCTGTTTGGAACAGACTTTGAGATGATGGTGCACATGCAGAAAAAAGGAAGTACATTAACGCAAATGTAATATAATCAAAAATAGAACTTACAGGTCCCATCCAGAACATGAATCTAGATATACCTTTTGTATTCCATACTTTAGGGCTCTTTATGAAGTCTTCGTCCATATTGTCCCAAGGTATTGCAGTTTGTGATATATCATATAACATGTTTTGTGATAATATCTGGATAGGAAGCATTGGCAAGAAAGGTAAAAGAATACTTGCTCCAAGCATACTTAGCATGTTACCGAAATTACTGCTGGTGGTCATTTTAATGTATTTAATGATATTACCGAACGTATTTCTTCCATATATTACACCTGTGCGTAATATGTTGAGATCTTTTTCCAATAAAATTATGTCTGCACTTTCTTTGGCAATGTCTACTGCTGTATCTACTGATATCCCGACGTCGGCAGCTTTTAGTGCTGCGGCATCATTTATTCCGTCACCCATAAAACCTACAGTATGCCCCTCTTCCTGAAGTAGGGTTACAATTCTGGATTTTTGCATAGGACTTAGTTTTGCGAAAATAACAGTTTCTTCCAGTTTCTCTTTCAGTTCATGGTCATCCATCATTTCCAATTCGTTTCCAAGCATAATTTTGTTAAACTTGATGCCAACGTCATTGCAAATTTTCTTAGTTACTATTTCATTATCACCAGTAAGTACTTTTACGTTTACTCCCAATTCCTGTAGTGAAGAAAGAGCAGTCTGTGCTGAGGGTTTCGCAGGATCCAAGAAACCGACGAACCCAGCCATAATCATATCTTTTTCATCTTCTGCAGAATATGTTGGCTCTCTATTACTAAATGTTTTTACTGCAACGATCAGTATTCTAAGTCCGTCCTCATTCAATTCTTTAGACATCTTTTTGATGTGATTCCTGGTCTTTTCATCAATAGGTAGTATTTCATCTGTGTCAATTTGCAATTGCCTGTCTTCTCCTGGATCATATGCTCTTGAACATAGTTGCAGCATTTCTTCTACAGCACCTTTGCATATTAATAGATGACTACCGTCTGAACGCTCAAGTATAACGGACATTCGTCGACGTTGAAAATCAAAAGGAATCTCGTCTATCTTTTTATAGGCTTCGTCTGCTTTTAGTGAGTCGTGCAATTCTATATGGTTTAGAATGGCAACATCTAGTAGACTTTTCAATCCAGTCTGATGGTAACTGTTTAGATAAGTCCATTTTAGCACTTCTTCATCTGATTCTCCATATATGTTAAGATGGCGTTCCAATACTACCTTGTCAAGTGTGAGTGTACCAGTCTTGTCTGTACACAAAGTATCCATAGCCCCAATATTCTGTATCGCGTTAAGGCGTTTTATAATCACTTTATTTTTACTCATGTTAACAGCTCCTTTTGCAAGGTTTGCCGTGACAATCATAGGAAGCATCTCTGGAGTGAGACCAACTGCGATAGCTACGGCAAATAGCATTGCGTCTATCCAGTTATCCTTAGCTATACCATTTATAACAAATACTACAGGGACCATTACGGCCATAAACGAAATCAATAGATAACTGACACGCTTCAATCCCTTGTCAAAACTCGTTTCCTGTCTTTTGCCGCTGACTGTCTTACTTATAGATCCAAAATATGTGTGTTCGCCCGTTGTTACAACCACAGCTGTTGCAGTTCCGCTAATGACATTCGTTCCCATATAGCATATGTTTTGCAAATCTATTATCGGGCATTTTTCAGCATCTTTTGTCTTATAGCATATAGATTTCTTCTCAATAGGTAATGATTCTCCCGTAAGTGCAGATTGAATAACAAATAAGTCTTTGGCATTTATTATTCTGCAATCTGCTGGTATCATGTCTCCTGCAGAGAGATGAATGATATCTCCTGGCACAATATCTTTTATATCTAGCTCAAACTTCTCTCCATTTCTTTCTATGGTAGCGGTGGTCTCTACCATATCTTTCAACTTTTCTGCAGCTTTATTACTTCTATACTCCTGAATAAATCTTAGGGCTACACTTACAGTTACCATAATGCAAACCATAATTACCGTAGAATAATCTCTTTCTGTAATTTTTGGTAACCATATATCTATTATCGCAGATATAATGGCGATAAAAATAAGTATTCCTATAAATGGATTGATAAATGCGCTTAAAAGTTGTTTTAGCCAAGAAACTTTTCCTTCTTGTCTAACTTCGTTATATCCATAAGTTTCAAGGCGGTCTTTTACTTGTGAATCATCTAAACCATTTTTAGATGTTGCTGTCTGGTTATATAACTCGTTCTCAGTGTAGCAACTTGCTTTTCTTAGTATTTCAGCTTGGTCTTTGAAACCATTGACTGGCTTAAATGTTGGTCTTCTGTTTAATTTCATTCTAATTACCTCCACAATTATTATGATGTACATGGAGGTAATAGGGATGCATCATTCCCTAATTAAACTTCATTACATCGGGTTTCTTAATTATATAACTATCAGATTTGTCGTTCATTTGGAACTATATTTTTTTAAATTCGCCGCAAAAGTAATTTATTATATTCCAAAACACGACCATTTAATGATAAAAATGGTTATTTCTTAGAGAATTCTAATGTTGAACATACAACAATACACTTCGATACTTATATATTTATAATATCTGTAGTGCACACGAGTACGCGTACATTATATATAAGCTTATGCTATATCACAGTAATATCACTATAAGTGATAACAAACCTTAGTCCTATCTAGTAAATATGATAGTTTCTTCATGTAATATATGTACCTGTTATCTGTTCAAAGTGTCACTTTGGATGTTACTAATATAGCAAATTGATATAAATCAAGTTACTAACAGTTTCAAAATGATATGTGTAAAAAATAATTTACAATACGGATTGTAACCACGTTGTATTAGTTGTGTGCGTAAACAACAAATATATTGCTTGTTAATGTGCAAAAAGTAACTAAATCATTAGTTTACTATGTGCTTAAATGGGGTCAATTTACAAATTGAAAGTTTTTTGTCCTATTTTTGATAAGTTTTAAATTGAAAGTGGGTAGTTAAATTACGACTAATTTATGGTAGAAAAATATGTATAAAATAGTGTTAATAAATTATTGCGTTATCAGATTAATTATATATATTTGCATCAGAAAAAGAATAAAAACCTAAAAAGTATACAACTATGAAACGATTCCTATTGATATCAGTAATGGCAATGTTGACCATCGCAAGTTTTGGTCGTAAACATGTAGCCGAGAATGCAGTTGTTGTAGCCGACACTATTTATTATGCTGAGAACATGATGAACGTGGCAAGTAGTGAACAAGCAAGCTATTACAGATTGCTAATGACGCAAGGTCAAGGACTAAATAAGAAAGATGTCTTTCAGGACTTCTATATGAACGGAGCTTTGAAGGCTGAAGGTGCTTACAGTTTTATTGATCTTGGTAATGATAAAAATACAGTACTCGACGGTGAGATTACTACTTATTATAAAAATGGTAAGGAGAAATGGCACGGACAGTATTTAAACGGCAAGCGTGATGGATATTTCACAATGCAGATGCGTCAGGGTGGTGTTGCAGTAGTTCAGTTCGTGAATGGTAAATCAGCTCAGGATTACTTCACAATCACTAATGCTGACGGCACAATGGAGAAACGTCCTATCTCTGATTTGAAGTCTTTGATGTAATAAATTTGATTTCTCTCTTAATAAAAAAGATAAATTACAAAAGTCTCTATTTAAACAATAAACAAGAAGAAAATGCCTGCTTCGTGAGAAGCGGGCATTTTCGTTTTATATTACGACAAAGGTATCTGTACTATAAATTTATAATATCTATTTAGCAAAATATTCTGATGGAGTTTTACCTGTATATAGTTTAAAATTGCGGACAGCTGTTGATCTAGAGCGGAATCCTACATTATAGAATACATCCTGATAGTTATATATCCGCTCATTTTTAACTCGGTTTATAAAGTCTTCAATACGTAAAGAATTTATATATGCATTGAAATTAGTATATCCAAGTTCCCTCAAAGCCTTTGATAGCGTAGTTCTATTGGTGAGTAGCGATGTCGCCATAGAATTTAATGAGATATCAGGATTTCTATAGTCTGAGGTGTGTCTCATATGTATGACAACCCTTTCACATAGAGGATTCTGTTTCTCTTCTGTTTCTTCAATGTATTCAGGCTCATTGCTATCTTCATCAGTAGTCGCTACTGTACTTGGTTTTTTTATTAGTCTCTCAAATAATTCCATATATGCAATATATATACTGCATCCAGCACTAACATAATAATAAAGAGTTCTTACGACAATATGGTCTGATATAAGTATAATTATATATGCAATCGTATTTATGGTGAAACAAATGGTGTATTTCATCATCCATATTCTATCAGTATTATTGTAACGCCTCGTATAAGGTATCGTGAATATTAACATAACTGGAGTGAATGCCAATATTGCAAGAAAAATTCTAGTCCAAACATCAATCCTTGAGAAATGTGGTAGCATTTCTAATAAAGAATGATATGGTGGGAATGTTATTCCAAATATTCTTAATACATTATAAATTAGTGCTAAAAAAATTACGGGGCTATATAGCTTTATTATTCGCCATGTATTTAAATATCCTGGTGATATTACTTCTATAGGATACATGATGTAAGATATCACCATAAATATAGCAAGCAAAAGCATTGGTACAGAAATTACTAGTTCTGGTTGTTCTCCTTTGCATAAAGCATAGAACCTTGTTATGTAATTGCTTACAGAGAATAATATAATACATCCAAGAATAATCCTAGAACGTTCGCCACTTTTTCTACGGGCGAATATAAGCAACGATGTAAGCAAGCATGCTATAGCTGCGGCAAATGTGGTGGCTAAATATAGACTTTGCATAATATATTTTGCAAATTTAATTAAAAAATAAGCATTTTAGATAGAAATTGCATTATTTTGTGATAATGCAACATGCAAATTGTGATAATGCAACACCTCAGTATGCAGAATTGATTAACTTTGTACTATGCATTATAAATCGTATTCTATTATTATAATGATAAATAACTAAATATAATTTACAATGAAAAATTTATCTTTGTTATTGGTATTGTTTGCTTCATTATTAGTGTCTTGTGGCTCTGATAATGATGTTGTAAAAGTTGATAATCCATTTGACCCGGCAAGTGAACTTGTTGATAGTGTTTTAAGAAATAAGATAGTTGTTATTAGTGATTTGCATTTAGGGAATGATCTCACATACTCTGAAAATGTAAAACATCTTAATCGACTAAATCAGTTCCTTAACGAAGTAAGAGCATCTAGTACAATAAAAGAGCTGGTTATAGCTGGTGACATGTTTGATGAGTGGTATATTCCCACACGTACCAATACTTATGAAAACAAAAGCCAAAGTGACTTTATTTTAAAAACTGTAGCTGCAAATAAAGTTATATTTGATGTGATTAATGGTATAATAAGTGATAAAAAGATTAAGGTAACTTATATTCCGGGTAATCATGATATGGGGTTTACTCCAGAGAGTATAGATTTAGCAATGTCTGGTGTGAATCAAGCTCGTGATAAAGAAGAAAATGGTTTAGGAACTTATAATCCAGATAATTATCCAGAAATAGCAATAGAGCATGGACATCGATATGATTTTTTCTGTAATATAGCTAAAGACGGCGCTGATCCGAACGTTAAAGGGACAACTTTTGCCCCAGGATATTTCTTTGCTCGTATTGCTGCTAACTCATTTGTAAATCCAACTACATTAGATAATCGAACAAAGGTACCAAATGTGGTATTAAATGATAAGAATAATCCAGAACAAGTTAGTAAGTATTATTATTATATTTTATGGAAGTTAGTTTTAGAGAATCTTATATATGTTAATGATAAATTTGATGATAAGATAATAACAACAAATATTGATAATTTTACGAAGACTTATTCAATTAATAACATTCTTCCTTATAATAGTGCTGATGGTAGTATACAAATGAATATGTATAATGGTTTATTTACTCAAACAGCTTGGGATAGTCGTCAAAAAGCTAATAACGTACTTGTCATGGAACCTATTGACACAGCTATTGTCGGAAGCCTGAAGACAGCATATATTGATAAACAATCTTTATGTCAGTATTTCTCGAATCCATTGAAAAAGGCTGTTCGTGTTGTTGTATTTGGACACACTCATAAAACAATGATGAAGGATTATACTAATTTGGATGGCAACCCTTGTGTTTATGCGAATACAGGAACTTGGGAAGATAGGAAAACTCGCAATAAGAGTGAGGTTATTGAGCAAGATTCCATAAATATGAATTTTGTTGTTATTACTCCAAATAAAACAAACAAGAAATTATTGAATATAAAGCTGTACAAATATCTTTATGGTAAACATAGTGTTGTTGATAGCAGAGATGTAAATCTTTCTTTAAGTCATTCTTCTTTGTAGTCATGTAGCTATTCTATAAAAATATAACAGAGAATGATGATATGTTATGGTTATTGCTTCTTGTACTAGCGATAGGGCAGATGAAGCTCACATAGTCATTGCATCAATTACAGATGCTTTATCATATTTAAGTTCATTTGAAAATGTTTCCTTTACTCAAAAGATAATGTTATTGTGCTGTTGTTAAACAATCATGTAGAAAGAATAATCAAGTAAATAAAATGATAAATGAAAAGCAGTGAGGGAGTGATATATAATATGTGTATCTTCTCTCATTGCCCTTTTCATTTTGATTACTTTTAGTGATGTTATAATATTATTACAGTCACTCGTAAACCCCTTTAAATAGGGCAAAAGTGACGATTGTTTCATTTAAAAAAAACTTTTTTTTGGTGTGAGATAGATAATTACTAGACATCATAAGTTGATGTCTAGTTCAACAGGGCAGTGGTCGCTTCCTAATATCTCAGTATGTATTTTAGCATCTTCGATATTATCTTTTATACGTTCTGAAGTCAAAAAATAGTCAATACGCCAGCCTGTATTATTTTCACGCGCATGAAAACGATAACTCCACCAACTGTAAGTAACTTGCTCTGGATATAAAGTACGGAAAGAGTCAATGAATCCATTGGTTAGCAAAGTTGTCATCTTATCTCTTTCTTCGTCTGTGAATCCCGCATTCTTACGGTTAGTCTTTGGATTCTTGATATCTATTTCTTGATGTGCTACGTTCATATCACCGCACACGATGACAGGTTTGTTCTCATCAAGTTTGTGAAGAAAAGCCTGAAAGTCTTCTTCCCATTTCATGCGATATTCCAGACGTCGAAGTCCGTCTTGTGAATTAGGTGTATAAACCGTTACAATATAAAATTTATCATATTCCAGAGCTATAATGCGTCCTTCGTGATCGTGTTCGTCAATTCCCATACCGTATTTTATGCTCAATGGTTTATGCTTGGTATATATAGCCGTTCCGCTATATCCTTTTTTTTCAGCATAGTTCCAAAAAGATTCATAACCAGAAAACTGCAAGTCTAGTTGCCCCGCTTGCATCTTTGTTTCCTGAAGGCAGAAGAAGTCTGCATCAAGATTATTGAAAGACTGTTCAAAATCTTTGCCAACGCATGCACGAAGACCGTTAACGTTCCAAGAGATAAATTTCATATTGTGATAGTTTTTGTTATTTTATCTGCTTCCTACAGCCTGGAAAGCTGTGTTTACATCCATCTGATCGTCGCCAACTTTAATGTTCTTAACGAGGAAGTTGATGCTGCTCTTTTTATTGTAGTATTGTATCTGTGGATAGATATATCCATAAGAACTTGTCTGATAATCATCGAATGTTATTGTACAATCTTTTCCATTGTAAATGAATTTGAGAGTCTTATTTGCTGGAGTCATTAGGTAGAAATAATAATTCTGTTCCCAATATGTTTTTGCTGCTTGTGCATAAGTATTTACTGATCCTACAAGAGGCTGTCTACCTGCATTTGTAACAGCATCCTTGATATTTGAATTAGTTGTTACGTAATTCTGTAAGAAGCTAATAGGGAAAGACGTACTTGTGAATGTAGAGTCTGATGATGATACATTCCAATAAAATTCTACAGAATCCTTTTTGGTGCCATTATAAAAGTAAAGAAAACCAGAATAGTCACCTGCAAGAGACTGAAGGGTCTGCGTGCGTTGCGCACCTGTCAGATTGATAATGTTGCTATCATTGTTGTCTTTGTCATCGCTTAGACACGAAGTTAAGGTTGTTGCTGCCAAAAAAGTGCAGAACAAAAGCAAGATTGCTTTTTTT
>RRZT011416641.1_pt1 | contig 15076 bp, 9 predicted proteins | sample 2165551 | NCBI WGS metagenome assembly RRZT01 (sample SAMN10456910, study PRJNA506462) | wastewater metagenome | biome: wastewater; feature: sludge; material: wastewater sludge; isolation source: wastewater sludge with Escherichia coli K12::gfp cells carrying plasmid... | place: USA: Moscow, Idaho ... | reverse complement strand
GTGCGCTCGCGGTTGGTCAGGAAGGTGTACGCCCAGCCCTTGGGCGAGCCGGGGAAGAATTCGCCGGTGTTGCTGAGCGCGGGGATCGAGGTGGTCCAGCCGCCCGCCGACAGGCCCATGGGCGCCAGGCCATCGCGGCCCATCGCCTGCACCGTCTCGGGCTTGAGCACGCGGCCGTGCGGGCCGGCGCCGTCGTTCAGCATCATGCGGATGAACTTCATGTATTCGCCCACCGTGGCGTACAGGCCGTGGCCGCCCATGTCCATGGGGGGCGGATCGGGCAGCGCCAGCACGGGCAGCGGCGTCAGCTTGCCGTCGGCCGCGCGGTCGTGGATGGTCACGCGGCGGCTGCGCATGGATTCGGTCATGCCGAAGCCGATGTCCTTCATGCCCAGCGGGACGAAGATGCGCTCGGCCATCACCGCGCCCAGGCGTTGGCCGCGCTGCTGCTCCACTATGCGGCCCAGCCAGTCGATGTTGGGCCCGTAAGTCCAGGCGGCGCCCGGCTCGTGCACCAGCACGGTACGGATGGAGTCGAAGCTGCACCCCACCACCGTGGGGATGCCCTTGGCCGTGCGGTAGGCCAGGTCGTCGGCGCTAAAAAACTCATACGCCAGGCCCGAGGTGTGCAGCATCAGGTCGTTGACGGTGATCGCGCGCTTGGGCGGGCGGGTGCGGGGTTGGCCGGCGGCGTCAAAGCCGTCCAGCACCTGCAGCTCGTCGATCTCGGGCACGTAGCGGCCGGCGGGGTCGTCCAGGCGGATCTTGCCTTCTTCCACCAGCTGCATCACGCATGCGCCGGTCAGCGCCTTGGTGGTCGAGAAGATGGCGAACACCGCGTCGGTGGTCATGGGCTGGTCCTGGCCCAGCTCGCGCGTGCCGGCCGCGCCTTCGTAGATATTGCCGTCGCGGTCGGTGACCATGGCGACGACGCCGGGTACGCCGCCGTGGCGCTGGGTGGTCTGGGTGAGCAGCGCGTCCAGCGCGGTCGCGGTGGGGCCTTGGGGCATGTCGATGTCTCCTGTTTTTGGGTGGGTGGTTGAGCGTGGTCAGGCCAACGCCGTGCGCGGCCTGCGTGACGCGTCTTCACTCTAGGCGGGGCGTGGCCCAGCGTTGTCTGAAACTGGCAAGGCGGTGTCTCTGCATGGCAGGAATGGAGGCTGCGGCAAGCCGACACCGGCTTACGAGCCGGCACGGTCAAGCCTTTCCGGGCGAACGATAGAACGCTGCCGGCGCGCGCGCCGAACGCGGCCGGCAGAGCGGAGGGGCTGTGGCGCGTCTTAGCGCTCGGCACTTGGGTCATGGCCCTGTTCAGGACTGCTTGGCGGCGCACGAGCGCGCCCACAGCAACATGGAACAAGCCCTTGGGGTAGCTCGACGAGCGAACACCTCAAAGGGTGTGAGGGACAAGCGCTGACAGCGCGATTTGTCGTGACTTCTGGTGCCTTAAAGCAACCAAAAAATGTCTGTTCGATAACCGACAATCGATGTGCTGGATGGCCAACGTCCTGGCGAACGGCTTTTTGCGACTTTTTTCACTGTCGGCTGACCAAGATGCGGAGCCTTGTTCAACACCCTGTGCGATGCTCGGGATGTTTTTTTGGCGGCGCAGTCGGTGCCAGGGTCACTTGTGTGGGCGAGGCGATGTTGCGTTCCAGGAACCGCCAGTTGTTCACACTTACATGGCCATAGGTGCGACGCGCCGATCTTGTCGCTGTCGCCCCAGTTTCATGGATACCCGTTTTACCGATCAGCATCGAGAGTCAAGTGTCTCGTCCAGCGCGCCTGGCATGCCGCTGACGGCGTTGTCCGCCCGGGCCGAGCGGCAGTTTGCAACGTGGGCGGACTTTCTCGCCAGTGGCATGGAGGCGACGGGTTTTCATCTGCCGTCGACCGACCCCTCCACTCAGGACGCATTGCTGTGGCAGATCCGCACCTCGGTGTTCTGGCCAGCGTGGGTTGCACTCGATGAAGGCGCGCCGGGGTCCAGACTGGCGCAGTTGGCGGACGGGCGGCAGACGCTTTCCGATGCGCGCGAGGGGGCCGAGCGTGTGGCGCGCGCGCGCGCCGCCTTGCCGTACGGGACGGATGGGTTGGATCTTGAAGAGCGCGTGCTTCACTTTCTGTATCTGAGGGATGGCGCCCGTTTGCAACCGCTGTGCGACCGCCACAGTCGGCTGCTGTACCGCTATCCGTTGGTGGAAGCGCTGGGTGCGAACGAGGATCAGGCGGCACAGCTGGTGCAATCGCTGCAGCGTCGACGTTGTCTCGAAGCCGACGCACCGATTGACCGTACGCGGCATTGCCGTCAGTGCAGCGGCGCCCATCCGCACTACTTCGACGTCTGTCCACATTGCAGGAGCATTCAGATCGAGCGCGCGATGGCGCTGCACTGCTTTACCTGTGGGCACGTGGCGCCGCAGGCGGACTTTCAGCAGGAGAGCGCGCTGGTCTGCCCGCAGTGCCATGCGCGGCTGCGCCACATCGGTGTGGACTATGACCGACCACTCGTGCAGTACGCCTGCGCGGATTGCCATCACGTTTTCATAGAGACATCGGTGCTCACGCGCTGTCTGGACTGCGATGCCGTCGCGGCACCCGATGCGCTGGATGTTCGAGTCGTCGCGCCATTGCGGCTGGCGGCGCGCGCGCGCGCGATGCTGAGGCAAAACCTGCAGGACGACCTGGACAGTGACCCGCTGACGAGCGGGTATGTGCCGATCGGGCAGTTTCGTCGGATGCTGGATTGGGTGCTGGCGGCCGGCCGGAGTGCGCGATCGCAGACCTTTACGCTGGTCCGGGTGGCGACGGAGCTCGTCGATCAACGACCGCCGGTGCTGGACGGCGAGCACCGACAGCGGATCGTGGATGAACTCGCCGGGCGCATCCGTGAACTGTTGGACGACGCCGATCTTTGCGCGCGCGACGCGCACGAGCATCTGTGGCTGCTGCTGCCACGCGGCGACGCCACCGCGTTGGTTCGTGAGATTCAACAACTGGTTCGCGAGGGATCCCCTGTGCGGGTGCACGTCAGCGCGCGCCGCCTTCCTGATGAACGGCGTCCGGCAATGCCTGCGGCGCAACTTATGGCGCAATGGCAGCCCGGAGAAAAGGAGGGCTGATGCTGACGCTGTTGAACCAGGTCGCCTATTCGTTCAACGTGCTGCTGGCGAGCATGAACGATCGCAGTTTGGCCGAGTTGGCGCTGAAGTTTTTCCCTTTCGTCCTGTTGCTCGGACTGCCGCTGTTTCTGTTGGTCTGTAGCGGCATTCTTCGCTACGGTCTGCGCCGGCTGAGGGAAGACCATCAGCGGGAGCAATACCCCAGCGTCTCCTGCATCATCACCTGCTATTCGGAAGGCGAGGACGTTCGCAAGACGATCGAGTCGCTGGCGCACCAGATTTACCGCGGGCCCATTCAGATCATCGCCGTGATCGACGGCGCCATCCAGAACGGGCCGACGTTGCGCGCCGCGCTGGCGGAGTCGGACCATGTCGCTCCATTGCACGATCGGGCGTTGCTGGTCTTGCCGAAATGGCAACGCGGCGGTCGCGTGTCCTCATTGAATGCGGGTTTGAAGATGGCGACCGGCCAGATCGTGATGGCGCTGGACGGCGATACCTCGTTTGACAACGACATGGTGGCCAATGCCACCCGTCACTTTGATGATCCTGACGTCGTTGCTGTCTCGGGTTGCCTGCGCGTACGCAACGCCAACGCCTCGCTGGTTGCGCGCTTGCAGGCACTGGAGTACGTGCTTTCCATAGGGGCGGGAAAGACGGGACTGTCCGAGTTCAACCTGGTGAACAACATTTCCGGCGCTCTCGGCATTTTCCGCACCCGCTTCATTCGCTTGCTGGGAGGATGGGATGCCGGCACCGCGGAGGATCTGGACATCACCTTGCGCATCAAGCAGTACTTCGGGCGCTACCCCCATCTGCGCATAGTCTTTGAACCCCATGCGGTGGGGCATACCGATGCCCCCGATACCTGGCGCGGGTTCTGGCGCCAGCGCCTGCGCTGGGACGGTGACCTGCTTTACCTGTTCCTGCGCAAGTACCGGCGCAATATCCGTCCTCGTCTGTTGGGGTGGCCCAACTTCCTGTTCACGTTGGTCAATGGCGTTTTCATGCAGGTGCTGATGCCGTTTGTCATCGTGCTCTACACCTTTGTGATGCTGTGGTATCTGCCGCTGGGTTCGGTGCTGGGGGTGCTCGCCTTGGTCTATGTGGTCTATTGGTTCTCGGTTTTGATCTTGTTCGGGCTCTACCTCATCATCGTGTCGGAGCGCCCTGGCTACGACCTCGGCTACCTGTGGTTGACGCCGCTGTTGCCGGCATTCGCCTTTGCCAATCGCGTGCACAGCACCTTCTCTCTGTTGCAGGAAGCGTCCATCAAGGCGCACTTGGATTCCTCCATGGCGCCTTGGTGGGTGCTGCGAAAGACCAAGTTTTGAAGGCGACAAGACCATGAGGCGAGTCGCTGCGGGCGTGGTCAGCGCGCTGTTTGGTTTTTTGGGCAGCGTTCAAGCGCAAGGCCTGTCGCTTTCGCAACTGGAAGCGGCGGCGCGTGAAAACGCCAGTGCAGTGCAGCTCAGAAAGGTCGAAACCCGGGCGGCGGCGGCCGAGAAGGATGCGGCGCAGGCGCTGGTAGGTGCACGGGTGATTGGTGGCGTCGGCGTCAGCGACACGCGCGAGCCCGTGACCACAGAAACTGCCCGCCAGTACCGGCGAGCTGCTGCCAGCGTAGGCGTGCGCTGGCCGTTGCTGGGCAGTCGTCTGGCCCAGCAGCGGGATGCCGACGCCGCGCAATGGCAGGAGAGGCGGGCCCGCTTGCGTGAAAGCATTGCGGCCGAGGGCGCGGTGCGCGAGTTGCGCCTGGCGATCGTTCGAGGGGCGACGGCCGGTGAACGGCTGGGCGTGGCCAATGCCTATCTGCAGGCCCAGTCGGAGCTGGAGGCGCAGTTGCAGGCGCGCCAGCGGCGTGGCGCGACGTTGACCGCGGAAGTGCTGGACCTGACGGCCTTGAGCGGCGCGGTGGACGTGGCGCGGATGCGGCAGCAGCAGGCCTTGCGCGAGACCAAGCGGGTGGTTCAACGCCTGACGGGCTACGAAGGCGACGCGAGGGTCGGCCTGCCGACCTGGCCGACCACCTGCCTGGACCCCGACCGCTTGCTCAGCGCCGATGGCCGTGGGCGCGAAGCCATGGCCGAGCTCGACGTCGCGGCCGCACAGGCGCAACTTGATCTGGTTGGTGACGGGATCGCCCAGAGCGCCGAAGCGGGCGTGCAGCTCACCCATTCGCAGAGCCGGGATTTTCCAGGCCGCAGTGGTCACAGCACCGGCGTTTCGGTGGACGTGAGCATCCCGATGCAGTGGCAGAAGGTGCGTCAGGCGCGGCGCGCGCAATGGTTGGAGCGCAAGCGTCTGGCCAGCGAGTCGGCGCAGGCCGAACGCGCGCTTCGGCAAGAAGAGATTGAGCGCGCGCTTGCTGAGCGAGCGCTGCTGCAAGCTGAACTCGATCAACAGAGGCGCCGCTTGCGTGCGGCGCAGGAGGGCTTGCGCGTGGCGCGCCTGCGCATGCCCGCACTGGATGGCGATGGCTATGCCAAGCTGTGGCTGTCGCGTCATGCGGTCTACACCGCTGCGCTGCAGCTGATCGATGTGAATGAGCGCCGTCACGTGCAGGAGATTGAACTCATGGCCCTGGGGCCGGCGTGCGAGACGCCCCCATCCGCTGAAGCGGTATCGAGCATCGATTCAGCGGCCTTGCGCGAGCTTGCGTCCGATGTGGGTGTGAAACCATCGCTCTCGGCATCGCTGCCCGCGCAGCAGGGGCGGTTGCTAGGGTGGTTTGTGTGGGACGGCGCGTCCTTGCTCAAGCGTCCGGAACGCCTGGATGGAGTTGCCTCTGGGTCGGGTCGACTGCTGCTGTCGTTCAGCGCCCGCGAGATCGAGACCCTCGACGCAGCGGCATGGCGTGCACTGCGCGAACGTGCTGACGCCAGGCAATTGCGTCTGGAGCTGTTGTTGGGCGATCCCGAATGGGTGACACCGTCGGGACGCGCGGCGCTGCTCCAGCTGCTGCAAAAAGCCCAGGATTGGCCGGTGCAAGGTTTGAACCTCGACATCGAGCGCAGTCAGTTGCGCAGCACCATGACCGCGGACACCTGGCACCGCGAGGTGTTGGCGACGCTCGGTGCGGTGCGGGCCGCCGTCCCTTGGCATCTGAGTCTGACCACCCACCATCGAGACCTCGATGATGCCGAGTTCCTGGATGCGCTGAAGGCGAGCGGCGTGGACGAGGCGGTCGCCATGGTCTACACCACGCGGGAGGCCACAGCACGAGCCACGATCGAGCGCTTGCTTGCCAAGACCGCGCGCGGGCCACGCATTGCGCTCGCACAGAGTGTCGAGTCCGCGCTGCCGGCGAATGAGAGCAGTTTTTTGAAGGGACGATCGGCCTCCTTGACCATCTGGCGGAACCTGGTGACGGCGCTGTCCCCGAATGAGCGGTTCAGCGGATTGATCGTCCAATCGCTGGCCGACTATGAAAAGGCTCGTCCATGAAAATCCGTTTCGACACACCGCCTGCGCGCGCCGATCAGGCCGGCGACCTGTCGGTGCGTTACGCCGCGGCGAAGCGCACCGTCCCGCGTTGGCGTTGGCGCCTCGTGCTGTTGCTGCTGGCCCTGACGCCCGCTTATTTCGTGATCCGTGCGCTCTCGTCCTTTTTTTGGGAGACTGCGCCGGGCCTCGTGGTCATGCAAAGCACGGTGGTGCGCGCCGGTGTGAGTGGCCATGTCACGTTCCTGGCCGAGAGCGGGGCGCGCCTGGCGCGCGGCGACGTTTTGGCGCGGGTGCAGCCAGCCAACGCGGCCACGCCTGCGCCCCCCTTGTCCTCTGCCGGGGTCGCCCCACCGTTGACTGGCACCCCGCGGATGGATGAGCGTTCGGCGCCTTTGCAACAGGCCTTGCGCGTGGCCGAACAACAGCGGCGCCTGGCGCAGGACCGGCTGAAACTGATGCAGTCCTTGCGCGCGCAGGACGCCGCCACCGAGCAGGAGGTTCAGTCGGCGCGGGCGGCGGCCTTGCAGGCCGATTCGGCATGGGTGCGGACGCGGCTGGACCTGGCCGAGCTGCAGGAGCAAGCCCATCAGAACGGCTTGAAGGTGGCGCCGCCGCCGCTCAGCGGCGCGTCCGCGTCCTACGTCAACGCGACGCGCAAGGAGCAGCTTGTCCGCATGCCATTCGATGGTGTGGTGTCCGCGCAGCAGGTGGCCGAAGGTGAGTGGATATCGGCCAGCACGGATCTGGCCGCGCTGCTCAGCACCGCCGCGCCGATGATCCACGCCTACCTGGCGCCCAGCGACATTCAGTACGCGGCCAAGGGGCGCCACGCCACCTTGATTTTTCAGGATGGTGGCCGCCTGCCCGCCGAGGTGTTGGGCGTCACGGCCGAAGCGGAGCGCCAACCTGCGGAATCGGTTTCGCCGCTGGTGCCGCGCAACCTGTCCGTGGTGGTGCGCCTGCGTCCCGTGGATCCGCTCCCGGATCGCTACCGCATCTTTCGCTTGCCGCTGGAAGTGCGGTTCGACCGCTCCTGGCGCGAACAGGGCTCGGGCTGGCTGCGGCCGCTCACAGGCTAGACCGCGGCGGCTTTGCTTCCGGCGCGCGCGAAGCCGCCGGGGTGACTCTGGCTCCAGCGCCAGGCGTCGGTGCACATGGCGGCGAGGCCGCGCTCGGCCTGCCAACCCAGCAGCGATTGGGCGAGCCGCGCATCGGCGTGACAGTCCGCCACTTCCCCCGGCCGTCGCGCCACCACACGGTAGGGCACGGCGACGCCGTTGGCCGCTTGGAACGCTTGAACCATCTCCAGCACAGAGTGGCCGCGGCCCGTGCCCAGGTTGACCGCGACACACTGGGGTGCCGGTTGCTCGGCCATCCAGTGCAAGGCGCGCACATGCCCCTGGGCCAGGTCCATCACGTGGATGAAATCGCGGATGCAGCTGCCATCGCGCGTCGGGTAATCGGTGCCGAAGACGGGCAGTTCGGCGCGGCGGCCCAGTGCGACGTCGCAAATGACCGGCATCAGGTTGCTGGGCGTCGCCGCGGGCGATTCGCCGAGCAGCCCGCTTTCGTGTGCGCCCACCGGGTTGAAGTAACGCAGTGACACGGCCCGCCAGCCAGGCTCCGACGCCACCAGATGCCCCAACATCTCTTCACCGATCCGCTTGGTGACGGCGTAGGGGTTCACGCCAAGCAGAGGGGCGTCCTCACGGATGGGCACGGAATCGGGTACGCCATACACTGCGGCGGACGAGGAAAACACCAAGCTGCGAACGTTCGCGCGTCGCATCGCCTGCAACAGCACGGTCAGCCCATGCACGTTGTGGTCGTAGTAGCTGAGCGGGTCCCTGAGCGACTCGGACAACACCTTCAGCGCCGCGAAATGGACCACCGCGTCAAAGTCATGGGCCTCCAGCAGCGCCTGTACAGCGGCGGCGTCGCGCACATCCACCTGCGCCAATGCCAGTGGCAGACCGGTCAGCTGCTCCACCCGGCGCAGTGCCTCGCGCGAACCCGTGCTCAGGTTGTCCGCAACGGTCACCCGCCAACCGGCCTGCAGCAGCGCCAGGCAGGTGTGCGATCCGATGTAACCGGCGCCGCCGGTGACCAGTACATGCCCGGGCGTCATGCCTCAGGTGGCGTTCAGCACGCCCTGCGCCTGCTGGTCGGCGTGGTAACTGCTGCGCACCATGGCGCCCACGGCGGCGTGGGTGAAGCCCATGGCGTACGCCTCGCGCTCGAACATCTTGAAGGTGTCGGGGTGCACGTAGCGCTTGACCGACAGGTGCGCGTTGCTGGGCGCCAGGTACTGGCCGATGGTCAGCATGTCGACGCCGTGCGCGCGCAGGTCGCGCATCACGTCCAGAATCTCTTCGTCGGTTTCGCCCAGGCCCACCATCAGGCCGCTCTTGGTCGGCACGCCCGGGTGCAGGGCCTTGAATTTCTTCAGCAGATTCAGGCTGAAGGCGTAGTCGCTGCCGGGGCGCGCTTCCTTGTACAGGCGCGGCACCGTTTCGAGGTTGTGGTTCATCACGTCGGGCGGCGCGGCTTTCAAAATCTCCAGCGCGCGGTCGTCGCGGCCGCGGAAGTCGGGCGTCAGGATCTCGATCTGCGTCTGCGGCGAACGCGCGCGCGTCTCGCGGATGCAATCGACAAAGTGCTGGCTGCCGCCGTCGCGCAAATCGTCGCGGTCCACGCTGGTGATGACCACGTACTTCAGCTTGAGCTGCGCGATGGTGCCCGCCAGATTGACCGGCTCGTTCACATCCAGCGGGTCGGGTCGGCCGTGGCCCACGTCGCAGAACGGGCAGCGGCGCGTGCACTTGTCGCCCATGATCATGAAGGTGGCCGTGCCGTGGCCAAAGCACTCGCCGATGTTGGGGCAGCTCGCCTCTTCGCACACCGTCACCAAGTTGTTCTTGCGCAGGATGTCCTTGATTTCGTAGAAGCGCGTGCTGGGCGAGCCGGCCTTGACGCGAATCCACTCGGGCTTTTTCAACGCAGGGCCGGTGTTTTGCACCTTGACCGGGATGCGGCTCAGCTTGGCGCCGGCTTTTTGCTTGGCGGTGGCGTCGTAGCTGTCAGCCGGTTGCGCGTCGCGCACCACGGGGGCGTTGGGGCCGATGGAGGGGGTCATGGTGATGGATATTTTTTTTGAACGCAAAGGGCGCCGAGGTCACGCAAAAGTCGCAAAAGAAAACCTTGAATATCTCTTTGCGACTTTTGCGAAGCCTTTGCGCCCTTAGCGTTCAAGAAAGGGCCAAAAGCCGTTGCAACTGCGCGGCCAGTTCGTGGGCGGCCTCATCCCATGAAGCCGAAACGCCGATTGTAGAAAGATCGACCGTTTTCAGCCCCGCATAACCACAAGGGTTGATGCGCGCAAAGGGCTCCAGGTCCATCGCCACGTTCAGCGCCACGCCGTGATAGGCGCGGTGGTTGCTGACCTTGATGCCCAGTGCTGCGATCTTGCCCAGACCGGTGAAATCGGGCTCTGGCGCAGGACTGCCGGGCGCACGCAGCTGCGGTTTTTGCAGCAACACGGCATGGCTGAAGGGGTCATCCAGCCGCACGTAAATGCCGGGCGCGCCGCCCACGCGGTGCCCGGTCACGCCGAAGCGCGCCAGCGTGCGGATCACCGCTTCTTCCAGCCGATACACGTATTCCTTGACGAAGATGCCGCGCGGGCGCAGGTCGATCAGCGGATAGGCCACCACCTGACCGGGGCCGTGATAAGTCACCTGCCCGCCGCGGTCGGTCTGCACCACAGGGATGTCACCGGCGTTCAGCACATGCTCGGGCTTGCCGGCCAGGCCGATCGTGAAAACCGGTGAATGCTCACAAACCCATAGCTGTTCGCGCTCATCCGGCGTGCGCTGAGCGGTGAAATCCTTCATGGCCTGGAAGGTGGGCGCGTAGTCCACGCGGCCTAGCATGCGCATGTCCAGGCTCACACCAGCACCTCATCCAGTTGCTGCGCCAGGCTCTTGCCGCCCTGCGTCAGCATCAGCCAGCCGAACACCGCCTTGCCGTCGCTCTGGCGCGCCCACAACTCGCCGATCTGGCGCTTTTCAATCTCGCCGGGGTCGTTGGCTAAGTGCGCGCCCTTGTATTCGAGCAGCGCCACGCGGTCGTCGGTCAACTCGGCCACGAAGTCGGCGTAGAACCAACCGCGCGAAGTGGGCAGCGCAAAGCCGGCGGGCGCGCTGGCGAGGTTGCGCACCCAGTGCCGCACCTTGGGGTGCAAATCGATCAATTGCGCGCATAGAAATTCTTCGCCACCGTCCTTCAAGTCGGCCAGCACCGGGTAGTAGTGTTTGCGAAATTCATAGCGCCCGGCGTAGCGGCTGCCGGCGGGCGCGGGGTATCGGCCCGGCTCGAACACGTGCGGACGCGCCCAGTCGGGCTCCACCCGCCAGCCGCCGCCCAGCACCTGCTGGCGGAACTGCCGCGCGGCCGCCGCGTCGCGCAAATCGTCAGCCTTGGCTTCCAGCGCCCGCGCCAGCGTGAAGCGCGCCTGCGCCAGCGTCACGAGCGGCACGCCGCGTTCATGCACCAGGCGGCGCACCACGGCGGCAAACCACGCGCCGCGCTGGCCCGCCGTCAGCCACGGCAGCTTCTGATACAGAGATTGGTCGAGCCAGCGCACCAAATCTTGCTCGGTGATGCTGCTGCTGCCGTAGTCCATCGCCATCTGCGCCGCATCGGCCGGGCGCAGCTTGACGTGCTCGTCCTTCAGGTAAATCTCGAACAGGTGGCTTTGCTGCACCACCTGAAAGCCGGGCAGGTCGATGGCGGCGGGCGTGAGCAGGTCGATCTCGACCGATTCGAGCAGCGCCTCGCGCTCCAGCGGCCACAGCTCGCCTTGCGAGTCGTCCCGATACGCCAGCGGCGGCACGGGTAAAAACACCGCGCCGCGCGCCGCCGGCGCGGTTTGCGCGGCCACAAGCGCGTTGTGCTGCGCAATCTGCTCGCGCACGGATTCCTGCTTCTTGGCGCCGCGCACCCCGGTCAGCAACTTCGCTTCAAGCTCGCTGCCGATGTGGCCCTGCACCACCACCTGCGGCGCGCCGGCGATGGTGTGGATGTGTACGCCGGGCAGCGCGGCCAGTTCGTCCGTGGGGGTGATTGCTTCGAAATTGGTAGCTATCAGCGCTTGTTGGCTAAGCGCTGGAGCCTGATTTTCTTCAAACAGTGGCAGCGATGCCGCCGGCGCCAGCATCGAGGCTACGTCCAGCGCCTCAAACCCCATGCCGTTGATCAGCCGATCCGCCAGCGCATGCGCCGCGCTGGAAAATTCCGCCGCGCACACATGCGCATAAGCACGGTTGAGCGCCTCGCGCCCGCGCCGTGTGGCGTAGGGCATGCGCAGCACGCGGCCCAGCAACTGCTCCACCGCTGTCGCGCTGCTAAGCGCTTGCAGCGAGCACAGCACATAGGCAAACGGGCAATCCCAGCCCTCGCGCAGCGCTTGCACCGTGATGACAAAGCGCACCGGGCAGTCGCGCCGCTGCAAATCCAGCCCGTCTAGCTCGCGCGTGCTGCCGGTGGCCACCACGATCTGCTCGGCAGGCAAGTGCAACTCGTCGATCAAATGCCGGCGCAGCGCTTCGGGCGGCACGGCCTGCCCCTCGTTCTGCGCCTGAAACAGCACGATGGGGCGCACGTATTGCGTGCCCGCCGCTTCGTCCTTCAGCGCCGCGGCCTCCAGCGCGCGTTGCGTCTGCACGGCGCCAAACACCGCCTGCGGCCAGCCTTCGGGGTGTTCGGCCAAGGCAATCGGCAGCTTGATCATGCTTTCGGCCGCCAGCTCCTGCGCGCTGACGTGGTAGAGCACGTTGGTGCGCGCCGCAATCGGCGTGGCCGTCAGCTCCAGCAGACACGCGGGGTTCAGCCGCTTGAGCGCGGTAAAGCTCTTGTCCGTCTTGGTGTTGTGCGCCTCATCGACGATGACGATGGGCCGCTGCAGCGCCAGCCAGTTCGCCAGGCTCTGGCGCGGCTCGCCGACAAAGCCGCGCAGCAAGGCGCGGCCATCCTGCGCCGCTTCGCCTTCGGTCACCACGGCGTCGGGTAAGTCGCGCAGCGCCGCCAGATCACGCGGCTGCGCGCTTTCCGCCGCCTTGAAATGCCGCTCGAAGCGTTCCGAAAAGCTGTACACGTTGCGCTTGTCGGTGTCGTCGATGCGAAAACTCTGGATGGTGGCGACCACCACCACGGCCGCGCGCCCCCAGTCCGGCGGGGCAATCTGCGCCAGTTCATCGAGCGCCACCACGCGCAGCGCATCGCCATAGGCATCGGCCAGCGGCTGGCGATACGGGTGGCCCGGCGTTTGCAGCGCCGTGAGCGTCTGCGCGCGTATCGTCTCGCTGGGCACCAGCCACACCGCCACTGGCGCGTCGCTGGCGCGCCAGTGGCGGGCCAACAGCGGCACCGCATGCGCCGCCAGCAGCGTCTTGCCCCCGCCGGTGGGAATGCGCAAGCACACGCACGGCACATCCGGCCCGAACGGGTCGGGGTTGTACGCCCGCCCTGCCAACTCGCCAAACGCCAGCGGCGCGCCCTTGACCTGCGCGGCCTGGGTGAAGGCCGTGAGGGTGTCGAGGGCGGCTTGCTGGTAGGACTTGAGGGGGAAGGTGGGCATGGCCAAGAGGACTTGGATTGGAGCAAAGACTGATTCGAGCTTTCGTTTCGCCAATGCAAGTTGTTGATTTAATTGAGTTTTTTTTTGAGTGATTGGTGGATTTACTGGTTTTCTTTGGCGCTCATTGGCGCAATCAGCGCCCACAGCGCGCCCCTTGTTGGTTTGCCAATGTTCCTGATGGTGCCCTGTCGGGCCATTTCTGCGAGCAGTCCCTTGACATACTCTTTGCGCTTGGGCGCGTCTGGAATCCACATGGCGAGTTTGGGCAGAAGCAAGTCATCAATCTTGCTGCGAGGCTGCGGCGTTAGCGCGAGAAGCCGGCACACCGCGTCCTTGTAATCCTGCGCCTCTGGGCCTTTTTGATTCACGTAAGCCACCTCGGTGCCGGTGGCAACGGCCACGGCGGCCGAAATTCGAGTTTTTTTGCCGCGCCCTTCAATCAAGCCCCGGCCGCGCAGGCGCTGCAATGCCGCAGACGGCACAGAACGCGCCTTTTGCACTCTGTCCAGCAGGATTGCGTCTTCCAGGCTGAGGTCTGTATTGAGCATCAAAGCCTGCACGTACCGCTCATCCAGTGTGCGGCCATGAATGGTCACGCTCACGGTCGCTGGCTGCGCTGTCAGCTCATAGTCCGGCAGTGGAAAGAAGCGCTCGCGCTGCTTGCGGAACATGCCTTTCACGCCCCGGTTCATCGTTTCCATCAAATCCAGTTCCACCATGGCATTGGCTAGGCAGGCGTTGCGGTAACGTTGCTCGGGCTGACGCGCCAGCAACACCCTTTCCAGCGTGCCGGGAAGGAATTCACCGTAATTGAAGAATCGCAGGGTATCGGGGCTTTCCGTGACAAGCACCCGGCCACCCTGGGCGTAGTCCTGGTGTGCCACGCAGTTGTGCAGGGCTTCGCGAATCACCCAATCGTCGTAATTGGGCAGGTTCAGCGGCGCCACCTCGCGGGGAGGCAACAAGTTGACTTCGATGATGCGAATGCGCGCGATCAGGGCGTCAATGCCCAAGACCAGTGGCAACTCGAAATGCTGGTGCGTTAAATGATCACCTCGATGATCGACCAACTGCCAACCAATGCGCGGCGTGGCGCCACCCAGATGCGACGCAGCCACGGAACGGCCCAGCAGAACCAGCGCCGCACGCGTCAGGCGATCATCGACTGCAAGGCGCAGGCAATGCAGAAACTCCACATCCGATTGGCTCCGCATCTGCGACACCAAATCCGGTTTTGAGGCATATCGACGCGCAAACAGTTCACGCGCACGGGCGATGGCCGCTGGCTCCAGCAGCGTCCAGTCGTCCGTTACCAGGCCGGCAGACCAGTCGTGCATCGCCGACTGCACGCGCAAGGTATCCAACTTGTGTACTGCCAGCGCGCCCAGCTTCTCGCCCGCGCGGCCCCACCAATGACCCTTGCACGCCACCGGCATGCCACGCGGCGCGGCGGGAATGCGCCACAGCAGCACGCGCGCGGGTTGACCGTCGGCGTCAGGAACTCGTACTTCGGTGGGCGCCTCCAGCGTTACCGACGGCGTCGTTTGCGCAGCGATGGATTCCTTGACGCGGTTGATCTCCTCCGCGCTCGTCGCGAACTGGGTTCCAGATGCCGGGCGCAGGCCGCTGGCTGGGTCGATGCGGTCCTCCACGCCCATCACCAGCCAACCCTCCTCGCGCCGGGCCAGGTTCGCCTCATTCGCCAGCGCCGACACGTACTGCGCCATCTGTTCGAAGCTGAACGACTTTTCAGCGCGCTTGAACTCCAGCCACTCCGTCTCACGCGGCAGGGCGCGCAATTCATCCAGCCAAGCCCTCATGTCATTCGTCGTCATCTGGCTCACCCCGCCCGCACATCATGCGGAATGTG
>RRZT010237478.1_pt1 | contig 15077 bp, 12 predicted proteins | sample 2165551 | NCBI WGS metagenome assembly RRZT01 (sample SAMN10456910, study PRJNA506462) | wastewater metagenome | biome: wastewater; feature: sludge; material: wastewater sludge; isolation source: wastewater sludge with Escherichia coli K12::gfp cells carrying plasmid... | place: USA: Moscow, Idaho... | reverse complement strand
TTCATTTATTTGAGATGATATATATTTAATTTGTGTCATATTTATTATAATTACGATTTAAATACTTTTTTATTATTATATTTAAATATCAAAAAAGTAGAGTTTTTTTATTTACTCTACTTTTTGGGGGGCAGTTCATTTCACGATTTTTTTAGTTTTTACTTTCTTTATGATCTATTAAATGTAATAAATTTGGTAAATAGTAAAAAGTTATAAATACATTTACAAGTAATCATCAAATAAATGATAAAGCTAATGCTCACCATAATGCATCCTGCATAGCTAAAGTTACAAGTCAAGCAATAGTTGTTGCTGTTGTTAAAAATATTGATATAAATCTAGATTTAACAGCATCAACTAGAGATTTTTTAAAATTAATTCATTTTTCTTTTTCTTCAATATATGCTTCCATATATAAAATTGAGTTATTAACTCATACTCAAATTACTCAAAATAATCATAATTGAGCAGGGAAACTTAATGGTACTCAAAATAATGGTAAAATAAATAATACTCAAATAAATGAAAGAATTGTACTTGTTAAAATTATCATAGTATATTTTATACTATTAAATTGTAAAACAAGAACTATTACCATTAAAATTGCTCATATAACAAATGCTGAAAGTAATTGTATCATCATTGTTTGTTGTTCTTCAATATTTGAATTATATTTAAATTCAACTCAATTAGGTAGTGGATGATTTTTAATTATTTCATCAAGTTTTGGAGTAATTTCTCAAAGAGCAATATCAGAATATTTATCAGCTTCAACTAATAGAGTTAACTCTCAATCTATAGATTGAAAACTTTTTAATTCTGGCAATATTTCTTTTTTTCAAATAATATTTTCAAAATAATTATTTCAAATTTTTAAATTATTTATATCTCAAGAATGATTTACAAATAATTTTAGAGGAATTTCGTCTTTATCAAATTCATTAAAATTTGTAATAGTAATTCAATTTGGAACATATGAAGAATTTTTTAAAGCTGAAAGTAAATATGCTCAACTTATTGGAGAAATTCAATATTCTTTAGCTTTATTGGGATCTATGAAATACCTAATTTTTCAGTTTGTGTATTCAATATTTGTTGAAATATTATACATTCAATCAATTTTTTCTAAATCAGGTTTTATTGATAAATAATATTCATTTAATTTTTGAATATTATCTCAAACTAAATAAAATCAAACAGCTTTTCCTCAACTCATTGAACTAGAAGAAACTAGATAAATATCATTTATAAATTTATATTTAGTTTTTATATTTGTATTAATATATTTTTGAAATTCTTCAGCAATAACATAAGATTTTATTTTTCTATCATCTCAAGGTAAAAGTTTTATTGTAAAACTAGAAAGATTATCATTTCAACTAGCTCAAGCTCATCAAATAGCACTTGTTGATTTTGTACTTCATAAATCAAGTCAAATATATTCAACATATCAAGCATAATTTTTTTGAAAATACGAAACTACTTCTCATGCTATTTCATTTGAATATTGTTGGTTTTGGTCTAAACTAATTCAAGGAGAATATTTTAAATTTAAATAGATATTATCTTGGTCCGTTGTAGGCATAAAATCAACTTTTACTATTCAAACTCATACAAGTCAAAATCAAATAAATAATACTATCCAACTTGAAATTACTATTAAAAATGAATATATTTTTGTTGTAAGAGTTTTAGTAATTCTTTTTCATAGTTTTTCAGCTTGGTTTTCTAAAAAAATTGTTCATTTTGTTTTAGAAAATCATTTAGTGTTTTTCAAAAATTTATTTAAAATTACAGGCAATAGAAATGACGAAACAAAAAGTGAAACAATTAATGTTACAATAATTGTTATTGGTAATGGTCTAATAAATTGTCAAATAGTTCATTCTAAATTATAAAGAGGAGCAAACATAGCAATTGTTGTTGCAGTTCAAGCAATAATTGCTATTAAATATTTATTAAGGGTTTTTCATACTCAATTCCAATAATTTCATTCTCAAGATTTGAATTGTTCAATAATTCATTCTGTAATAACAATCAAGTTATCAACCATTATTCATAAAGTCAAAACTAAAGCAAATGATACTATTGAATTAAATGAATATCACAAAAATTTTAATATTAAAAATACAAAACAATAAACAAGTGGAAAAGCTATTGTTATAGCTATTGAAGGTCTATATCAAACAAAAAATAATACAAATAACATTATAAGTAATCAAGATTGCCGGAAATTTGAGACAAAAGTTCAAAACATTTCATCAATTTCAGTTCATTCTGAATATGTTTCATAGATTTTTAGGTCAGAATTTTGTTTCTCAAAAGTTGTAACAACTCATTTTATATCTTTAATAATTTGTGATAAATCTTGTCAAGGGGTCATTTTTAATTGAAAACTTACAGCATTAAATGAATTAAATGTGTCAGTTTTTTTTCAGTCAAATTCTAAAATATAACTTTTTTTAGAATTAACAAGTTCTTGATAATAAACATTTCAAATATCAGATAATTTAATTCTTTTTCAGTCAGTATTTACTATATCTATATTTGAAATTTCTCATACTAAAGTATCTAAATCTTGGTCATTGTAAGTTGAAACCTCATAAGTATACAAGCTATTTGAGATTAATTTTTTGTCAGTAGGCATTTTTATAAATGTACTTTTTAAAATAGTTACAACATTGTAAATATCAATATTATAATTATTTAATTTTTCATAATCAATTTCTATTGAAATATTTTTATTTGGTTTTCAAATAACATCAACATCACTTATTCATTGTACTGATTTTAGATTATCTTCTAGATTTTTTGTTCTTTCATAAAGAGTTTTATTTAAAAGATTTCAGGCAACTGAAAAAGTATAAATTGGAGAATCATTAGGAGAAATTTGTTTTACAGTAGGGGATTCAACTCCATCAGGAAAATCTCATTTTACAGCATCAATTCAAGCTTTTAAATCATTTAATGCATCATTTTTTGATTTAGCTTCATAAAATTCAGCAATAACTACAGAAACATTGTAATTTGAAGAAGCTTGAACTTTTTTTATATTTGAAATAGATTTAAATTCATTTTCAAGTTTATTTGAAACTTGTAATCTAACTGTTTCAGGATCTCATCCAGGGAAAATAGTTGTTATTAAGTACATTGGTAAATCTGTTGCTGGATTTGGTTCTTTAGGGATAGTTAAAAAACTATATCATCAAAGAACAAATCACACAACTATCAAAAACCACATAAATACTTTTTTTGATTTTATTAATTCATTAAGTTTCATATTTAGTTTTTAATTTATAAATTATTTTGTAATTACATCTCAAATATTTAATCAAGAATCAACTTTTATAGAATTATTATTTAAAGTTGATGTTTGTATTTTTGTTGAAATAATTGATTTATCTTCTTTTAATATATCAATATAATTTCCATCTAATTTTGGTTTTATATAATCAATTGGTATCCAAATTTCATTTGAATTATTTCAAATATTTGTATTTAATGAAATATTTAAAGTATCTCAAGATTTTAAATTTGTAAAATCAATTTTTGATTCATAAATATAATTTTTTGTAGTTTCATCTTTTTGAGGTAATTCATAACTTATAGTTCAAGTTCAGCTAATTGCATCTTTATTATAATTAAATACAGTGTTTAATTCTATCAATTTTGGGCTAAAAATTCTTAATTTTAAACTATTATCATTTGGAATAATTGTACATATTTTTCATCAAGCTTGGACTTTTGAACTTAATGATGCATCTTGAGAAGATACTTTTCAATCAATATCAGAAATAATATTTTGTCCTGAAAGAGAAACATTTATAGTATTTATTGATTGATTTAAAGTAACTATTTGATTTTCAAATTGTTTTAATTGAGTAGATTTAGATTCATCTAATCATCAAATTTGTTCATTTATAGAATCAAGAGAATTATTTGCTGATTGAATTTGTGCATTTAAAGAATTAATTTGATTGTCATAATTAATATTTGACGATTCTAGAGAATTATTATCAATAGTTTTTATATTATTTTCAATACTTAAAATAGAATTATCTAAGCTTTTTAATTGAGAATCATAATTTAGAGTTGTAGTTTTAGAGCTATCAAGTAAATTGTCTAAACTAGTTTTTGATGATAACATTGAGCTAGAATAACTATTAAAACTAGAATATAATCAATCAAGAGTTGCTTTTGTTAAAGTTGTATTTTCAATAGATGTTTTCATACAAGTTGAAGCATTATTTAACAAATTTGAAATATCTTGTAGGTTTGAAGAAATATCTTTTGGGTCGAGAGATTTAAAATTTTTTGCATATAATTTTTCAAAATCTTGTTCAATTTGACTTTTTAAAGTAGTATTTTTTGCACATAAAAATATTTCAAAATCATCGTTTTCTGCTTTTCTGTTTTCTGTTATTCAAAAAGTTTTGTCTATCAAATCAAAAGCTTGGTCTAAACTATTTACTATTTGATTTTTAGTATTTTTTATAGAATTATCAATATTTGCTAAAGATTGAGATTTTGTATTTTCCATAATGGTTTTTGATTCTTTTGTTTTTTCTAATTGAGAATTTAGATTTTCTCTATTTAATGAAATATTTGACCCTCAAATGTTTTTTAAATCAATTAAATTTTTTAAATTTGAATTATAAATTTCTACTTGTTCTTTTAGAGTTTTTTGTTGAATTATTAGTTGATTTTTTTGTTTATCAAGATTTGCTATCGTTGAATTTTTTATGTAATTTATATTTTCAACTTGTGAATTTAAGCTTGAAAGTTGAATTAAATAAGTTTTATAACTAACATCATTTGTATCTGGTTTTATATTTGCAATACTTTGTCATTTTGATACTAAAGCTCAAACTTGACATTTTAGATCTCAAATAGTTCAAGAAATATTTGAAGTAAATGTTTTACTATTTTCAGAAATAATTTTTCAATATAAATTTATATTATTTGAATTTCAAGCTGTAACAGTATAAGTATTATTTTCTTGAGCAATTATATTATTTGTTTCTCAAGAATTTGTCGTAGTAGAAATTTTATCTTCTTTTGAACAAGAAAATAAAAAAGTAAGTAAAATAAAAATTATTAATTTTTTGTGCATATTATTGTTATTAAATATTAAATTAACTAATCACATCAGTTATAATTTCTTTAAGTAGGGAAATATATAATTCTGCTTCTTTATGAGATAAATTGTGTTGTCATATAAAAGTTCAAAAGTTATCAATAAAAAATATTAAAAGATGAAATTTTTCTCTAATATATTTGATATGAGGATTATCTTTTTGAGTATTTTCTAAATAAATAGAATATTCTTCAATTAAATTATTCATATCACATTCTTTATCTTTTGTGTAGAGTTTATCAATAGTTTCTCTAATTTTTAGATATTTTTTATCAGAATTAATTTTTGTTAACATTTCAATATTTTTTGCATAAGTATTTAAAATTAAATTTAATACTTCATAAAATTTTACATTAATTTCAATATCTTTATTGTTTAGTATTTCATCTTTTTTTTGTATAATATCAGAAATATATCTTTGTAGAGATTTTTCTAAAATATCTTCTTTTGATATAAAATAATGGTAAATTCATCATTTTGATACTCAAGATTTTTCTATAATCATATTCATTGAAACTTCTTCAAATCAATGCTTAAAAAATAAATCTAGAGAACAATCTAAAATCTTTTCTTTATTATTCATAAATTATTTTTAAAAAAATAAAACAGACCTTCGGTTTGTAGTATATGTTATTTTAATCTAAAATCAAATTTATTTTTAAAAATACAAAAAAACTGAACTTTAAAACAAAGTCCAGTTTTTTAATACATTTTAGAATTTAAATATTCTATGTTTTTTATTTCTCTATCAGATAAAAATTTCTTCAAAACTCAAGCTAAACTATTTCAAACAGAATTAAATAGTTTTTTATCACTTCAGTCAAATATTTTTTTAGCTCTTCAAAATATTAAAAATCAAAATAATTCATCTCAAAGAGATAATTTATTTATTATAATATTGTCATCTTTTTTTATATCACAGTCAATAAAAAGCATATCTAAATCAATAAAATATCATTTTTTTTCAAAAACCATATCTTGCATTTGATTAGGTTTTCTTGAATCATATTTTAATATTAAATATTTCGGAAGAGCTTCATGTCTTTCAAAAAATAAAATATAATCTACTCCTGAAATATCTTGGATTTTATCAATAACACCAAAAATACTTTTTTGAGTTATTTTATTTAAATTATTAATTGTATTTTCAATTTCAACATTACTAGCAATTAATTTATTTGATTCAGAAAGTCTTTTATTTGTTTCAATTATTATAAATTGTAATAATTCATATCAAATTTCTGGTGATTTTTTTACAAATTCTTTTATTTTTTCTCAAGAAATACATATTACTTCAGTATTTGTTATTGCTTTTGCTAATGCTTCTTTTATTCAAGAGGTAGTATTATCGATACTTGCTTCTCAAAAGAAATTTCATTTTGATAGTATTGCTAATTGTTTTGTTGAATCTTTTTGTGATGTTGTATATTTTTCAATTGAAATATTTCATTTTTTAATTAAATATAATTTTTTATCAATATCTCATTCATCAAAAAGTAATTCTCATTTTTTTATAGACATTTTTTCAAATAATTTATCTTTTTCAATTACATCAATATTTTTTAGTAATAAAGAATTTGTATTAATATCTTTTTGTAAATCTAATAATCTTAAATTCATAAAATTATTAGAATTTATCTCTATATTTTTTTTAGTTTCCATAATTTATAAATTTAAAAATTATTCTCAAATTAATAATTCAATTCAGTCTTTGTCTCTACAATAAGAGAAAAGTGTGTCACGAGAAATAACTTTATTTTTAAATAAAAATATTAAATATTTATCCATTAATATCATTCAATCTTTTCCTGATACTTCAATCACTGAATATAATTGGTGAGTTTTCCCTGAAATAATTAAATTTCTAACAGCATCATTTGCTAGGAGTATTTCTCTTGAAGCAATTCTTCAAGGTTTATCAGCTCTAGGAATAAGTCTTTGTGAAACAATTCAAACTAAACTCATTGCTAACTGCATTCTGATTTGATCTTGTTGTGATGATGGGAATACATCAATAATTCTATCAACACTTTGAACGGTATCATTTGTATGCAAAGTTGATAATACTAAATGCCCAGTTTCAGCCAAAGTAATTGCAGCTTTTATAGTTTCAGGATCTCTCATTTCTCATACCATAATAACATCTGGATCTTCTCTAAGAGATGATTTTATAGCATTTGCAAATCATAAAGTATGATTTCCAATCTCTCTTTGATTTATTAGAGATTTTTTATTTTCAAATGCAAATTCTATTGGATCTTCAATAGTGATAATATGTTTAGAAAAATTTGTGTTAATATAGTCAATCATTGCAGCTAAATTTGTTGATTTTCAAGAACCAGTTGGACCAGTTACAAGTATTAATCATTTAGTTTTTGTACACATATTTATAATACTATCTCAAAGAGATAAATCAACAACACTTGGAATTTCACTAGGAATTATTCTAAGTGCAATATTATATCACATACTATCAACATAACAATTAATTCTGTATCTATCAAAGTTTTTATATTTGTAAGAAGTATCAAGTTCTAGAGTATTTTTAAATTTTTCAAATCATTCATCTCATGCAATATGTAAAATAATATCTTTAATATTTTCAGTAGTTAATAAAATATCAATAGAACTATCATTAAATAAAATTTCTCAATTAATTCTTTTTAAATCTCAAGAATGATTTCTAATTATTGGTAGGTTTCCTGAATTTAGATGAATATCTGGAAATTTTTCTTTTGTTGTTAAATCAAGTATTGCTTCAAAAATTTTTATTGATTCCATAGATATGTAAAAATTAAAAAATTAAGTTTATATAGTCAAAAAGTCTTAAATTAATTTAAGACTTTTATATTGTATTATAAATCGTTTAATAATGCAAGTACATCATCTGGATCTTCATCAATTTCTTCAGATTCTGCTTGTGCAATTTTTTCTTTATTAGCTTTTGATTGCATTTCTTGCCATTCTATTAAGTGTTTTTCATTTAGGTTTTTAATTTCTTCTTGATATTTTACTTCAAGTTCTTCTAATTTTTTTCTTTCAGTTTCTAGAATATTAAAAAGTCTATCAATTTGATCATCATTCATTGAAGGCATAATTTCAAACCAATATTGTCTTTCTTCATCATCCATACTTTCAGTATTCAAAATCAGTTTTATAAGTTCTTTGTATTCAGCTTGAATTTCATCATTAATATAATAAGATTTTCAGTTATGTAATATATCTGCCATGTGTAAAAAATTAATAAAATAAATAAATCAAAATGATTATACACTATTTTTAAAAAATTTGCAAAATAAATTAATTAAAATATAATTTTATTATAATAATAATTTGTAAAAGTAAAGTTTCTATGAAATTATTCCTTGTAAGTTTGTATTTAATATGTATGACTTTAACTTTAGTATGGTTTATTATACTGAAAATTAAGCATTCTAAAATCTGATTTTTTTCAAGAAAATACAGTTTTTTTTCTACATTTATTTTTATGTTATTGTTTTTATTTTACTTTTTATGATTGTATTTTATTTTTACTTTTGATTATGAAGTATTAAATAATACTCAACCAAATTTAGAAAAAGTATTTTATTAATTAAAATTTAACTTATGTCTAGTATTTTTACAAAAATAATAAATAGAGAAATTCCAGCATCAATTGTTTTTGAAAACAATGAGTTGATTGCAATAAAAGATATTCACCCAAAAGCTAAAACTCATATTTTAATAATTCCTAAAAAAGAAATTCCTACAATTAATGATTTAAAAAATGAGGATTCTTCTTTAATAGCTAATATGTTTTTTGCAGCACAAGAAATTGCAGTTAATCTATGAGTTTCTGAGTGATATAAACTTCAATTTAATGTCTGAGAAAAATGATGACAAGAAGTTATGCATATTCATATGCACTTACTTAGTGATGTGTAAAAAAGAAAAAAGAAAAAAAGATTAAAAGAGGAAAAGAAGAAAAGATTAAAATATTAAAAGAAGAAAAGAAGAAAAGTTAGTAATACAATATAAATTATAAAAATGTCATTCTGACGAAAGTCAGAATCTTAAATTAGGTTTTCATTATTTTTTATAAGGAATAATTAATTTATAAGATTCTGAATCAAGTTCAGAATGACAAACTCTTATTCTTTTAAACTCTTATTCTTTTACTCTTTTACTCTTTTCCTCTCTTACTCTTCTACTTTCTTACTCTTCTACTCTCTTACTCTTTTCCTCTCTTTATCTTTTAACCTTTTTCCCATGAATAAAAACAAAATAATATTTTGAATTCTTTGAGTGATAATTTTAATTGTTGTACTTTTTGTAGCATGAAAAATGAATTCTTCATGATGAACAAAAACTTCTTCTTGATGAAAATTAACTATTTGGACTGTTTGAGATGATCAGGCAAAATTTAGTTCATTTTTAGAGTGATATAAAACATTAGATAAAAATAATGCAAAAGTTACTTTTGATGTAAAATCATTTTCTAACTATGGAGAATATTATTATTCTTTAATTTGAGCTTTTTTAAAATGAGAATGACCTGATTTATTTGTTTTAAATAATAATGATTCAAATATTTTTCAAAATAATATTTTATGACTAGATCCAAGTATTGTTTCCGTTGATAATTTTAAAAAGAATTTTGATTTAGTATTTCAAAATGATTTAATTAAAACTCTTTGAGATGCAAAACCTGATGATGAAACTAAAGTTGAATATTTATCTTGAATTCCATTAGGTTATCAAATTCCAATGATGTTTTTTAATTTTTCTTTAGTAAAATCAGCTCCAACTTCAACTTGGGAAAATATAAACTCATTAATAACTTTGTTAAAAACTAGAGATATATGATGAGCTATTGCCCTATGAGATGGGAAAAGTATAAGCTCAATATCTAATATTTTTGCTCAAATACTTATAACTGATTCAAAAATATTTGATTTTTCAAAAATGAGTTTAGAAGAATTAAGAAAAAATATAGTTTTTTATAAATGATATTTCTCTGATACTTCTTGAATAAATGAAAATGATTATAAAACTTTAATTGAAACTGAAATTTCTCCAAAAGATGTAAAACTTTTTACTTCATGACAAGTTTGAATTATTTTTTGAATGCCTAGTTTACTTGAAAATATTAATTCATCAATATGAACTTTAAATAAAACTCTTATTAGAACTAGACCATTTCCTACTTTTACAAAAGATACTTGAAATATTTTGGTAGATTATAATTATTTTGTTGTTAATAAAAATACTAAAAATCTTTGAAGTGCATTAAAATTAATTTCATATTTTGGTAGTGATGTAGGGCAAAAAGCATATTTGAAATCATTTAATTACTATTTACCTTCAAGAGTTGATTTATTATCTGCAAGACTTGAAGAAACTCTAAAACCTTGATATGCAATAAAATATAAAGATTTTTATAATACTTCTCTTAATTATACTTCATTTAATAAAGGAAATAAAGATTATTTTGATGCTGAAATTTGAAATATTTTAGATTTAGATGAAATTGATTGAGTAAAATTATTTGATAATTTTAGAAAAAGAGTATTATGTACAAGTAATAGTATACTACAACCTTGAGTTGAAAGTAATTACTGTAATTAATTTATTTAATAATTTTTATAATTATGTTTACACCAAATAAAATTATTGTTCCTTTAGTTTTGGCTATGGTATGTATTAATACTACTCATGCTGAAGATACAAATAAAACAACTGTTTTAACTGAAGTTACAAAAGTTAAATCAACTCTTGATACACTTAAAACTGATAAGCTAAACTCTCTACAAACAGTTACTTCTACTTTAGCTTGAAAATATGATACAGTATTTACAAGTTTAGGTTATAATTCTAATATGATTGATTATTTAGTTTCTCTTTGAAAACTAAATTCAAATTATAAAACTGATTTAGAAAAAGAAGTTATTACATTAACTTCTGATATTAATAATAAAGTATTAGCTTTATTAAATCAAGCAGAAGCAGTAAAAACTTCAGTAAATATTAAAACTACTTTAACTGAAAAAGAAAAATCAGAATTTTTAGCAACACTTACTACTATTTCAACAAGTGCTACAACTTTAACTGATAGTTTTACGAGTCAAATTACAGCTCTTAATACAAAATATACTTGAAACCTTTCAGGTTATGAATCTACTATAAAATCTGTTATAAAATCAAATTCTACACTTATATCAAATATTAATAATTTTGATAAAAAATATGATACATTATTTGCTTTGTATAAAAAATACACTACAAATTATGCAACATTTAAAGATAACTACTTATCATATTCTTGAGAACTTGGAACTTTTTCAACTACAACACAAAAAAAATATGTTGCAATGTTACAAAAAGAACTTGATAATTTAAAAACTCTAAATTATGAATCAAATCCTACTTTAGTTAACCAAAAAACTGATATTGAAAGAACTATTGCTGTATTACTTGAAAATTTTACAAATTCTCTATCAGCTAAAGTTACATCAAGTTATTGACTTGTTTTTTCTGATAGTGATGCAAAAGCTCTAGTTACTAGATATGAAACTTTAACAAATAAATATTTTGATACTGACTGAAATTTAAAACCATCTGCTATTTGAACTGATGATAAAGCTTTAACAGAAGTAAATTCAATCTATACTTCTTTAAATGAAGTAAATACTACAATTGAATCATTAATCTGATCAAATGCAGCAAATACTCTATCTAATATGCAAATTAGAATGGAAAATGAAATGGTAAAATTTTATAATGAAACTTATAAATCTTATAAAGATGATTTACTTTTAAAAATTAAAGAAAAATTAGAAATTGTTAAAAGTTCAAATAATAATGTTTTACTTGCTTCTGATAATATTGATGTAAGAATTACTTTGTTAAATCAAGATTTAGCAAAAATCTATGATTTAATTGCTTATAAAGAAAGAGTTAAAACATTTAAACAAGAAATGGCAAAATATGCTTACTTAAATTCAGATATATTAAATGATAAAATTTTTAATATTACTGCAAATTTAGATATTATTATTATTGATAAAGAATTAGCTCAATTTCAATATTCTTACTATAATTTTTCTCAATCTTCTGCAATTAATGCTTTATTTGCAAAATATAAAACAAATAATTCTACTACTTATAAAGTTAAATTTAAAGATATTATCTCAAAAATTGATATACTTTTATCATGAACTTTGTCAACTTCTGATAGATTTATGTTTTTAAATATTCAAAAAGCTTTACTAACTATTTTAAAATAATGCAATTATATATCCATATTCCTTTTTGTGATAGTAAATGTCTGTATTGTAAGTTTGCTTCAATTGGACAAATTGACTATGAAAAAGTAGATACTTATGTGAAAAAAATAATTACTGATATAAAAAAACATAACACCGGCTCTAAGTCGGTGTTATTAAAAAGTATTTATTTTTGATGATGAACACCTTCTATTTTGACTAAAAGTCATTTTGAAGATATTTTTAATGCAATAAATTGAGTTTTTCAAATAAATGAAAATACTGAAATTACTTTAGAAACTACACCTCAAAGAGCAACAAGAGAGAATATTTCTATGTGGGAAAGCTTTCCTTTTAACAGAATTAGTATGTGAGTTGAAAGCTTAAATCCAAAAACTCTAGAAATAACAAGAAGATGAAAAGTTGAAGATATTTACAAAGCTTTAGACAATTTAGAGCTTTCAAAATATGAAAATATTTCATTAGATTTTATTATTGGACTGCCTTATGTAGCTAAAAAAGAAATTTGAAATAATATAGAAAGTTTGGTTTTAAAATATAAAAAAATTAAACATATTTCTTTTTATATGCTTGAAGCAGGAGATTATCCAAAAATCTGGAAAAGCCTTTCAATAAAAGAAGATGATTATGAAGATGAATATATTTTTACTAAAAATCTTGTGCAAAAACTAGGTTTTGAAAGATATGAAATCTCAAATTTTGCAAAACTTTGATATAAATCAATTCATAATTCTTGATATTGGGACCATTCAAATTATATTTGAATCTGAGTTTGAGCTCATTGATTTGAAAATAATACTAGATATGCTTGGGTTATAGATTTTAATTGATTTTATGAGGGAAAATATGACTATATTGAAGCAATTTCTGAACATGATTTAGCTTTAGAAAAAGTGATGTTTTGACTAAGAACATCTGGAGTTGATAAGAAATATTTGCATATATTAGACGGAGAAATTATGCAAGAATTTATAGATGAATGATATTTATTTTATGATAAAAATAAGCTTTGTCTTACTGATAAATGAGTGCTTGTAATGGATTTTTTATTAGAGGAGATGGTGTAACGAAAATATTAAAAGAAAAAGAGAGTAAGAGAATAAAAGAGAGAATGTAGAGATGTTTCGGTGAAACATATTTTTTACTGAAAAAGTAGGGAACGATTGCATCGTTCCGGAAAAAGAAACAATTTTGTTTCTTTTTTTTGTAAAAAGTTTTGATAATTATATTTTTTATATATAATATTTCCTGGGTTGGAGATAATATTATTTATCTTAAAATTATGAACTATTTAGCATATTTACACAGTATTTGAATTACACAAACAAAATTATCTCTTATATTTGAGGATAATTCTGACTATAAAACCTTTTTTGATAATCTTTCTCAAGAGACATTATCAAAATATTACCAAAATCAAAATGATATTGATAAAATATTAACTGCAAAATCAAAATTTAACCAAAGAGTTATTGATATAAAAATTGAAAAATACTCAGTATCATTTATTACAATAAATGATAAAAATTATCCAAAATTATTAAAACAAATATCAAACCCTCCTTATTTTTTGTATGTTAGATGAAGTTTAGAAAATATTTGAGAATGTTTATCTATTATTTGATCAAGAAAAAATACAGCTTATTCAAAAAAAGTTGCTTCTGCATTGATTCCTGAATTAATTCCTTATTTTACAATAGTTTCAGGTGGTGCTTGAGGTTGTGATACACTTGCTCATGAAGTTACTGTTGAAAATAAAGGGAAAACTTTGGTTGTTTTTTGAACTTGAATTGATATCACATATCCTGCTTGAAATAGTTGATTATTTGAAAAAGTTATTGAAACATGAGGAGCTTTAATTTCTATTTTTCCTATTTCATCACCTGGAGGAATCTATACTTTTCCTATTAGAAATCAGATAGTTGCAGGTATTTCAAAATGACTTTTGGTACTTGAAGCAGGTGAGAGTAGTGGGACTTTGATTACTGCAAATTTGGCTCTTGATTATTCAAGGGATGTTTTTTGTATTCCTGGAGATATTTTCAGTCCTAATTATGTGTGAACTAATAATTTGATTAAAACCTGACAATCTAAACTTATCACAAAGTCAGATGATATTTTGGAAGAATATAATTATAAAGTGATTTCAAAAGAAAAAAAAGTAGTATTTAATAATGAAATAGAAGAGAGAATTTATAATTTATTAAAATATAATTTATCACTTAGTATAGATGAAATAATTGAAAAATCTTGAATTAGTTATGGTGAGTTGTCTCTAAATCTATCTATGATGGAACTCTGAGGTTTGATAAAAAAGGATTTGTTTGGGAAGTATGGGATATAGAATTTTACATCCTAGTTTTTTCTTAGGGAGAGGAGTAAAAAAATTTAATTTAATATAAAATTATAAATAATTAAAAGTAAATTTTTATAGGATAAAGTTTTTCCTTTGTCACTTTTATAACTAAAAGTAACCAAAAGTATATAAGGGCTTATGCAGCCCTTATATATCCTGCAATGGCCTATTCTTTAAACTTTTTATTTAAGTCTTATTTTATAATTTCTAAACTGTATAAGAGTTGATTTTACTTTTTCCTCTTGAACAGTTTTTGTGATATTAAAAAAGTTTTAGCTATTTTTTTGAATCCTTTTTTTTGCATTAAAGTATTAAATCA
>RRZT010304754.1_pt1 | contig 15079 bp, 13 predicted proteins | sample 2165551 | NCBI WGS metagenome assembly RRZT01 (sample SAMN10456910, study PRJNA506462) | wastewater metagenome | biome: wastewater; feature: sludge; material: wastewater sludge; isolation source: wastewater sludge with Escherichia coli K12::gfp cells carrying plasmid... | place: USA: Moscow, Idaho... | reverse complement strand
CGGCCGCCGCACCGGTGGTGAAGAAGGCCCACGGCCATGGCGAGCCGAGCGAACCGATGCCTGCACAAAAGATGGCGATCTTTTTCGGCATCGGTGCGGCATTGTTCTGGTTTGTCGGCGCTTATGCGCCACCGGCTTTCATCGGCCATTTCACCGTATTTGTTCTGGCCTGTTTCGTTGGCTACATGGTTGTCTGGAATGTTAAGCCGGCCTTGCATACGCCGCTGATGAGCGTGACCAACGCCATCTCGTCGATCATCTGCATCGGCGCGCTGGTGCAGATCGCGCCGCCGCTGGCCGAAGGCGTCTCGCGCCCCGAGGCACTGATCCAGGGCCTGGCCGCCGTCAGCATCGCGCTGACCGCGGTCAACATGTTCGGCGGCTTCGCCGTCACCCGCCGCATGCTCGACATGTTCCGCAAGTAAACCAAGGAGACACGACATGAATGCAAGTCTCGCTACTGTCTCCTACATCGGAGCCACCATCCTCTTCGTCCTCAGCCTCGGCGGCCTCTCCAGCCCCGAGACGGCGCGGCGCGGCAACGTCTACGGCATGATCGGCATGGCCATCGCCGTGCTGGCCACCATCTTCGGCCCGCGCGTCACCGCCGGCGGCTTCGGCTGGATCGTCGGCACCATGGTCGTCGGCGGCGCCGTCGGCCTGTACGCGGCGCGTGCCGTCAAGATGACGCAGATGCCCGAACTGGTCGCGCTGATGCATAGTCTCGTCGGCCTCGCCGCCTGCCTCGTCGGCTTCGCCACCTACATCGACCCGTCGGTGCAGTTCGAGGGCGCCGAGAAGACGATCCACGAGATCGAGATCTACGTCGGTATCCTGATCGGCGCGATCACCTTCTCCGGATCGCTGATTGCCTTCGGCAAGCTGTCGGGCAGGATCGGCGGCAAGCCGTTGTTGTTGCCGGGGCGCCATTTCCTCAACCTGGCAGGTCTCCTGATCGTCATCTGGTTCGGCCGCGAGTTCCTGAACGCGCACGCGACGGCCGACGGCATGCTGCCGCTCGTCGTGATGACGGTGATCGCGCTGCTCTTCGGCATCCACATGGTGATGGCCATCGGCGGCGCCGACATGCCGGTCGTCGTGTCCATGCTCAACAGCTACTCGGGTTGGGCGGCATCGGCGACGGGCTTCATGCTCAACAACGACCTCTTGATCGTCGTCGGCGCGCTGGTCGGCTCGTCGGGTGCGATCCTCTCCTACATCATGTGCCGCGCGATGAACCGCAACTTCCTCAGCGTCATCGCCGGTGGTTTCGGCACCGGCGGCGGTGCGCCCGCGGCCAAGGCGAGCGAAGCACCGGCCGGTGAAGTGGTCGCCGTATCGGCAACGGAAACCGCCGAGATGCTGCGCGAAGCGAAGAACGTGATCATCGTCCCCGGCTACGGCATGGCCGTAGCACAGGCGCAGCACACGGTGTTCGAAATCACGCAGCACCTGCGTGCGAAAGGCGTCAACGTGCGCTTCGGCATCCATCCGGTGGCCGGCCGCATGCCAGGGCACATGAATGTATTGCTCGCCGAAGCCAAGGTGCCGTACGACATCGTGATGGAAATGGATGAGATCAACGCGGACTTCCCGGACACCGACATCGCCATGGTGATCGGCGCCAACGACATCGTGAATCCGGCGGCGCAGGAAGATCCGGGCAGCCCGATCGCCGGCATGCCGGTGCTCGAAGTCTGGAAGGCGAAGACCTCGATCGTCATGAAGCGCTCGATGGCCTCCGGCTATGCCGGCGTCGACAACCCGCTGTTTTACAAGGACAACAACCGGATGCTGTTCGGCGACGCCAAGAAGATGCTCGACGAAGTCCTCGTTGCGCTCAAGAGCTGACACGGGCGGCCGGTCGGCGTCGCACTGCCGACCGGGCCGGTTTGCGTTGATTTGCACTGACTGGAGTGAAGCATGGAGGTCAGGGAAGTACTGAAGGTCAAGGATTCGGCGCTGTTTACCGCGCATCCGAATACGCTGCTGTCCGAGGCCGTCATCATGATGGCCGAGAACGACATCGGCGCGGTCGTCGTCATGGAGGCCGGCAAGCTGGTCGGCATGCTGACCTTCCGCGAGGTGCTGCGCATCCTGGCCCAGCGGCAAACGGAGCGGCGCGTCGGGCCGACACCGCCGATCGCCGAGATCCTCGTCGGCGAGGCGATGCAGACCGATCCGCCGACCACCTCGCCCGACATGGACGTCGATGAACTGCGCCGCCTGATGGTGACGACACACACGCGCTACCTGCCGGTGATGGACGGCGACACCCTGATGTGCGTGATCTCTTTTCACGACGTCGCCAAGGCCGTGCTCGAAGAACGCAACTTCGAGAACAAGCTGCTCAAGGCGTACATCAAGGATTGGCCGGAGGAGGCGAAGGGGGCGCACCAGTCGCCGCCGGCGCCGGTGTGACAGACCGGCGACTTTCACCCTGCACGATCGAGCCGTTCAAGCGAGTACGTCATGTTTGTTCATCCCCAGTTCAACCCCGTCGCAATCTCCGTCGGGCCGCTCGCCATCCACTGGTACGGCCTGATGTATCTTCTGGCCTTCTTCCAGTTCTGGTGGCTGGGCAAGCACCGCATCCAGACGCATCCGCAGCTGGCGCAGAACGGCTGGACGGTGCAGCAGCTCGACGACCTGCTCTTTTACGGCGTGCTCGGCGTCATCCTCGGCGGCCGCCTCGGGCAGGTCCTCTTCTATGAGCCGGGCTACTATTTTTCTGATCCGGCACGGATCCTCGCGATCTGGCAAGGCGGCATGTCGTTCCACGGCGGCTTCCTCGGCGTCCTGCTGGCGATGGCGTTCTGTGCGCACAAATGGCAGCGCGCGTGGCTGGACATCACCGACTTCATCGCACCGCTCGTGCCGCTCGGCCTCGCCGCCGGCCGCATCGGCAACTTCATCAATGGCGAGTTGTGGGGGCGCGTCGCCGACGCGAATCTGCCGTGGGCGATGGTCTTTCCGCGCGTCGACGATCTGCCGCGCCATCCCTCGCAGCTCTACCAGGCAAGCCTGGAAGGGCTGCTGCTGTTCGTCCTGCTTTGGGTTTATTCCGGCAGAACACGACCGCGTGGCGCTGTTTCCGGCGTCTTCCTCATCGGCTACGGTAGTTTCCGCTTTCTCGCCGAGTACTTCCGCACGCCCGATGAAGGGATTTTCGGACTCTCCGAGGTGATCAGCATGGGGCAATGGCTGTCGCTGCCGATGATCGCCATCGGCGTACTGATGCTGGCAGCCGCCCACCGGCGCAAGGTCTAGACTGGAGACTGTCGAACACCATCCACTGATCGAGGAGAAGGCAAATGGCAGAAGGAATCGTTGCTAGAGGTCTGAAGAAGGTGCGCAAGATGCTCACCGAGCATGCGCCGGCGGGCAAGGTCAGCGAGCGCCAGTTGAGCCAGATCCGCGATCAACTCAAGGAATGCGCCGCCGGTCTCGGCGGCGAAGTGTCGGTGCGGCAGCGTGCTGCGCGCCTGGCTGAAACCTACCTGAACCTCGGTGACGACGGGCGGGCGGCTTTTCTGCGCATTGTCGCTACCGAGTTCGGGCCGGACCCGAAGGCCGTCGAAAAGGCGCACGCCCAGTATCAGGCGGCGATCGGCAGCGATGGGCAGTGGGCAGCCGAATCGGCCTTGCGCGGCGCGATGCGCTCGGCACGCCTGCGCATTCTGACCCAGTTCAACGCCATCCCGCAGGGCGTCAAGTTCCTCGTCGACCTGCGCGCCGACCTGCTGCGCTTCCTCGAACACGATCCGGCGCTGCGTTCGCTCGACCGCGAGCTTGAAACGCGTCTCGGCGCCTGGTTCGACGTCGGTTTCCTCGAACTGCACCGCATCTCGTGGAATTCGCCGGCGCTGCTGCTGGAAAAGCTGATCGAATACGAGGCCGTGCACGAGATCCGCTCGTGGAGCGACCTGAAGAACCGCCTCGATTCCGACCGCCGCTGCTACGCCTTCTTCCACCCGCGCATGCCGATGGAGCCGCTGATCTTCGTCGAGGTCGCGCTGGTCGACGAACTGGCCGACAACGTGCAGGCGCTGCTCGACGAGCACGCGCCAGTGTTCGACGCCGAGCGCGCCAAGACGGCGATCTTCTATTCGATCTCGAGCACACAGACGGGATTGCGCGGCGTCTCGTTCGGAAACTTTCTGCTCAAGCGCGTGATCGATGACCTGAAGCGCGATTTTCCACGTTTGACGACGTTCGCGACGCTGTCGCCGATTCCGACGCTGCGCCGCTGGGTGGACAAGAACCCCGACGTCTGGGCGCAGGTTTTCACTGACGATCTGATCGCGCGCGTGGCGCGGATGGTCGGCAGCAAGGGGCCTTCCGTCCAGTCGGTCGACGATATCCGCAAGCTCGTGGCCGACGATGCATGGGTCGGCAACGCGCGCCTCGCACGTGCGCTGCAGCCCGGCCTGACGCGGCTCGCCGCGCGCTATTTCCTCAACGCCAAGTCCGGCGCACGGCCGTACGACCCGGTGTCGCGCTTCCATCTCGGCAACGGCGCACGCATCGAGCGCATCAACTATCTGGCCGATACCTCGGCGAATGGCCTGAAGCAATCGTTCGGCCTGATGGTCAACTATCTTTACGATCCCGATGCGATCGAAACCAACGTCGAGGACTTCTCGCGCGACGGCGCCGTCGTCACCTCGGGTACCGTGCGCCGCGCGGCACGCGATTGATCACCAATGTCGCCGGCGCCCAGCAGCCCGGGCAGATACGCTAAAATCGCTTTTTTCGCCATTTGCAACCGTGTTCCACCTACCTTAAGGAAATAGCCATGGACATCTCGCACATCGAACATATCGGCATCGCCGTCAAGAGCCTCGACGAAGCCATCCCGTTCTGGGAGAAGCAGCTCGGCCTGAAGTGCTACGCGATCGAGGAAGTCAAGGAACAGAAGGTCAGGACCGCCTTCTTCAAGATCGGCCAGTCGAAGATCGAACTGCTCGAATCGACCGATCCGGAAGGCCCGATCGGCAAGTTCATCGAGAAGAAAGGCGAAGGCATCCAGCACCTCGCGCTCGCCGTCAATGGTCTGCAAGCTAATCTGACCGAGCTCGAAGGCAACGGCGTGCAACTGATCGACAAGTCGCCGCGCAAGGGCGCCGAAGGTCTCGACATCGCCTTCCTGCATCCGAAGTCGACGAAGGGCGTGCTGCTCGAACTGTGCGAAGACCCGAAGAAGTAATCACCGTCTGACCTACAGGGCGGAATCGGGGCCGACATTCGGGCCCACCGATGCCCGCCGCACGGAAAGCCGCCCTCGTTCGGGCGGCTTCATTCCATCCGGGGGTGTCGATGACCTGGTTTTCCTTGCCGCCGATCGAGGCGGGGCGACAAGCTGCATTTCAGGATTCCCGCAGTGCAACGACCTGGCTTGCCGGACAACCGCAAGCCAACGCGCCGGCGATGCTGGCCGAGTTCGTCGCGCAGATTCAAGCTTTCAACACGAGCCGTGTTGCGCCGGATGAGCGTTTCAGGACGCTGACCGCCCTGCGCAGCGCGCTGTTCGCCGTCAGCGGCGAATGTCTGCGCCGCTACGAGAACAAACCCCTGCCGTTGCCGCGTGCCGAGAAGGGCATTCAGGATTCGCTCCGCGCGCTCTGGCGCGCCGCTGCGGTGTCCTGTCTGCACTGCCTGCGTGCCTGTCTCGAAGGGGATTCGTCGATCTCGCCGCACGCCGCCAAGGTCGCGCACCGCGCCCTGTGCTGCCTGCGCATGGAGCAACTGAGCGGCCATCTGGGCGGCGTGTCGCCGGATGGCGAGTTCTGGCGCACGCTCCACGCCGTATTGGTCTCGGCCGAGACGCTGGGCGTCGCGCGCGACCTGGTCGAGGACAGGCTGCTCGGCGAAACCAAGGAATCGAGCGTCAGCGGTCAATACGCCATGGCCTTGCTGCTTGAACTCGCTCGGCCTTTTGCGTTGCCGCGCGCGCAGTTCGCGGTGATGACGCGCTGGCTCGCCCGCTGGCGCGAACAGGCGCGTATTCTCGTCGAACCCGATAACGGTCCGAAATCGCTCTGTATCGCGCTCGATCTCTCGCTCGACCGGCCGTTTAGCGACAATCTGCGTGCGCCCAGGCTTCCCCGCTGGCTCTCGGTCGGGCCGGTGTTGCGCAAGATCGGCCAGCGGATCGAAGCGTTGGCCGCCGGCGAGTCGCCGGAGAGCCTCAGGCTGGGATCGACGCTTTCTGCGCAGACCTGCTCCGACCTGCTGACCGAACTGGCCGGGCACCTGAAGGTGCCGCCGCCGCTGCCGCAGCTTGCCGCCGAGACGCGCACGATCGCGGTGGCATGCGGCTTCGAGAACATGTACGGCGTAATCGGCGGTACGGGACTGCACGATGCTTCGCTCCGGCCGTCGTCGTTCGGCAATCAACTGAGTCAGGCACAGCTGGCTGTTTTTGGCCACGTCGTGCAGCACGAGGAAAAGGCCGGCAAGAGCGAGCACTGGCGTGTCCTGCGCCGCGATGGCTGCGAGATTGCCCTGCTGCGCGCGATGGACGCCGGCGAGGCGCGTCTTGCGCTGAGAAGCCTGGTCGTGCTGCAGTCGGGGCCGGACGAGCTGTTCATGCTCGGCGAAGTGCGCAGCCTGAATGTCAGTGGCGATGGCGAGCTCTGCGTCGTTGCGCGGTTCTTCGCCGGCGAGCCGCAGCCCTTGCTGATGGAGATCCGCGACCGGACGAGCGGCGCGGCGTCGCGGCACCCGGCCCTGATGCTTCCGACCGGCGACGGAATGGAGCCGGCGTCGCTCTTCATTCCCGCTGGCGTGGCGGCGCGTGCCGCGTCCTTCCGCCTGTTCGAAGTGCAGGCCAATTCGCCGCTCTCGCTCGGCCTGGAAGTCTGTATCGCTCGCGGCAGCGACCACGAGCGCTGGCGCCTGAGCCATCGCGCAGACTAGGTCGTCGGGCGTGGACTTGCGATCGAGGTAGAATTTTCGCCATGAGCGTGCTTATTGTCATGACCAACTTGCCGGACCAGGCGACGGCCGAGAAGCTCGCAGCCTTTGTCGTCGAAGAGCGGCTTGCCGCGTGCGTCAACATCCTTGCGCCGTGTGCTTCGATCTATCAATGGAAGGGCAGCATCGAGCGCGCCGGCGAGGTGCCGCTCCTCATCAAGACGACCGACGCGCGCTATGCGCAGCTCGAAGCGGCGATTCGTTCGGTGCATCCGTACGAAACGCCGGAGATCGTGGCGATTTCCGTCGCCGCCGGTCTGCCCGGGTATCTCGCCTGGGTGGCGGCGGAAACGCAGACCGAACGCTGGCCATCGCCGTGAGCAAGCGCTTCCTGCATCTCCTGTTGCTCTTCATCGTTTGCGGCCTGGTGCAGGCCGCCGATCTGTTGCCGCCGTTGCTCGCCTTCAAGCCGGCCGTGCGCGCCGTGGACGGGCAGACGATCGAAGTGCGCTTCGCGATCGCCAAGGGCTATTACCTCTACCGCGACAATTTCCGCTTCGCCGCCGAACCGTCGACCATCGCCCTGGGGAAACCCGTCCTGCCAAAGGGCAAGGAGAAGGACGACGACACCTTCGGCCGCGTCGAGGTCTATTACGATAGTGTTGCGATTCGCCTCCCGGTCGAGCGCAACAGTTCCGGCGTCTTGCCGCTGACGCTGAACATCACGTCGCAGGGCTGCGCCGATGTCGGCGTCTGTTATCCGCCGCAGAAGCAGTCGCTCAGCCTCGAACTGCCGGCGGTGACGGATGTGACGACGGTGCCGGCGGCCGAACCGCCGGTGCGCGCGTCGTCCGACGAAACCGGACGCATCGCGCGCCTGCTTTCGGGGGCCAGCACCTGGGTCGTCATCGCCAGCTTCTTCGGCTTTGGCCTGTTGCTCTCGCTGACGCCCTGTGTCTTCCCGATGATCCCGATCCTCTCCGGCATCATCGTCGGTTCAGGGCGCGCCGGCAAAGGTGTCTCGCACGCGCGCGGGTTCATCCTCTCCTTCGGCTACGTGCTCGGCATGGCCGGTACCTACGCAGCGGCGGGCGTCGCAGCCGGTTTCAGCGGCACGCTGCTCTCCGTGAGCCTGCAGAATGCCTGGGTGCTCGGCGGCTTCGCGCTGATTTTCGTCGCACTATCGCTGTCGATGTTCGGCTTCTACGAGCTTCAATTGCCGTCCTTCATGCAAAGCCGGCTGTCGGAAGAAGCAACGCACCTCAAGGGGGGCTCGTTCGCTGCCGTCACGCTGATGGGCGCGCTCTCGGCGTTGATCGTCGGGCCGTGCGTCGCGGCGCCGCTGGCCGGTGCGCTGCTCTATATCGGCCAGACCGGCGACGCCCTGCTCGGCGGCGCGGCGCTGTTCAGCATGGGGCTCGGCATGGGCGTGCCGCTGCTGGCTGTCGGCTTGTCGGCCGGAACGCTGCTGCCCAAGTCGGGGGCGTGGATGGAGGCGATCAAGAAAGCCTTCGGCGTCGTGCTGCTCGCCACCGCGCTCTGGATCGTCTCGCCGCTGCTGCCGATCGCTGTGCAGATGGCGGGTTGGGCGGCGCTCCTGATCGTCCCGGCGATCTTCATGCACGCCATCGATCCGCTGCCGCCGCACGCGCATGCGGCGATGCGTTTCTGGAAAGGCGTCGGTCTGCTGATGCTGCTCACCGGCGCTGCGATGCTGGCCGGGGCGCTCTCCGGTGCGACCGATCCGCTGCGGCCGCTGGCGGCGCTCGGTTCGGGTAGCGCCACGGCCGAGACGCGCGCGCTGCCGTTCGAACGGGTTCGTTCGCTCGCCGAACTCGACGCGCGCATCAAGGCCGCCGGCAAGCCGGTAATGCTCGACTTCTACGCCGACTGGTGCGTCTCGTGCAAGGAGATGGAGCGCTTCACCTTCTCCAACCCACGCGTGCAGCAACGTTTGTCCGGCTGGCTCCTGTTGCAGGCCGACGTGACGGCCAATTCCGACGACGACAAGGCGCTGCTTACCCGCTTCGGGCTGTTCGGTCCGCCCGGCATCCTGTTCTTCAACCGCGAGGGCGAAGCGGTTCAGAACGTGCGTGTGATCGGCTACCAGCGTGCCGAAGATTTCCTGGCGACGCTGGCGCAACTCCCGCCGCAATAGTCCGTCGAGCGCTACTTCCCGACCGCTGCCGCGACCCCCTCGGTGAGCAGGCCGAGCGTCGTCTGTGCGTGCTCCGCAGCATCGCGCCCGAGGCTGGTCAGGTAGCCCCCATCGATCTGCGTGATCAGGCCCTTGGCGTGCAGTCTTTGCACTGCGGCAATGACCTCGGCGTCGGCCGTCTTGTGCACCTTGATGCCCTGCTGGCCGGTGTCCAGATCAAAGCGGATCAGGGCGTTGAGTTCTTGAACCAGATCGGAGGTGAAGGGCATGGCGCGTCCTTGTTTGCGGAAAACGCCATTCTACGCCACGGATCCTCACGGCTCTCAGGAACTGCACGAGAGCATCGAGCAGCCGGGCTTACGGCGTGCCCAGTCGGGGCGCTTGGCGGCATAGGCTGCGAAATCCTCCTGTTCATCGAACGGGTGGCGCAGGACGTCGAGCAACTCGTGAATCATCCCCGGGTCGCCTTGCTCGGCGCGCTCAATGACCTGCTGCGCCAGATAGTTGCGCAGGACAAAGCGCGGATTCGCGGCGTTCATGCGCGCGATGCGCACCTCACTGGATTCGTTGCCCGAACGCACGCGTGCCGCCCAGCGCGCCAGCCAGGCGTCGAAGCCGGTGCCGTGCTCGGCGAGGAGTTCCGGCCGATAGAACGCTTCGTGCAGGACGCTCAACTGCGGCGCATCGGGATCGACATGGGCAAGGAGGCGGAAGAAAAGCGTCATGTCGACCTCGGCCTTCTGCATCAGCTCGAACGCGGCCTCGACCAGTTCCGCGTCATCGCGCAGCCATTTTTTGAAGCCGAGCTTGGCGGCGAGCGCGTTGTGGAATTCGCGCGCGTAGACCGTATCGTAATGCGCCAGCCCCTGCGCCAGATCGTCGCGTTCCCCGGCGATCACGGCAAACGCCTCGGCCAGCCGTTCGAGGTTCCAGCGCGCGATCTCCGGCTGGCGGGCAAAGCAGTAGCGGCGGCCGTGCGCGTCGGTGGTGTTCGGCGTCCACGCCGGGTTGAAATCGTCGACCCAGCCGTAGGGGCCGTAATCAATCGTCAGGCCGAGGATCGACATGTTGTCGGTGTTCATCACGCCATGTACGAAACCGAAACGCATCCAATCCACCATCAGGCGCGCCGTCCGTTCGCAGACCTCGATGAAGCAGCGCGTCAGCCGCTCTTCCGGCGGCAGCACGGCAAGATGCGGAAAGTCGCGCGCGATGGTGAACTCGAACAGGTGCCGCAGCAGATCTTCGTCGCCGCGCGAGGCGGGCAGTTCGAAGTGTCCAAAACGCAGGAAGGACGGCGCGACGCGGCAGACGATCGCGCCCGGCTCCTCGACCGGGTGGCCGTCGTAGAACATGTCGCGCGTCACCCGATCACCGGTCGCCACCAGCGACAAGGCGCGCGTCGTCGGAACGCCGAGATGGTGCATGGCCTCGCTGCACAGAAACTCGCGGATCGACGAACGCAATACCGCTCGCCCATCCGCGCGCCGCGAGTATGGCGTCCGGCCCGCTCCCTTGAGCTGCAGCTCGAAGCGCTGTCCGTCGCGGTTGAGCGCTTCACCGAGAAAAATCGCGCGGCCATCGCCCAACTGGCGCGCCCACGAGCCGAACTGATAACCACCGTAGTTGGTCGCGTACGCACGCATCCCGGGAAGAAACGCGTTGCCGGCCAGGGCGCTAACCCACGGCGGGCTATGCAGGGTCGCCTCGTCCAATCCGAGCAGTTGCGCCATCTCGGCCGAGTGCGCCAACAACCGTGGATCGGAAACAGGCGTTGGTTCGACGGGCGACCAGAGGGCGCCGAGAACCTGGCGCGGAAAGTTGTCCGCCTCGCCTTCGCCCGGGAGTTCGCGAATGAAGCGGTTGTCGAAGTGCAGCATGTGGAGTCATTCGCCGAAAGAAATGACTTTTCGGCACGTCCTTGCGCGACAAGTTCCTTCCGCAGCACCCAAGAAAAACGGCGCGGAGCATGAAGCTCCGCGCCGTCGAATAAAGTCCCCGCAAGTGCCGTTAGGCCGGCATCCTGAACCGGGGTTCAGAGAGGTCACGTTCCTTCCGCATCAGGCTCGCCCGACAGATGGGGCTTGCACAACAGCGGTTTCAATGGTTCGCAACCGACGCCAATTAGCATTGGTTCAAGGAATATATGGCCTTGACAAACACCGCAGGGAACAACTGGCTGGAAGCCTAGATCAGCCTTTCCTGCGGTTCGAGAACCGCCGCCAGCTGTGCTTCCATGTCGGAAATTCTACGCTTAACGGAGCCGATGTCCAGCCCTGTTTCGCCCCCTGTGTGCGACGGGATTTCCGCTGCGGATTGCTTCTTCGAGAGGTGTTCGTGCGCGATGTTCAGCGCAGCCATCACCGCGATGCGCTCTGAGATGTTGCTCTTGGTCTTCTCGGCGATGTCGTGCATCTTCTCGTCGACGTACGCGACTGCCGCGAGCAAGGCGGGCTGCTCCTCGGGCGGGCAGGCGACGCGGTATTCCTTGCCGAGCAGGGTGATATCGAGGTAGTAGGCTTCGTTGGGCATGGGGTCCTGCAGGGCCGATCAGGCGGCGGTTAGGCTTCGGGGAGCTGCATGGCGAGCTGCTCCAGCCGGGTTCTGGCGGTGTCCATACGATCCGTGAGCCCTTTCTTCTCGACTTCCGCAGTCGCCAGTTGCTGCCGCAGTTGCGCGTTCTCGACACGTAGTGCGCGGCACAATGAGGCGACCTGCGCGATTTTGCTTTCGAGGGCATTCAGTTCGTTTACCATGCGCGGACTATAGTTTTAAAAACCCAGTCAAGTCAAGGGCTAAGCGTTGTTTTTAAATGTGATTTATTTCACGCAGAACGCAGCGGCATCATCTCGAAACAGCGTCGCGCTATAATCGCGGCGTCCGTCATCTTGACGGATCAACGTGCAAGGTGCCGCAGCGCAAATCTTCTTTTTTGCCGCGGTTAAACGGGAAACAGGTGCGTGTTAACAAACATCATGCCTGTGCTGCCCCCGCAACGGTAAGCGAGTGTGGGTGGATCGAATGCCACTGGGCGAAAAAGCCCGGGAAGGCGATCCGTCAAGACTTGTGAGCCCGGATACCGGCCTTCGCGCAATCAGACGGAAGTGCCGCGGGGAGGCGGACACGGAATGCTCGACACGGCTCCAGTTCAGGTTCGTTCATCTCGTCAGTTTTTCTCCTTCGCGCAATTCCGGTTTTTTGTTTGCCGGCTTGCGGGGACGCTTGTCGGCAGGAAGGAGAAATTTCCATGTATCCAGGCCATTCTCTGGCAACGGGCGCGTTTGCGCTGCTTGCCGCGATTCCATCGAGTTCCACTTTTGCTGGCGAAGCCGATGCCGAAGCGGTCGTCGTCACCGCAACACGGCAGGCGACGCGCGCCAATGAGTTGCTGAGCGATGTTTCGGTCATCGAGCGCGCGGACATCGAAGCCAGCGGTCAGCAAACCATTGCCGACCTGCTTGCGCGGCAGCCCGGCATCCAGACGTCGACATCGGGCGGGCCGGGTTCGGCGACGAATTTCTATGTCCGTGGCGCGCGTCCCGAGCAGACCAAGGTACTGGTCGACGGCGTGCCGCTCAACTCGGTCGACCTCTCCGGTTCGCCCTTGCGTTTTCTCTCGCTGGCCGACGTCGAGCGCATTGAAATCCTGCGCGGGCCGGCATCGGCGCTGTACGGAGCCGATGCGATCGGCGGTGTGATCCAGATCTTCACGCGCAGCGGACGCCCGGGGCTGACGGCGGATGCTTTCCTCGGCTACGGTACGCGGGACACCCGGCAGGCGAGCGCCGGCGTGTCCGGCGGCAACGAGCAGTGGCGTTTTCGCATCGAAGGCAATCACGAGTCGTCGGCCGGCTTTTCGGCACAGAAGGATGCTTCAAACCGGGATGCTGACAAGGACGGCTACCGCAATTCGGGCGGAACGGCCGCGCTCTCGTTCCTGCCGGTGAAGGGCCACGAGTTCGGTGTCAAGTTCCGGCAGAACGTCGGCACGACGCATTACGACAGCGGCAGCGTGCCGGCTGATGGTAATTACGACGATCGCGTCGACTTCGAAACGCAGCAGTGGCAGGCTTTCTCGCGCAATCGTCTGACCGATGCCTGGACGAGCAAGCTGCTCTACGGCGAGTCCGTCGACGAGCAAACGTCGTATGCCTCGTGGGCGCCGGAGGGCGAGCGCCTGCGCACGAAGAACCAGCAGGCGACGTGGCAGAACGACGTCAAGCTGCCGTTGGGGACGGCCTTGCTGGCGGTCGAGCATCTCAAGCAGACGGCGTCGCTGGAAGAGACCTACGGCGCATCGCCTGAACAGAGCACCGATTCCTTGATCGCCGGCTGGACTGCGAACTATGGTAACCATCGCTGGCAACTGGGCGCGCGTCAAGACAATCACTCCGAATTCGGTGGCCAGAAGACCTATGCGCTGGCCTACGGTTACCAGCTGACCGACGCACTGCGGGCGCAGGCGAGTTACGGGACGGCGTTCAAGGCACCCAGCCTCTACCAACTCTTCTTTTCGTCTCCGTATGGGCATGGCAACGCCAACCTGAAGCCGGAAGAAGCGAAGAATCGAGAGGCCGCACTGATCTGGGAGCTTGGCAACCAATCGGTGTCGGCGACGTGGTACCTGAACAAGGTCGAGAACCTGATCGACTATTCATTTGCCAGTAAGACCTACGAGAACATCTCCAGTTCCAGGCTCGAGGGCGTCACGCTGTCCTATACCGGACAGTTCAGCGAATGGTCGGTGCGCGCGGCCTACGACTGGCTCGACGCGCGCAACGAGGATACCGGCCAGCGGCTGGGACGGCGCGCGCGCGACAAGGCAACGCTCGCGGTCACGCGGCAATGGGGCGCCTGGAAAACCGGGGCCGAGTGGGTCGGCGTTGGTCCGCGTTTCAACACGAACACGGAGACCGGCGAGATGGGCGGCTACGGCCTCGTCAACCTGACGGCGCGCTACGCGATCAACACGGAACTGGCGATCGAAGGGAGAATCAACAATCTCTTCGACAAGAACTACGAAACTGTCAGTGGCTACAATACCGCCGGTTTCAATGCCTTTATCGGCCTTCGCTACCAGCCGAAATAGACCGCCATGCCCACCCGTCGCCGCGCCCTCCTGATTCTCGCCGCGCTTGCCCTGCTCGCGCTGACGAGTCTCGTGCTGGCCTTGATGGTGGGCAGCGTCCATGTGCCGCTGGGCGAGGTCTTCCCGGCACTGTTCGGATCGGCGGATTCGATGGCGGGCGAGGTGGTGCGCAGCCTGCGCCTGCCGCGAGCGCTGGCGGGTTTTGCGTGCGGTGGTTTATTGGCGCTGGCTGGCGCGTTGCTGCAGGTGCTGTTGCGCAATCCACTCGCTGATCCCTACGTGCTCGGGATTTCCGGCGGCGCGGGCGTCGGGGCGATTCTGGCCATCCTGTTCGGCGTCGGCGCGGCGGCGACCGGCGGCGCGGCGTTCGCCGGCGCGCTGGCGACGACGCTCGTCGTCTTCGGGCTGGCGCACGGCGACGGCAGCTGGACGCAGTCGCGCCTGCTGCTCACCGGCGTCATCGTCGCCGCCGGCTGCGGCGCGGTGGTCGCGCTGATCCTCTCGATCGCACCGGACAGCAAGCTGCACGGCATGCTGTTCTGGCTGATGGGCGACCTCGCACAGGCGACGAGTCCGTATCTGGCGCTCGGCGTGCTCGCTGCTGTCCTTCTCGTCGCGCTACCGTTCGCGCGCGAACTGAATCTGCTGACGCGCGGCGCCGATCTGGCACAGACGCTCGGCGTCGAGGTCGGCCGGCTGCGCCGCGGCGTCTATCTCGTCGCCTCGCTGACGACAGCGGCAGCAGTGACGCAGGCGGGTTCGATCGGCTTCGTCGGCCTGATCGTGCCGCATCTGGTGCGGCTCGCGGTCGGCAACGACCAGCGTCTGCTGTTGCCGGCATCGGCGCTGGCCGGCGGCAGCCTGCTGGTGATCGCCGACACGCTGGCGCGCTCGTTGATTGCGCCGCAGCAGCT
>RRZT011533558.1_pt1 | contig 15080 bp, 12 predicted proteins | sample 2165551 | NCBI WGS metagenome assembly RRZT01 (sample SAMN10456910, study PRJNA506462) | wastewater metagenome | biome: wastewater; feature: sludge; material: wastewater sludge; isolation source: wastewater sludge with Escherichia coli K12::gfp cells carrying plasmid... | place: USA: Moscow, Idaho... | reverse complement strand
GTCGGCGACCCGGTGGTACTGTGGGGCGAGGGTCTGCCGGTGGAGCGCATCGCGCAACTGGCCGGCACCATTTCCTACACCCTGACGTGCGGGGTGACGGCGCGGGTGAAGGTGGAAATCACTCTATCTCCATAACCATCTGTCTTCAATTCGCTATGTTGCTTATTGCCAAGTGCGCTGTTAGATTTATTCCGTCACTATAGGGAGACTCTACTATGGCATCTACAATAAACGTAACAGCGATTCGTTCAAGCCGAGCACTACGCACCGCAAGCTTCGTAGTCTTAGCGTTTGGCGCGAGCCTGGCCGTGGCGGCGACACCGACATCTTATTTCGGTTCCGCCCTCATCACCGGCACCAACAACCGCATCTCCATCACCCGCGTCCCCGTAATAAACAGCGCTGGCACGGTCACTTACAAAGACCTCACCATCAACTTCGTGGTAGATAACGCCGGCACGCTAACCTTTGGACCTTCGACCATCGCCGCTTCGCCGTCGCTCATCACCAGCGGTTTCAAGGCCGGCACCTACAAAGATACCCGTGGAAACAAGTACGCGGTGACCGGTCCCAGCGTGATCCCGGGCACGACGCGCACTGCTTGGTCCTTGACCTTTACCACCGGTCCCGACGCCGCGCAGTTCAGCATGAGTTGGGTCACCGGCCCCATCGCTGGGCATCCGAATCAGTCCAGCCTTACGGCGCGCAGTATCACCACCACGGCCTATAGCTGGGGTACTGTAGGCGTAGAGCAGATCAAGAGCAGCTACTTTCCATTTTATAATTGGGGAAATAATGCCCAAGTCGTTGGCGCCGTCCAAGCGGGCGACCAATTGGTGTTCCATCTATTCTACAATTATGACAATATCGAAGACGACAGCGTCTCACTCCAGTTCTGCCCCACCGCCTGCTGATGTCTGAATCACGGTGCGGGTGGGCAAAAGCCTTATTTTTGGCTGCCCCACCGAGCATATTGATGTTTTTGTACGGCACTTCGTCAGCCAACCGCTTGAAAAAAAACCCTTTCCCCTACCCATCTCCCGCAGGCGGGCGAGGGGTTTTCGTACAGTCTCCAAAACGGTGAGCAAAGCCCGCACGGTCTACGTCTGCACCGAATGCGGCGCGCAAGCCAGCAAATGGTCGGGCCAGTGCGGCGACTGCGGCGCCTGGAACACGCTCCAGGAAACCCTGGCGACCGCTCCGGCCGGCAAGGGCGGGGTCAAACCCGCCGGCTATGCCGGCCCGGCGGCCGGGGCGGAAGCGCGCACCCTGGCCGAGGTGGACGCCACCGTGGAACTCCGGCAGTCCTGCGGCAACGGCGAGCTGGATCGGGTGTTGGGCGGCGGGCTGGTCAACGGCTCGGTGACGCTGATCGGCGGCGACCCCGGCATCGGCAAATCCACCCTGCTGCTGCAAGTCCTGGCGGAGCTGGCGACCCGCAACCGGACGCTATACGTCAGCGGCGAGGAATCGCCGCAGCAGATCAGCCTGCGCGCCCAACGCTTGCAACTGCCCCGCGACCGCTTGCGATTGCTGCCCGAGATTTGCGTCGAACGGATCCTGGCCACCGCCGAGACCGAACAGCCGCAAGCGATGGTGATCGACTCGATCCAGACCGTGTTCACCGAGCGGCTGCAATCGGCGCCCGGCTCGGTGGCCCAAGTGCGCGAGAGCGCGGCGCAACTGGTGCGCTTCGCCAAGGCCAGCGGCACGGCGCTGTTCCTGGTCGGGCACGTCACCAAGGAAGGCGCCATCGCCGGCCCGCGCGTCCTGGAGCACATGGTCGATACCGTGCTGTATTTCGAGGGCGATCCCAGCGGACGGTTGCGGGTGCTGCGGGCGGTGAAAAACCGCTACGGGCCGGTCAACGAATTGGGCGTGTTCGCCATGACCGAGCGGGGGTTAAAGGAAGTCAGCAACCCGTCCGCGATTTTCCTGTCGCGCCACGAGACGCCGGTGGCCGGCAGCGTGATCATGGTGACGCGCGAGGGCACCCGGCCGCTGCTGGTGGAAATTCAGGCGCTGGTGGACGAATGCCACGGCGGCAACCCGCGCCGGGTGACGCTGGGGCTGGAGCAGAACCGGCTGGCGATGCTGCTAGCGGTGCTGCACCGGCACGGCGGGGTAGCGATGTACGATCAGGACGTGTACGTCAACGCGGTGGGCGGGGTGCGGATCAACGAGACGGCGGCGGACTTGGCGGTGTTGCTCGCCTCGTTGTCGAGCTTCCGCGACCGGCCGCTGCCGACCGATCTGGTGGTGTTCGGCGAAGTCGGGCTGGCGGGGGAAATCCGGCCGGTGCCGAACGGCGAGGAGCGGTTGCGGGAAGCGGCCAAACACGGCTTCAAGCAAGCCATCGTGCCCCGCGCCAACCTGCCCCGGCGGGGCAGCCGGGTGGAAGGCATCGAAATCCGGGGCGTCACCCGGCTGGGCGAGGTGATGGGAAGCCTATAATGGCCGAATTGGCGGAGAGGGTGGGATTCGAACCCACGTGGGGCGGCTAAGCCCCCATCCGATTTCGAGTCGGCGCCGTTGTGACCGCTTCGGTACCTCTCCGGGACGAATTGCTTGGAGCAAACGCCAAAGAGTTTTATATTTTACCTTATTGCAAGCATTTGCCAATCCTCTTGAACCCCTGCTCGATAGCGAAGGATCGATGAAGCCGAACATCCCCTACCCGTCCCGGGCCGAACCCGTGAGCCAGGCACCCCAGACCACTCCTCTCGATCTGCCCGACCAACAGGGCAAACAGGAACCCGAAGCGGCTCCCGACTCGATCCGCGACCGTTTCGCCAGGTGGCTAAAAAATTTCGCGATCTACCTCGGAGCCGTCGCGGTGGCTTGTGCGACGGGGATTTTTTTTCTCTGGCATCTTCCCTTTCTGCAAAACTTTCCGGAATGGATCAAGAGCGTCAGCGACGCTTCGCCCTCCAGACTCTCGACCGCGACCGTGGCGCCTCCCCCGATTGCAGGCGGGAGTCAAGATCCATCCTCTCTGCCAGAACCTCAGGCTCCGGCCGCGACGCCTGACCCCGTGCCCGCCCAGACCGGCACCATCGTCGTGAACACCCAACCCTTGGAGGCTCCATCGGAACCTTCCGCCGACGCCGGTTCCCCGCCAACCACACCGGGACAACCGACCGCTCCCGAAGCGGCCCAGACCGATCCGGCCGCCGCGCAACTCGAAACTCCCGCCGCAGAAGTCCCCGCCATAACGGCGCAACAACAGGAAATCCAGCAGTTGCTCGCCGATGCCCGGCTACAAATGGACGACCGACGATTTACCTCCCCCCCCAGCGGCAACGCCTTGCGCTCGTATCAGCGCGTGCTGGAACTGGAGCCCGCCAACCCGATCGCCGCCGAGGGCATTCAGCGTATCAGCACCTACTATCAGGACATCGCCAAACAAAGCCTGCTGGAAGGGCGAACCGATGAAAGTCTGGCCTACATCAACCGGGGGCTGCGCGCCGCCCCAAACAATGCGACCCTCCTGAACCTGCGAAAGGAAGCGCGCTCGGCGAAACAGCGGGAAGAGCAGCAGCGCCAAGCCTTGCTGGAGGAAAAGCGGCGCCAGGAGGCGGAACAACAAGCGCGGCGCCAAGAGGCGGAACCAATGCGGGAACTGTCCCGCCAACCTCCCGCCGGGGAGCGGCAACAGCAACAGCCTTGGTGGCAACGGCAGCAACAGCAACCCGCCTTCAACGAGAGCGGATTCAACCAGCGGTGAGCGCCGCCGCCTTGCCGTCGGCCAAGGGCTTGGCCCGACGGGCGCGGAAAAACGCGCGCAGCAACGCCCCGCATTCCTCGGCCAGCACTTCGCCCCGCACCTCGGCGCGGTGATTCAGCGCTTCCGCCTGCAAGAGATCGAACACCGACCCGGCCGCGCCGGTTCGCGGATCGGCCGCGCCGAACACCACCCGCGCCACCCGGGCATGGACGATGGCGCCGGCGCACATCGGGCAGGGTTCCAGGGTGACGTACAGCGTGCTATCGACCAGGCGGTAATTGCCGGTTCGCGCCGCCGCCATCCGCAGCGCGACCACCTCGGCGTGCGCGGTCGGATCGCGGGCGCCGATGGGCCGGTTCCAGCCCTCGCCGATGGCTTCGTCTCCCCGCACCAGCACCGCGCCGACCGGCACTTCCCCGGCCGCCGCCGCGAGTTCGGCCAACGCCAAGGCCTCGCGCATCCAGCGCCGATCCCGCTCGGCGTCGGAGGCCGGCTTCCCGTCCACGCCTAACCGGGCGCCGATGCGGCCGGCCCGGCGGGCCGATCCAGTGTCGAACGCACCGCTCGCGCCAGATCGTGCTTCAGGAACGGCTTTTCCAGCAGCATGTAATCCAGCGGCATCAGGCTCGCCACCACCTGATCGGAATAGCCGGACATGCACAGGATTTTGAGGGCGGGACGCCGCCGCCGCGCCTCGATCACCAGATCCCGGCCGCTGATCCCCCCCGGCATGGTCATGTCGCTCAACAGCAATTCCACCGGAGCATCGGTCTCCAGCGACTCCAGTGCGCTCTTGCCGTCGACGGCCTCGCGCACGGTGTAGCCGAGCCCCAGCAGGGTGCGCGCCACGAAATCCCGGATATCGGGATCGTCCTCCACCAGCAAAATAGCTTCCCGTCCGCGCAAGCGCCTCTCATCAAAACTCGCCGAAACCGCCGAGCCGCTCATCCGCTCCTTTCCCTTGGCCACATAGCGGGGGAGATACAACTCGACGCTAGTTCCGCCACCCAACTGGCTGCGGATGCGGACATGGCCGCCGGATTGCTGGACGAAACCGTACACCATGCTCAATCCCAAACCGGTGCCAGCGCCGAGCCCCTTGGTGGTGAAGAAGGGCTCGAAAGCTTGTTCGAGCACCTCCGGGGTCATGCCGGTGCCGGTGTCGGCGACCGTCAACCGCACGTAATCGCCGGGGACCACATCGGGATAGCGGCCGGCATAGGCGCGGTCGAGCGTCACGTTGCGGGCCTCGATCCGCAACCGGCCGCCGTCGGGCATGGCATCGCGGGCGTTGATCGCCAGATTGAGCACGGCGTTGGTGAGTTGGCCCGGATCGACCTGAATGGTCCAGACCGCCTCGTCGGTCGCGGTTTCCAGCTCGATGCTGGCGCCCAAGGTCCGCTTCAACAGTTCGGCGATTTCCGGCAGTTGCTGGCGCGGCGACAGCAGGCAGGGTTGCAGGGTTTGCCGGCGGGAAAACGCCAGCAGCCGACGGGTCAGATCGGCGCCGCGCCGGGCGGCGTTCATCGCGGTACTGACCGCCTTGTAGTGTTCGGGCTGGTCCCGCAAGCCCTCCTCGACCGAGGCCAGATTTCCCAAAATAACGGTCAGAAGGTTGTTGAAATCGTGGGCGATGCCGCCGGTCAACTGGCCGACCGCCTTGAGTTTCTGCGCCTGGTTGAGCGCCATCTGCGCTTGGCGGTAGTCGGTCAGATCCTCGGTGAGCACGAAGCAACCCACCGCGTCCGATTCTTGTTTTACGATGTGCGGCACGTGCGGGGTGAAATAGGCGCGCACGTATCTCCGCCCGGCAGGCGTGGCCAACTCGTATTCGAGGTGAGTGCTTCGGCCGTTCAGCGCCTCATCGACGCGGATTTGCAACCGCCGGGCCAGCGCCGGTTCCAGCACCTCGCCGAAAGTGCGGCCCAGAAAGGTCTCGGCGGGCACGCCGAACCATTCGGCGTATTTTTGGTTGACGAACCGATAGCGCCGGTCGGCGTCGAGATAGCCGATCAGCACCGGGACGGTATCGGTGATCAGGCGAATCCGGCTTTCGCTCTCGCGCAAGGCCGCGTCGATCGCCTTTCGCTCTTCGATTTCCTGGGCGAACTGCTCGTTGAGCGCCAACAGCTCGGCGGTGCGCTCGGCGACCCGCGCCTCCAGTTGCAGGTGGTGTTCCAGCAGGCTCGCCTCGGCGCGCTTGCGGGCGGTGATGTCCTGATAGATCGTGATGAACCCGCCCCCGGAAATCGGTTGGCCGCGCACTTCCAGAACGGTGCCGTCGGGGCGGATTCGCTCGAAGCAATGGCTTTCAAAGCGCCGGGCCAGCCTGACGCGCTCCGCGACCAGCGCCTCGGGATCGCCCTCGCCATATTCCCCGCGCCGGGCGTTGAAACGCATCAATTCGTCGAAAGGCAAGCCGACCCGGATCAGCTCCGGCGGAAAATCCAGCAGTTCGAGAAACCGGCGGTTCCACACCATCAGGCGCAGCCCCTGATCGAAGATGCTGATGGCTTCCTGCAAGTGATCCAAACTGGCCAGCGTCAGCCTGCCCAGCTCGGTGTCCGATACCCCGATCGACTCCAGCAATGGATGTTCCGGCAGCTCGCGCATGGTCTCCGCTCCCCGCCCGGCTCACTCCCACTCGATGGTTGCCGGCGGTTTGCCGGACACGTCGTACACCACCCGGGAAATGCCGGAAATTTCGTTGATGATCCGCCGCGACACCAGATCCAGGAAATCGTAGGGCAGATGCGCCCAGCGGGCGGTCATGAAATCCACCGTTTCCACCGCGCGCAGCGCGACCACGAAGTCGTAGCGGCGGCCGTCGCCCATCACGCCCACCGATTTGACCGGCAGGAACACCGCGAAGGCTTGGCTGGTCCGGTCGTACAGCTCGTGGCGGCGCAGTTCCTCGATGAAGATGTGATCGGCCCGGCGCAGCACGTCGGCATATTCCTGTTTCACTTCGCCGAGGATGCGCACCCCCAAGCCCGGACCGGGGAAGGGATGGCGGTGGACCATCTCGGAGGGCAGGCCCAGCTCCATCCCCAAGCGGCGCACCTCGTCCTTGAACAGTTCCCGCAGCGGCTCGACCAGCTTCAGCCGCATCGCCGCCGGCAGCCCGCCGACGTTGTGGTGGGATTTGATGACGTGGGCCTTGCCGGTCTTCGCGCCCGCCGATTCGATCACGTCGGGGTAGATGGTGCCCTGGGCCAGCCATCTGACGTTGCGCAAGCGATCCGCTTCTCCCTCGAACACCTCGATGAACAGCCCGCCGATGATCTTGCGCTTTCGCTCAGGGTCGGTCACGCCCGCCAGCGCGGCGAGAAACCGGGCTTCGGCGTCTACCCGGACCACCCGAACCCCGAGGTGCCGACCGAAGGTGGTCATCACCTGATCGCCCTCGTACAGCCGCAGCAGGCCGGTGTCCACGAACACGCAGGTCAACTGGTCGCCGATGGCCCGGTGCAGCAGCGCCGCCACCACCGAGGAATCCACCCCGCCGGACAGGCCCAGCAGCACCTCGTCGTCGCCCACCTGAGAGCGGACGGCCGCGATGCTGTCCTCGATGATGTTGCCGGTGGTCCACAGCGGCTCGCAGCCGCAGATGTCCAGCGCGAAGCGGCGCAGGATGCGCTCGCCCTGGCGGGTGTGGGTCACCTCGGGATGGAACTGCACCCCGTACCAGCGTTTGTCCTCGTCGGCCATGCCGGCGATGGGACAGGTCGCGGTGCTGGCGATGCGCGCGAAGCCGGGCGGCAGTTTGCTCACCCGGTCGCCGTGACTCATCCACACGTCCAGCAGGCCAAAACCCTCCGGACTCGCGTGATCTTCGATGTCGCGCAACAGGGCGGAATGGGCGTGGGCGCGGACTTGGGCGTAGCCGAACTCGCGATGCTCGGAGGATTCCACCGAGCCGCCGAGTTGCACCGCCATGGTTTGCATGCCGTAGCAGATGCCGAGCAGCGGCACGTTCAGGTCGAACACCGCCTGCGGCGCGCGGGGACCGTCCGCGACGGTGGTGGATTCCGGCCCCCCGGACAGGATGATGCCGTGCGGGCGGAAAGCGCGGATGGCGGCCGGATCGGCGTCGTAAGGGTGGATTTCGCAATAGACGCCGATCTCCCGCACCCGGCGGGCGATCAACTGGGTGTACTGGGCCCCGAAGTCGAGGATCAGGACGCGGTCGAGATGAATGTCGCGGGCGGTCATGGCGTCTCTCCCCTCCCTTGGGGCAAGGCCGGAATGGCGGTCAAGGGGGCGGCGTTCAATCGACCCGGTAATTGGGCGCTTCCTTGGTGATGGTGACATCGTGGACGTGGCTTTCGCGCATCCCGGCCGATGTCACCCGGGTAAACGCCGGTTTGACGCGCATTTCCCCGATATCCTGGCAGCCGACATAGCCCATGCTGGAGCGCAAGCCCCCCATCAACTGGTTGATGATGGCCAGCACGCTGCCCTTGTACGGCACCCGGCCCTCGATCCCTTCCGGCACCAGCTTCTCCACCGCGCTGCCTTCCTGGAAATAGCGGTCGCTGGACCCGTGCTGCTGGGTCATCGCCCCCAGCGAACCCATGCCGCGATAGGACTTGTAGGAGCGGCCCTGATACAGCTCGACCTCGCCGGGCGCTTCCTCGGTGCCGGCGAACAGGCCGCCGATCATCACCGAGTGCGCGCCGGCGGCGATGGCCTTGGCCAGATCGCCGGAGTAGCGCACCCCGCCGTCGGCGATGACCGGCACGTCGGAATCCCGCAGCGCCTCGGCGACGTTGGCCACCGCGCTGATCTGCGGCACGCCGACCCCGGCGACGATGCGGGTGGTCCAGATCGAGCCGGGTCCGATCCCGACCTTGACGGCGTCCGCACCCGCTTCGACCAGATCGCGGGCGGCGGCGGCGGTGGCGATGTTGCCGCCGATCACCTGGACCTGCGGGAAGCGGCTCTTGATCCAGCGCACCCGGTCGAGCACGTTGCGGGAATGGCCGTGGGCGGTGTCCACCACGACCACATCCACGTCGGCGCCCACCAGCGCGGTCACCCGCTCCTCGGTGTCGCCGCCGGTGCCGACCGCCGCGCCGGCCCGCAAGCGCCCCCACTCATCCTTGCAGGCGATGGGAAAATCGCTGGATTTCTGGATGTCCTTGACCGTAATCATCCCCCGCAACTGAAAGCGGTCGTTGACCACCAGCACTTTTTCGATGCGGTGCTTGTGCAGCAACTCGACGATTTCCTCGCGGCTGGCGCCCTCCCGCACCGTCACCAGCCGTTCCTTGGGGGTCATGATGGCGCTGACCGGAGCATCCATGTTGTGCTCGAAGCGCAGGTCGCGGCTGGTGACGATGCCGACCAGATTCTCCCCGTCCACCACCGGCACCCCGGAAATGTGGTGGGCGCGGGTCAGGGCCAACACCTCGCGAATGGTGGTGGCCGGCGCGGTGACGATGGGATCGTTGATGACGCCGCTTTCGTACTTCTTGACCCGGCGCACTTCCTGGGCCTGTTTCCCGATGGGCATGTTCTTGTGGATAATGCCGATGCCGCCTTCCTGGGCCAGGGCGATGGCCAGCCGCGATTCCGTGACCGTATCCATCGCCGCCGCCAGCAGCGGAATGTTCAGGGCGATGGCGCGGGTCAGTCGCGTCCTCAAACTCACGTCCTTGGGCAGCACCGCCGAATAGGCCGGGAGAAGCAGAACGTCATCGAAGGTCAGAGCTTCTTGAACGATACGCATGGCGGTGTCTCGGAACCACTTGGATATAAGCGGATTAGTATAAACTTCGACACCAAGCAGATAAAAGAACCGCAAAATTTTCCCGTGAACCCGACCGCCGCCCCGCAACGCGACATCTACAGCGTTTCCCGCCTGAACCAGGAGGCGCGCTCGCTGCTGGAAGGTCGCTTTCCCTCGCTCTGGGTGGAAGGCGAAGTCTCCAATTTGTCCCGCCCGTCCTCGGGCCATCTCTATTTCTCGCTCAAGGACGCCCGCGCGCAAATTCGCTGCGCGCTGTTTCAAAGTCGCGCGTTCCTGTTTCGCGATTGCCCGCGCAACGGCCAACACGTTCTGGCGCGCGGTCGGGTCAGCCTGTACGAGCCGCGCGGCGACTACCAAATCATCGTCGATTTCGTCGAGGAAGCCGGCGCCGGGGCGCTGCGGCGGGCTTACGACGCGCTGCGGCTGCGGCTGGAAGGAGACGGTCTGTTCGCCCCGGAGCGCAAGCGGCCGCTGCCGCGTTTCCCGCGCCAAATCGGCGTCGTCACGTCGCCCGGCGGCGCCGCCATCCGCGACGTGCTCGCCACCCTGCGCCGCCGCTGTCCCGGCCTGCCGGTGCTGGTCTATCCGGTCCCGGTGCAGGGCGATGGCGCGGCGGAGCGCGTCGCCCAAACCCTCCGACTGGCGTCGCGGCGCCGCGATTGCGACGTGCTGCTCCTGGTGCGCGGCGGCGGCTCGCTGGAAGATTTATGGGCGTTCAACGAGGAAATTGTCGCGCGGGCCATCGTCGAGTGCGCCGTGCCGGTGGTGACCGGGATCGGCCACGAAACCGACGTCACCATCGCCGACTTCGCCGCCGACCTGCGCGCCGCCACGCCGACGGCGGCGGCGGAACTGGCCAGCCCCGACCGCTCGGAATGGCTGGGCAAGATTGGCTCGCTGGACGACCGGCTGCAACGAGCCGCGCGCCAGCGCCTGAGCCGGCCAAGACAGCGGCTCGACGAGCTGGAGCAGCGCCTCTATCGCCTGCAACCCCGCCGCCGACTGCAAGAGCATCACCAGCGGCTCGACGAGCTGGAGCAGCGGCTGCGACAAGCGCTGCGCAACCGGCTGGACCGGGAACGGCTGAAGCTGGGCGGATTGGCGGGTCGCTTGCGCGCCCGGACGCCGGCGGTCCGCTTGGGCGAAGGACGCCGGCAACTGCCGGCGCTGGCCGCTCGCCTGCGCGCCGCGACGAACCACCGCCTGCGAGCGGCATCCCAGCGACTCCGTATCCTGAGCGGCCGTCTGGACGCCTTGAGCCCGCTCGCGACCTTGAATCGCGGTTACGCCATCCTGCGCCGGCCCGCCGATCACGCGATTTTGCGCCGAGCCAGCGAGGCCCGCGTCGGCGAAACCGTGGAAGCCCTGCTGAGCGAAGGCCGCCTGCACTGCGCGATCAAGGCCGTTTTCCAGCCCGACGCCGCGACCGGCCCTTTCCTTCCCGCCAATCGCCAGGATCGCCAACCATGACCTCGCCCCCATCGGTGGAACCGGAAAAACGCGAATACTTCCGACTCAAGTTCCCGCCGCTGGAACGGCCCTGCCTGGTGGTGGGCGAGCGGAAATACGAAGTCCTCGACTGTTCGGCGCGCGGGCTGCGCTTCGTCGTCACCGAACTGCCCTTGCCTTCGCTCGGCGATCCGGTGGAAGGGCAGCTCCTGTTTCGCCGCGACTCCAGGGCGCCGGTCCGGGGTTTGATCGTCCGCATCCAGGACGACGAAATCGCGCTGCACCTGCCCGATTGCGAAATTCCCTTCGCGATTCTGCGCGGCGAGGAGCGTTACTTGCTCAATCACTACCGTCTGTGGGCAAAATAAGCGCTCTTGCCACCTCCCGCGAAGACGACTTGTAGCGATGCCCACGCCTCCGGCACAAGAACTGCGCGAATATCACCGGATTCGATTTCCGATTTCGGAGCGGCCAACCTTCGCTTGCGAAGGCAAATCCTTTGCCGTCATCGATGTTTCGGTCCGGGGTCTGCGCTATGCGGCGCCCGGCGTGGCGCCCCCCCAAATCCACGACACCGTGGCGGGCACCCTCCGCTTTCGGCGCGGCGCCCAAGCGAAAATCGAAGGCGTGGTGGTGCGCGTCCAGAACGATCAAATCGCGCTCCACCTGACCAAGGAAATTCCCTTCGGCCTCCTGATCGCCGAGCAGCGGTATCTGCACTCGCGCTATCCGATGTGGTCGTGAATCGGGCAAAATGCCCCGCTTCGAACCCGCGAGCGTCTCCCGGAGGCGATGGCGCGACCGTCCCGGTCAAGCGTCCGCCGCCGCGCTCGGTTATCGTGAGGCGGTATTCGACCCTCTCGCCACCCGAAAGGAACCCCCCATGCATTTGGACATGGTCAGCCGCTACCCGGAAACCACCCCTAAATCGCCGCCCCTGTTGTTCGTGCATGGCTCGTTTACCGACGCTCGCTGCTGGGCGGAAAACTTTCTGCCGCATTTCGCGCGACAAGGCTACGAAGCGCACGCCTTCAGCCTGCGCGGCCACGGCGGCAGCGAGGGTCACGAACGCCTCCACACCTGGCGGCTGGCCGACTACGTCGCCGATCTGGCGAAAGCGGCCGCCACCATGCCGCAGCCGCCCTTGCTGATCGGCCACTCGATGGGCGGGATGGTGATCCAGAAATACCTGGAAACCGAACCGGCCAACGCCGGCGTGGTGCTGATGGCTTCCGTGCCGCCTCAAGGCTTGCTGCCGGCCAACCTGCACATGGCGATGCGCCATCCGTTCCTGTTCCAGCAGATGGTGTTGTTTTCTCTGCTCGGCCCGAGCTATGGCTCCATCGACATGATGCGGCGCCTGCTGTTCTCCCCCGACATGCCGACCGCGAAGCTATACGAGATCTTCGACTACGTGCAGGCCGAATCGCAAGTGGTGTCGCTGGACATGATGGGCCTGAACCCGTTGCGGCTGAAACCGGATCAGGTCAAGACACCGATCCTGGTGCTGGGGGCGCGGCACGATGTCTTCGTGTCGCCCGCCCTGGTCGAGGAAACCGCCCGTTTTTACCGCGCGGAGTGCCACGTCTTTCCGAGCATGGCCCACGCCATGATGCTGGAGGAAAACTGGCGCGACGCGGCCGATTACCTGCTGGGCTGGATCGAGCGCGCGGTTGCCGGCCGGCCGGCAACCGCCGGCGCGGCCTGAGCGATCCGCCACGGCCCCAACCCTCTCCGGGCGAGGAGAGGGCGCGGCGCCTACCCGTCGCGCAACAGCCGGCGCAGGATTTTGCCGACGTTGGTCTTGGGCAGCTCCGCGCGGAACTCGACCCGGCGCGGCACCTTGTAGGCGGTCAAATGCTGGCGGCAGTGCTCGATCAGCGCCTCGGCGCCCAGCGCCGGGTCTTTGCGCACCACCACGATCTTGACCGCCTCGCCCGATTTTTCGTCGGGCACGCCGACCGCCGCCACTTCCAGCACGCCCGGATGCAGGGCCACCACATCCTCGATCTCGTTGGGATAGACGTTGAAGCCGGACACCAAGATCATGTCCTTCTTGCGATCCACGATCCTCACGTAGCCGCGCTCGTCCACGTAACCCACGTCGCCGGTGCGCAGAAAACCGTCGCCGGTCATCACCTTGGCGGTTTCCTCCGGGCGGTTCCAATAGCCGCGCATGACCTGCGGGCCGCGAATGCAGATCTCGCCGACCCGATCCTGGCCGATGCCCAGTTCCCGGTCCTCGTCGTCGCGGATCGACAGCTCGGTGGAGGACAGCGGCAAGCCGATGCTGCCGTTGTAGTCGATCAGGGTCAGCGGATTGATGCAGGCCGCCGGCGAGGTTTCGGTCAAACCGTAGGCTTCGATCAGCGGCGAGCCGGTCACCCGCTTCCACTGTTCCGCCACCGCCCGCTGCACCGCCATGCCGCCGCCCAGGCTGATCTTGAGGGAACTGAAATCCAGCCGGTCGAATCCCGGCGCGTGCAGCAGCGCGTTGAACAGGGTGTTCACGCCGGTGATGACGGTGAACCGGACCTTACCCAGTTCCTTGACGAAGCCCGCCATATCGCGGGGATTGGTGATGAGGACGTTGTGGCCGCCCACCTTCATGAAGGTCAGACAGTTGGCCGTCAGCGAGAAGATGTGATACAGCGGCAGGGCGGTGATGACGGTATCTTCGGCCGGCTTGGAAAACGGGCTCAGCCAAGCCGAAGCCTGCTGCAAGTTGGCCACCATATTGCCGTGGGTCAGCATCGCGCCCTTGGACACGCCCGTGGTGCCGCCGGTGTATTGCAGGAACGCCAGATCGTCGTGGTTCAAGGGCACGTCGGCCAAAGCCCGCCCGGCGCCCGCCCGCAGCGCGTCCCGAAACGGGACAGCGGCGGGAATGCTCCAGGCCGGCACCAGTTTTTTCAGATACTTGACCGCGAAGTTGACCAAGGGGCGCTTGGGAAACGGCAACAGATCGCCCAACCGGGTCATCACCACGGTTTTGACCGAGGTCTTGTCCAGCACCTCTTGCAAGGTGCGGGCGAAATTTTCGACGATGACGATGGCGACCGCGCCGGAATCGTTGAGCTGATGCTCCAGCTCGCGCGGCGTGTAGAGCGGATTGACGTTCACCGCGATCATGCCCGCCCGCAGCGCGCCGAACAGCGCCACCGGATATTGCAGGACGTTGGGCATCATGATGGCGACCCGATCGCCCTTGCCCAACCCCGACCCTTGCAGGAAGGCGGCGAAATCGCGGCTGAGCCGGTCGATGTCGCGGTAGCGCAGCGTGGCGCCCATGTTGGAATAGGCCGGCAAATCGGCGAAGCGCCGGCAGCTTTTCTCCAGAATATCCTTCAGCGAGGCAAATTCGCCCAGATCGATCTCGGCCGGCACGCCCGGCGGATATTCCTTCAGCCAGATTTTTTCCACGCCACTCACCTCAAATGTTCGTGATTCCCGTTTCGATGGACGGGTCAGCCTGTTGGAAAATAGCCCGCGCTCGACCAAAATGAAAACGGCATCGCTCCTCGTTTTTCACTCGAACCGGCGCCGGCCCCATGAAAACCCGTGACCGCATCTTGCAAACCAGCTTGCAGCTCTTCAACGAGTGCGGCGAACCCCGCGTCACCACCAACCACATCGCCGACGAGATGGACATCAGTCCCGGCAACCTCTACTACCATTTTCGCAATAAGGACGAGATTATCTCCCTGCTGTTCCAGCAGTTCGAGCGCCGGATGGAAGCGGCCCTGCAAGCGCCGGAACGCCGCGTCCCGGACCTGGAGGACATGTGGCTCTACCTGCATCTGGTGTTCGAAAACATCTGGGAATACCGTTTCCTCTACCGCGATCTCGACAATATCCTCAACCGTAACAAGAAATTGCGCGTCCACTTCCGCCGCATCCTGGAGCGCAAGGTCAACACCGCCGCCGCCATCTGCAAGGGCCTGACCGAGGCGGGCATCATGGAGGCGACCCCCGAAGAAATCGCGGCGCTCGCCCAAAACATCGCGGTGGTCGCGACCTATTGGTTGAACTTCCAAGGCGTTCGCGCCAGCGCCGCGCAAGGCGGTGACAGCGCCAACTTGGCGCTAGGCGCTTTTCAGGTGTTGTCGCTGGTCGCGCCGTTTCTGAAAGGAGAAGCCCGGCAACTGG
>RRZT012434981.1_pt1 | contig 15083 bp, 7 predicted proteins | sample 2165551 | NCBI WGS metagenome assembly RRZT01 (sample SAMN10456910, study PRJNA506462) | wastewater metagenome | biome: wastewater; feature: sludge; material: wastewater sludge; isolation source: wastewater sludge with Escherichia coli K12::gfp cells carrying plasmid... | place: USA: Moscow, Idaho ... | reverse complement strand
GCTAATTCGCTACCACCAGTACTTGTCAAATTAACAGTAGTTCCTGTACAATAATCGCCACCCCCACTAGCTGCAACAAGAGGTGATGCATATACCTGAGCTGAATTAATTGGAATTGACAATGAGCTTGCACCTGTTGACGAAACCGTAATATTACCTGTTTTAACACCAGAAGTTAATCCACTAACAATACGTACATAAACATCATTTGGCAAAAGCACTCCACTGGCAGTTTTTGTAATTGAAGTAGCAAAACCTGAATCTTTGCTAAACGAAACCTCAAAACCGGTTGGAGCAGTAATTGTAACAGAGTTTGTTAAAGCTGTACCGGTTAATACAAATTTCTGAGTATTCGAAGGACCATTATTTTTTATACCGACCGGGAAAATGGAATTAGCAGCCTGATAACCCAAACCATTTACCGATGTTTCGGAAGCATACAAAGTGGGAGTATTTAATGCTACTACTTTTCCCAAACAAGCCACACTCTTGGTAACTGCACCAGACGCAGTTAATATAATACCTTCAGGACCATAAGTACCAATTGCTTTACCTGCCACTAAACGCACATAAATTGAGTCGGTAAATGTACCGAATTGATTTGTAAAATTGATTGCCGATGTTTGAAAATCGGCTGTATTTCTTGTTAATGAGATGGCATAATTACCACTTGCTGGAGGTGTAACTGTAACTGTTGAACCCGCACTCAAATCATTTACTTTCAACTCAAAAGCCTGTATAGCCGATGGTCCGTTATCCACGGTATAAATAAATGCACCCAAATAGGATGTTGAATTCACTATGGCCGCTTTTGCATTAACGGAGCCCGTACATGCAACATTTATAGGCAATGCACCAACACTTGTTATTTGAATATTCGAATTATGTACCCCCACACTTCCTCCTGATTTCAACCGGACATATACAGTTCTGGCAGTTGCCATTTGTCCGGTAGTGTAAGTTATTGCTGTAGATTGAAAACTAGAACCATCCGATGATATTTCAAAATCTGATGGAGGAGTTACTACTACACTATTTGTAATATTCGTTGCCGATAAACTAAATGACAGAGTATTGGATGGACCAGCTCCAAACGCATAGGAATTAAAACTCAAAGTGGATGGAGTGGCTACAAGCACCCCAGGAGCTGTAACCGTACCCGTTAAAGCCAGTACTTTAGTGGCATATCCGGCAGATGTAACATATACCGTATCAGTATAAGTTCCCTGGGTTAAACCAGCTTTCAAACGCACATATATATTGGTAGTTGCTACCGACTGACTTTGTGTTGGTAAACTAAATGCCGATAAACCGGTGAATGGTGAATTGGATGTTGAAATCTCAAAATTTCCATTTTTCATTTCCAGAAAAATATTTTCAGATAATTGTGTACCACCAACTAAAAAACTCTGAACAGTTGATGGACCAACAGTTTGTTTGTATGTAAATCCGGATAAACTAACTGGAGTAACATATATTCCGGGACCCAATATCGTTATATTTGTTCCGTTATCAGCCGCTGTCACTGAAGGATTGCTTGCTACTACTCTTATCCGATAACCCGCTCCGGCAACTGCTCCCGCAGGAATAGTTGCAATGATAGTTCCACTGCCGGTTCCTGAAAGTGTTCCAATAGTTACGGGATTTGCAAAACTACCATTGGCATCAGAAAGTTGAGCAGTAAATATATTTCCTGCCCTGAAAGCACCAGTTACCGTAAACGGAACTGAAATAGATTGATTAGGTGTATATGAGGAACCGGTAATTGTACCGGTAGTTAATACAGGTGCAACAACATTAATCGTATAATCTTCCACTTCACCGTCAAAGTTTGTTGTACATAATGTTGGATATGAATCATAATTTACTGCTATACGCATGCGAGTTTGACCAATCAGTGCATCTGAAGGAATAAGGATTACTTTTGGACTCTGACTTACAGCAGCATCTGTAACCGTGGTAGCTGAACCCATATCATATGCTTCTCCGGAATCATTAAAATCCCCATCGGCATTCCAATCAAACCACACGCGCACCCAACAGGTACCATCTCCACCAGTATTAATTCTTGCTGATAATCCATATGATAAACCCATTACTACTGATGTTGATACATTGGAATAATTAGTATATCCAACAGTTTTTGTCCCAGTACTAATCTGCGAAATAGAGTTAAATCCTACATAAGTTACTTTAGTCTGAGAAGTAGTATTACCCGACATTGTACAATAAGTTGGTAAAGTAACACTCCCTGAACATGCTACTGTTCTTGTTGTCGCAAAATCGGCACTAATTTGAATATTTTCTGCATTATATGTCCCCGAATTTAATCCGGCTTTTAAGCGCACATAAATTGTGGTACTTGCAACACTTCCTCCTGATTGTGTAAGTATAATCGGAGTAGACTGAAAACCACTACCCGAAGTTGTTGAAATTTCATAGTTGACGGGTGGGGTGACAGTAACATTACTCACTAAATTGGTACCAACAACAGAAAAACTCTGCTGTGCCGACGGACCATTATTCACTAAATACGTAAAACCGGTGAGCGAAGTTGTTGATGCAGTTATTGTCGGAGGCGTCACTACCTGTAAAGTAGCCGCATTCGATTCTAAAGTAGCAACGTACGATGCCGGATTATAATTATTTGTACTTGTTATTGAAGCATTTCTGTAAATATAATAGGTACTTACTACATTAAAAGGAGCCACTGATGTATTTGGCGAATATGTAGCTCCGGTTGCACCAGATATAGCTGTTCTTGTACCACCCGGTGTTGTACTATAATACCACTGATACCCTGTTCCGGTTATTCCTGTAGGAAATGTTCCAAAAACATCGCCACCAATAGCAGCACCGGTTTGACCCTGATAAACAGATTGCGTAAGATTAGTACTTAAGGTATTATCAAATATCTTTGTAAGCTTCTGAAAAGTATATCTGTTCTCACCACCATTTTCAAAATACTCATAGCGAAGTTGACTAGTTCCGGATAATGATATAAGCACATTATCGTTTTGAGTATAAGCCTGTAATACCCATCTGTTATAAACCAGGTTATTATCCACATACAATCGTACGCCATCATCACCTCCCATACTAACCGTATAAAATCCCCGCTTTGAAGAATTCATCCTATTGCTCACCGAAAATGTTTCAGTATAAATCGATAATGGATTAGCACCGGCTATAAATGGAAAACAGGTAGCTCCATTTCCAAAATTCTGGTCAAATGTTTCTGTTTGCGTAGTGGTTCCGTAGTAAGTATTTAAATCAATCCCATCATATATATGCGATACCCAGGAGTCTGTACCTGCCAGCGTTTGGCTGCCACCATATGCCGAAGGCATCGTTGCATCTACCTGTACACGGGCAGACTCACAGCCACCAGCACTCTGAAGACTAACCCAATAACTTGTAGTAGTAGACAACGATGGAGTCGTAAAAGTATTGTCGGTATTACTGGAACTTGTTTTCAGAAGAGTACCTGATGTTGCAGCAGAATACCATTTATAAACTTCACCGGTGACAGCTCCTGATGCAGATAATGTAACAGCTGTACTTCCTCCAACACATAAATAGGCACCTGTTACTGTAGGTGCGCTTAAGGGAGCCGAAATAGTAAGATTTGAGCCATTATCTCTACCAGTGATGGATGGGGCACTGCTTATCACTCTGATTCGATAAGATGTTCCTGCCGACAAACCAAATGGTAAAACGGCCGATATTGAGCCAGAAGTAGTACCCGATAATGTACCTATAGTTGTAGGAGATGAAAAACTTCCTGTAGCATCTGAAAGTTGAGCTGTAAACACATTTCCGGATGAATGAACTCCGGTTGTTGTAAATGGGACAGTAACAGATGCTCCCTGACAAAAAGGAGAACCTGCTATACTTCCCGTAGCTATTGAGGCCGGTGCTAATGCCATTAATACTGCCCCTCTGTAAGTTCCGTCTCCACTGAGAGTTATCGTACCATTTCCCGTAGCTGAAGCATTACTCAATGATAATGAGGCAGCACCCAAACGAGTCCTGTCTGCTCCGGCAATATCCAGAAATTCAATAAAATTACCTGCTGTAGCTGTAGTCCACGATGAGAATGTTCGTGTTCCTGCTACATTTCTGTAACTTCCTGACAACATTAATAACAAAGAATTATTCACCGTAGGAGTGATTGTTCCTGGTGCAATTGTTGTCCCTGTTGTAGTAGTCGTTGTAGCTAATGCTGAAAATACATTTATTGGATTTGTAATATTAATACCTCTGTAAGCCATTAGTGAAACTTGCATATACGTGGCATTCGGATTCCACCCAGCTGTAGGAATAACAGTATAAGAAGTTGGCTCCCAATCAACTGATATTACTTTATAGAGAACAGTTAGCCTGTAATTATTATTACCCCCTAATCCACCTGATACAAGGGTAGTCCAAGCAGAGCCAGCATTATCATTCACCCAAGAATCATCGGTATTTCCTGTAACATGTTTAATCACAGTCATTATCAGCACATCGCCTATAACTGCTCCTGTCGGTTTATTCACAGTTAATGTTTGTACATTAGCACCACTTGCATTTGTAACTGCTCCAACCTGAGTAATTTGAGCAAAAGTTGTAAATAAAGGAATTAAGGTAAAAAACAAACCAACACTTATACGTAATAAGTAATTTGGCATGTATGTTTTTTTGTAACTTTTATTGTTAAACATTTTACTTCTCTTTTTAAATAAACTCCTAAACAAAACAAAACTCATATCTTTTTCATCTTTGATTTCAATACTAAAAATCTTGTCAAATAAAACTCAAATAAACTACTGACAATTCTCTTATTTTCAGCCTGCAAAGTTAATAAAATTAGCTTAGCATCACAATATATACTACAAATAATACTGTAGTTATTACAACATTTTATAGTTATTACAAACTGTTGATAATTGTTAAAACCACAGAATACAACATTTGTTTTAATGCAATTATTCATTTTTATTCGAAAACGAATAGTCGTAAATGAAGTATTTCATCTTATACAGAGTCGTTAAAGTTGAAAACAGTCAGTTTAACCCTCTTAAAAACACAAAACTGAATTAATCTCACAGAAAAAACTTGTAGTATAAACTACAATACAATAAGCTATCAAATAACATGCCCCTGATTTAAAGAAAATTTTTCAAAATACGAACAGAGGCTTGTTACTTTTACATTTTTCTTTATCTTTGCAATGCTTTTGAAACAAGCATGCGACTTAGTAGCTCAGTTGGTAGAGCAACAGACTCTTAATCTGTGGGTCGTGGGTTCGACCCCCACCTGGGTCACAAAAAAAGCGATTGAATCTTTTCAATCGCTTTTTTTATTCCATAAACCTAAGCTGTGATATATACTTCAATATTCGATACCTTTTATTTGTTTAATCCTAAAACCCGACAACTGACTTACAAATAATCCGGCAACAGTAATCGTAATACCCACAATTTTAATTGTGTTTAAATTTTCGCCAAGTAACCACCAGGCTAAAACTGCCGTAAAAACCGGTATCAGATTTACAAATACATTTGTTCGGGCAACACCTATTTTACGGACTACACCCGCAAAAAGAACAAATGCAATTACTGATGCAAACACCGCTAACATAATTAATGCCGTCAGTGAGCGTCCTGTCACATTATTTAACGATAAAGTATCAAAATCAGTCAATAAAAAAGTGGGTACAAAATATAACAACCCAAATAAACTTTGATAAAAGATCACATTAAATGTACTGTAGTAGGTCGATATTTTACGCAAAGTTGTGGTGTAGGCTATCGCCGATATCACTGCTAAAAACAATAACAATACTCCCCAGGGATTTGCATTAATTCCACCTACAGGCTGCCATATAACCATAAAAACTCCACTCAACGAAACAATTATTCCAAGCACATTAGCTTTTGTAATTTTTTCTTTCAATAACAAAAACGCCAATACTGGTGCAAACAATGGGATAGTAGCAATAATTACAGCAGCTAAAGTCGACTCTACAAGCATCAATCCATATGTTTCGCCAATATAATACATAAACGGCTCAAAAAATGCCAATAATAAAAACCATTTCAAATCCACCCGTCGGATCCGCTGAAACTTTCTGCTAAGTTGAGCAATCAAAAACATCAGAAATGTAGCTATTACCAATCGGAAAGTAACCAATGCAACAGGGCCAAAAGAAACTAAAGCCATCCTCGTCCAAATAAATGAAAATGACCATATAAGCATTGAAACACTGATTGCGAAGTAGGTTTTAAAATTCTGCATATTGAAAATATTTTTATACCCATTGCATTATAAATATTCAGAAAACAAATGGTATTTTTATTCAACAGCAAAGATACCTATTTTCTCTCTAAAAACAGGTAGTGAATAAAAATCGTTATTCAATCCATCTATAAGGTTTTTCGAGTTATTTAGCAGAAATCTCATATTGAATTTAGTTTAATGTAAAACATTTGTAAATTTGTATTTTTTGAATATTTTTGCACATAGCAAAGGAAACACAAAACATTTTTTATTTGCTAATTCATTCAATAACAAAAAACTGCTTGAAAAACAACTATATGAATAATTTATCGAACGTATACGAACTTGCTACTGAATATGCATTAAGCACTAACAGGAGTATTTTTATAACCGGAAAAGCAGGAACCGGGAAAACCACTTTTCTTCGAAAACTAAAAGACATTACTCACAAACAAATGGCAATTGTGGCCCCAACAGGTGTTGCCGCAATCAATGCCGGTGGCACTACTATACACTCTTTTTTTCAACTTCCATTTTCACCATTTATTCCTACCGCTCAGGGACGACGCGATTTGATTGAAAAAATCAGAATGGCTGGTTTTCGACGGAAAGTTTTGCAGGAACTTGAATTATTGGTTATCGATGAAATAAGTATGGTACGTGCCGATGTTCTGGATGCAATCGACACCGTTTTACGCAGTATTCGTTTCCGACACAACGAAGCTTTTGGCGGAGTACAGGTTATTTTTATTGGCGATATGTTTCAGTTGTCACCCGTAGCTGTCGACGATGAGCTTCGACTTTTAAGTTCGTATTATAAAAGCATTTATTATTTTCACAGTCAGGTCATTACCCAACAAACTCCATTGTTTATTGAATTCGATACAATTTTCAGACAAACAAACGGGACATTCATCAATATACTGAATCAGGTACGCAACAATTCATTAACCCCCCGGGCACTGGATGAATTACACCGTTGCTATAAACCCGGATTTTTAGCTCCAAAAAACGAAACCTGGATAACATTAACCACCCACAACTATAAAGCCGAAAGAATTAATGCTGTTGAATTAAATAAACTCAATTCAAAATCAATTGTTTTTAGTGCTACTGTTTCGGGCGAATTTCCCGATAAAAGTTTCCCTACCGAAAAAGAACTGGAACTAAAAGAGGGAGCTCGTGTTATGTTTATTAAAAACGACACCGAGACCGTCAGACGATTTTACAATGGGAAAATCGGGGTTGTAAAACGCATTGAGAAAGATCGAATTTTAATTGATTGTCCGGGCGACGATGAGCCAATTGAGATCACCAGAATGACCTGGGAAAACATGCGATACCAAACCAACGAAACAACCCGTCAGATTGATGAAGAAGTGTTGGGCACATTCACCCAGTTTCCACTCCGACTTGCATGGGCTATCACCATACACAAAAGCCAGGGACTAACATTTGACAAAGCCATCATTGACGCCGGTGATGCATTTGCTCCCGGACAAGTATACGTGGCGCTGAGCCGATGCCGTTCGTTGGATGGACTTGTATTGTTAAGTAGAATAAACCCCGGCAGCATAACCAATCAAACTGAAATTCTTGAATTTGACAAATCAAAAACACCCTTGTCCGAATTGGAATTTCAATTAACGGACAGCAGGAACCTTTTCAGACATTATCTTCTAACACAATTGTTTGATTTCAGAACAGGAATTGGTCATTTATCGAGATTAAAACGAGAGTTACAGGAAAAACAATCGTCTTTTAACCCCGATACTTTTACACATACTGATTTTTTAATGCACGAATTACAGGAAATGCAACAAGTTGCCAATAAATTTCAATCACAATTAAATGCCATTTTTTTTTTTTTTTTTATTAACGATGGATTTTTGGCTGAAAGAATTGCTGCAGCAATAAACTATTTCAACGAAAAATTTGAAATAGTAACCGAAACGATTTTACAATCGCCTGCCGTATCGGACAGTAGAGACAATGCCCGCAATTACACCGACCAGCTCAAATCAATATTTGCCTTTATAAAACTTAAAACACATATTTTTGAACACCTGACCTTTCCGTTTACTGCCGAAAATTACTTTGAATGCAAAAACTCATTTAAACTACCATTGTTTGATGTAAATGCTTATGCCGCGCAGAAAAAGCAAAAGCAGATCCAAATTAAAAATGCTGAACTTTTCAACGAACTGGCAGCCATCCGCAATCGTATTTGTGAACCACTAAACCTGCCTTTGTATATGGTAGCAGGTACAACATCTTTGGCCGAAATGTCGGAATACCTACCTGAAAACCAAAGTGATTTACTCCTTATTAACGGATTCGGACCTTCGAAAACCGAAAAATACGGAGAGGAATTTCTGGAAGCTATACGCAACTACTGCTCAAAACATAACTTAACAACCGATATAGAGAAATTAAAAGCTCTTCGAAAAACTGCCAAAAAAAGCGCCACAACAAGTGAGAAAAAACAAAAAGGGGATTCCCAAAAACTTACATTTGAGCTATATAAAGCAGGAAAAAGTATTGATGAAATAGCAAAGGAACGAAACCTTTCAACAAGCACAATCTGTACTCATTTAGGACGGTATATTGAACTGGGCAACATAGATATTGACCGTTTTATTACGGCAGACAAACGCGAGATGGCAATAAACATTGTTAAAACTGCTGCTTCTGGTGAAATATACAGTTCTCTTGTGAAAATTCTAACATCATCCGAAATATCACTTTTTCTGAGTTGGTACAGAGCAGCTTCAAAACACTTGTAACAAAATTCAGCTTCCATTTAATGACTTCAGGCGCAAAAGGAACATTCTATTCAGTCTGAGTTGGTAATCAATTTTATATTTATTGTCATAATAACTATCAGTTATCACTATATTTAAGGTCAAATAGTCAAGCAATTATGTTAAATAATATTTATCACAATGTTAAATTTGGCAATTATACCAACAATTTAATTCATTATTCATCCACATATAATATTTGAAATAACACACAAACATGAAACAACTGAATGATCATCTGCGAAAACTATTACAACCAACATAACCCAAGAAACAAAAACCCACACATTTAACTATATATCAATACATTAACAACAGTTATTTTGAGCAAGGGGAATTGATACAGCAGCTAATCAAACTAATTATTACAATCAGCTTATAGTTATTACTACAAGTAAAATGATTTGTAAATACCGTACTACTATTTTAAATTTGACTATCTAAATAAGTAAACTATTTAGCTCTCAAAAAAACTATAAAAGCTGCTGATATGATTAATATTTTTTTAGTAGACGATCACGAAATTGTATTGGAAGGATTCAAAAAGCTCATTCACGAAGACCCGGATATCAATATTGTGGGCGAAGCAAAATCAGCCGAAATGGTACTTGAAAAACTACCATCCTTAGCATGCGATATCATGCTTGTTGACCTATACCTTCCAGGAAAAAACGGTTATCAGTTATTGGTTGAATTACAAACAATTCGTCCGGAGATAAAAGTTATTATAATGAGCATTAATCCCGAGGACAGATCGGCTCTCAGAGCATATAAACTTGGGGCGTGTGGCTATTTATGCAAAGACACTGCAATTGATGAAATAATTTCGGCCATACACAAAACGTTTGAAACAGGTAAATACATTAGTAGTAAATATGCCGAATTATTGGCATTTAAAACAATTTACAGCGAAAAGGACGAGTTACAAAAGCTATCTGATTTGGAAACAAACATACTCGTAATGCTATATAAAGGCATGGACATCAAAGAGATAGCACTAAAAACCAATTTAAGTATAGTTTCTGTATTTAGTTATCGTAAAAAAATATTCGAGAATCTGAAGTTAAGCAGCAATCTCGATATGATTCATTTTGTCAAAGAAAATATCATTATGGGATAAAACCCTAAAATTGTCATATTAAACATTATATATTGTCATTTATAAAATAAGGCAAAAATAACATCAGTGAAAAAATACAATATTATTGTAACAAATAAAATAATTTGTATATTTGCATAGGTTGATTGTATTCACATATGCAACTATACGACAGATTATTACATTTTAAGCAACTATTGTAAACCTGATTTAATACTTGCTATCAAAACCACACTAATTATACTTATTATGATCAAAGTATTTATTGTTGATGATCACGAAATCATCCGCGAGGGTCTTAAAATGATTCTGAAAGAAGAATCAGACATTGTAGTGGTGGGTGAAGCCTCTAACGGAGCACAGGCCATTGATAAAATCAGAAAAGTAGAGTGCGATATCATGTTGCTCGATATGAATATGCCCGGCAGAAATGGCATTGATTTATTGATGGATATTAAAGCTTTACGTCCTAAACTTCATATTTTGGTACTTAGCATACACCCCGAAGATAAATTTGCGCTTAAAACACTCAAATCGGGAGCATCCGGCTATTTGTGCAAGGACACTGCTTTGGAAGAGTTGGTGGTAGCAATACATAAAATCAGCACAAAAGGCAGATACATAAGCACTTCGCTGGCAGAGCAACTGGCTTTTGATGTAATTCCGGAATCGGATGCCGATCCTCACGATTTACTTTCGAACCGCGAACGCGAAATACTTATTAAAATTGCATCGGGCATAAAAGCGAAAGATATAGCCGAAGAATTAGGTTTGAGTATATCCACTGTTTTTACTTACAGATTAAGAATTTTCGAGAAACTGAATGTAAAAAACAATGTAGAACTTACACACTATGCCATCGACAAAAAACTGGTAAATTAGTACTATAACATAAGTATTCAAAAGCGTAAATTTACATTACTTTCCGACATAAGCTCGTTTATTGCATTTCAGCATATATAAATTGAGCTTACAATTGGCGAAAGTTGTGTAAATTTGCGCTTTCATTTTTTTTAGAAAAAAAATCAATGGTTTTATTACATATTGAAACTTCCACAAACGTGTGCTCGGTAGCTCTGAGCATCGACAGCGAATGTGTGTTTACCCGCATAAACGACGAAGGCATGAACCACGCAGAACTACTGAGTCCGTTTATCGACGAAGCAATTCAGGCGCTGAAACAATACGCCCAAAAACCGGACGCAGTGGTGGTAAGTGGAGGTCCCGGCTCATACACCGGACTTCGTATCGGAGTGTCGACGGCCAAGGGCTTATGTTATGGTTGGAATGTACCGTTAATCGCATTAAATTCACTTGAAGTGATGTTCGAAATGGCTCGTAAATTGGTTGGAAGTAACTCCGAAGCTTTATTTTGTCCGATGATTGATGCCCGAAGAATGGAAGCTTATACGTGTTTTTTTAATGCTAACGGAGAAACAGTAAGAAGCACATCTGCCGATATTATTGACGATAATTCATACAACGATTTACTTTCAAAACAGATAATTTATTTTTTCGGGAATGGAGCCGATAAATGCAAAAACACATTAACACACCCGAATGCCCGTTTCATTGAGCAAATTATACCCAAAGCTGAGATGATGATACGGCCTGCCATGGATGCCTGCAAAAAAGGTATTTTTGCGGATGTAGCTTATTATGAGCCGTTTTACCTGAAGGAGTTTTACACTACAGCACAAAAGAAAAATATATTGTAATCGAATATGACAGAGCGTGTTAAACAATTCATTGACTCCAACAATCTTTTGACTAAAAATGCAAAGGTTGTTGTAGGTGTGAGTGGTGGTGCCGACTCTGTAGCGCTGGTATGTATACTTCAACAGCTAGGATACTCATGCATAATTGCTCATGTAAATTTCAACCTGCGGGGAAATGAATCTGAACGCGATGAAAATTTCACACGTGAACTTGCACTAAAATTGCAATTACCTTTTTTTCAAACCTCGTTCAATACAATTGAAGTTGCCAACACGCGGTCAATTTCCATTGAAATGGCCGCCCGCGAACTTCGTTACACATGGTTCAACGAACTATTACAGCAAACCAATGCCGAAGCAATTGCCGTAGCACACCATTCTGACGATAATGCAGAAACTCTACTCATGAATCTTACACGTGGTACAGGCATAAAAGGACTTACCGGGATACCCGTAAAAAATCAGAATATCGTTCGCCCTTTACTTTGTGTTTCACGATCAGATATAGAACAATACTTACAAAGCATTCATCAGGAATATGTTACCGATTCGTCGAATCTTCAGAACGATTATAACCGGAATCAGTTTCGCAACCTGATTATACCAGCGATTGAAAAGATAAATCCATCGTTTAAAACCACTATAACGGCAAATATTGAACGCTTTAAGGAAGTTCAGGCAATTTATGATAAACAAATCAACTCAGACATTGAGCAAATTACAATTCATCGTAATCATCAATTGATAATTGATTTAAATAAGTTGAGATTATTGGAATATAAACGAACTGTTTTATTTGAAATTCTTAATCAATACGGGTTTTCAAACGATGCTATTCAAAGGATTTCTAATTTTCAGATACTTAACACCGGCAGCCTCTTTTTTTCAGAAACACATAAAGCACTGATTGACAGAGATAAGATCATCGTATCAGACAACTCAGCTGTTGAAAATTACGATTGTCTGATTTCTGAAAACGACTTTGAAGTATTTGAGCCAGTTCATTTGAAAATAAAAAAGCGGACAGTCAATTCCGAAATTATCAGAAATAATAAAGTACTGACTATAGATATTTCAAAAGCCGAATTTCCACTACGCTTACGAACATGGAAACAGGGCGATATAATTTACCCATACGGATTAAATGGCAAACAAAAACTGAGCGATTTGTTCACAAATTTGAAAATGAACCGTTTTGAAAAAGAGAAGCAACTTGTTTTGCTTTCGGGCGAAAAAATCATGTGGGTAGTTGGTATAAAGGCAGATAAGCGTTTTTCGGTAGACGAAAACAGTTCAGAAATACTCGAAATTGAGTTAATAAAGTGAAAAAAAATAATTTTCACGGCAATAAAATTGTACGTTAAGAATATTATTGTAAATTTGCAATGTTTCTCACGAACAAAATAAGTGCTTCCTGCATTTAAATTATAAATCAAAAAAATTATTCAATAAAAAAATGACGTTGTTTCCCTGCGAAAGGGAAGTACCTTCCAAACGTTTATTTATTCAACTTATGACAAATTACAACATTTTGCAACTCAATGCGAAAGATCTGTCAGCGTTAAAAGAAATTGCAGTCGAACTTGGATTAAAAGTATCCAATTCGGTAAAAAAAGAGCAATTAATCTACGACATTCTCGACAGACAAGCTGAGGTAAATGCACAAAGAAAAACACAAACTGAAAAACCGCAAGCTGACAAAAAAAACCGCATGCGCGTGCAGCTTAACAAGAAAAACGGCGAACAAAAACAAGAAGTAAAAGCCGAGACTACTGAAAAGGCAGAAACTCCTGCTCCTCCAAAAAAAGCTGAAAAACCGGTAAAACCCGTTACTAACAACGTAAAAGAAACAACTAACGAAGTTCAAAGCGAACCAAAAACCGAACAAAAGCCTAAAAATCAACCAGATGCTTCAAAAGCAAAAAAAGGCAAAAAACCAGTAAAAGCCGATGCTAAAACAGAAACTGTAGCTTCCGAAGCTACAGCACCCGAAATTACATTCGAAGCAACTGTAGCTCCTGAAGCACCAGTAACAGAAATAAAAGTAGAAGAGAAAGCCGATACAACTGCTGATGTAACTACGCAAAAGAAAATGCGCGAGCGTTTTAAGAAGCCTGTGAAGCCAGCAAAAGTTGTACCTGCAGATTCAACCTTAGAAAACGTTGCTGAAACAAATTCAGTTGAGAATACTGAGATTAACAACAATAACGATATAGCTACTGAAGCAGTAGAAGCTGAGACAGCGCAAACAAGCACTGCTCCTGTTGCACAGGAGAACCCGAACAACCGCCCGAAACATAACGAAAACAATAACCGACCAAAATTCAACAATGGACACAACCGCCCCGAACGTCAATTCGATTTCGATGGCATTCTGGAAGGCACCGGTACATTGGAAATGATGCCTGATGGTTATGGATTTCTTCGTTCGGCCGACTATAATTACCTTGCTTCACCCGACGATATTTATGTATCACAGTCGCAAATTAAGCTATTCGGACTTAAAACAGGCGATACTGTAAATGGTGCTATTCGCCCACCAAAAGAAGGTGAGAAATACTTCCCGCTTATAAAAGTTAATAAAATCAATGGCCGTTCGCCCGAATATGTACGTGACCGCGTACCTTTCGAGCACCTTACGCCACTTTTCCCTGACACAAAATTCAACCTGACGAGTGGTAAAAATGATACGCTCTCAACCCGCGTAGTCGATTTATTTTCGCCAATCGGAAAGGGTCAGCGCGGACTTATTGTGGCTCAACCAAAAACAGGTAAAACCGTATTGCTGAAAGATATTGCAAATGCCATTGCAGCCAATCATCCGGAAGTGTATATGATTGTTTTATTGATTGACGAACGTCCGGAGGAAGTAACAGATATGGCTCGCAGCGTACGTGCTGAGGTTGTATCGTCAACATTCGACGAACCGGCTGAACGCCATGTAAAAGTGGCAAGCATGGTACACGAAAAAGCAAAACGTATGGTTGAATGTGGACAGGACGTAGTTATCCTACTCGAATCAATTACACGTTTAGCCCGTGCATACAATACCGTCTCGCCTGCATCAGGAAAAATCCTTTCGGGTGGTGTGGATGCCAATGCTTTACATAAACCAAAACGCTTTTTTGGTGCGGCACGTAACATCGAAAACGGTGGTAGCTTAACAATTATTGCAACTGCGCTAACCGAAACCGGTTC
>RRZT010680213.1_pt1 | contig 15085 bp, 13 predicted proteins | sample 2165551 | NCBI WGS metagenome assembly RRZT01 (sample SAMN10456910, study PRJNA506462) | wastewater metagenome | biome: wastewater; feature: sludge; material: wastewater sludge; isolation source: wastewater sludge with Escherichia coli K12::gfp cells carrying plasmid... | place: USA: Moscow, Idaho... | reverse complement strand
GCATGAATCAGTACATCTGCATCTGAATGTCCCAGCAGGCCTTTCTCCCACGGTATCTTCACACCGCCAAGGATCAGATTCCGGTTCTCTGTCAGTCTGTGTACATCATATCCCATTCCCACTTTCATAAGATTATCCACATTTCGTCCCTGCCTTTCTTCTTGAAAGGGATTTTCCTGCATAGCAAAAAATCCCCATGCTATCGTTCGCTATTATACATGATTTCCAATTAAAAAGCAATCCGTCAACAGTTTAATATGCCAGGGATTTCTGTCTGACATTCCAGACTGCGTTGCAACAGAATTCTGCACAATTTTTATTTATGACAAAGGCCTCCCGGGTGAACCCCAGAAGGCCTGACAATATGTATTCTAAATATTTGCATATCTTTAAATACAAAAACATTTGACACATTTTCCTGTGGACAGTACTATTAAACTTCTGCGATTACCTCAACTTCGCAAAGAACATTCTTCGGAAGAGTTTTCACAGCGACACAGGAACGTGCTGGTTTGTTTACAAAGTATTTCGCATATACTTCATTAAACTTGGCAAAATCTCCCATATCAGCAAGGAAGCATGTTGTCTTAACTGCCTTCTCAAAGCTACTTCCTGCTTCTTTCAGTACTTCGCCAAGATTCTTCATAACCTGCTCTGCCTGAGTCTCAATGGTATTTCCGTTGATCTCGCCTGTTGCAGGATTTACCGGAATCTGTCCAGATGTGAATAATACTCCATTTAAGATCATTGCCTGGGAGTATGGTCCGATTGCTGCTGGTGCCTTCTCTGTATAAACTACTTTCATGGTGTAAATCTCCTTTCAATTTTTCTTTTATTGTCTTCATGCTATCGCAAAATTTTATTAGTGTCAAGCAATTTTTTTGTACGAATCTGGAAAGTAATTTTTTTGTACAAGTCTGGAACGGATTCTGCCTTGCAGGATTTTCCTATTACATAAATAATGTTTGCTGCACAGTCTTAGGGCGTGTTTAAAAAATCATTCCCGCAATCTGCACGCCCCACTTTGTGGGAGATTTCACCCGAATTCGGTTGCCGTAGCCCGCTACGGCGCCCTCATCCGGGCGAAATCTCCCACAAATTGTGACGCACATCTTGCAGAAAGCCTTTTTCAAACATGCTCTAATTCAAATAATAATAAACCATCGCAGAAATCCTTTGAATATTGGAAACAGCATCTGCTTCCTTTCCTGCATTCTCAGACATTACGCATAGAATATAATCCGTTCTGGCTCCATAGACAATTCCAATATCGTGCTGGCTTTTATCATTTTCACCAGTTTTATTCGCTACCTGAACAGATTCCTTAAGCCCGCCAGGAATCTTTGTTCTGGTATCCTGATTCAGAAGCAAAGACAGCATCTGGTCAGAATCCTCCGGACTTACACATTCTCTTCGGTAAATCTTCTCTAGCAAAGTGCCACAATCCTCCACAGAGGTCATATTACTGCTGCCAAGCCCTTCCGGATCTGTATTCGAAGGCGCAAGCGTATGAAGCACAGCTGTCTCTTTATAACCCTGTTCCCTAAGATACCTGTTAATTACACGTGCACCTGCATTGAATTGATTGGAAGCAGTCTGAAGCCTTACCATTTCATTAAAAGACTCATTGTCACTGTAGGTTACCATATTCTCCATAAGCCGAAACAGCTTGTCTGTCACAGTCTGACTAGCTGAATCTGCTTTCAGAAGTATCCCCTCAGCTATCCTGATTTTTTCCATATTTTCATAACTTGCAGCCATTGTAAATGCTTTTATCAGACTTGCAGAAGACATGGCTTTATCATTGATAGAGAACTTCTCTCCGCTCTTCAGATCTTTCACATAGACGCTCCAGTCCCCTTCCAAATTTTCCGTAAATTCCTTCACAGCTTTCTTCAGATTTTTGATCCCCGGATCCGTCAGTTCTTTAATGCTGCCATCTTTTTGGATTGTCAAGCCCTCTGGTGTAGTACCAGCTTCTTCCACTAATACGCCGCTTGATTCATCAAAATAATAATACCCGGAAAATCTCTTTTCTCCCACATTCATTTCCTGGATATAATAAATGCCACCCTCCTGACACACTCTTCCATTTCTGTCAACGTAATACCCGCCATCTAGTTTTATCTGTCCAATCTCTTCTTTTAGAATACAAACTCTTCCGGTACCGGAAAGCCTTCCAAGGTTATTTACCACATAAATCCCCGAAGTCCATCCTGCTTCCACAGTTCCATCTTCTGCTTTCGGGAGTGCTTCCTGTGAAATGGCTGTAAGATGTGCTTCAGAAGCTTTAAATTTTCCTGTCTCGTCGTGATAATAATATCCATTAAACACTGTTCCATCTACAACAAAATGGTCGAAATAATGTATAGCCTGAACGCAGTCTCCTGAACCATCTTCATTCAGACAGTAAAAGCCGTCACTTTTCAACATATATTTGCCATCACTGTTGGGAATAGGAAGTATCTTAGCTTCCTCTGTAACAGATGACAGGCTGCCGCCACTTTCTGATTCCGCCAATACAGTCAGAACTTCAGGCTTCCATAACAGGAGCCCGCTGTTGCTGCACCAAAATGCTGCCCCCAAAAGGACTGCCATTCCAGCTGCTTTATACAGCCATCTGGTTTTTTTGCCTTTTTTCATGTTATTCTCCTTTTAATAAGGGCAGTATAACCTGTTTCTGCTTTGTATGCAACCTCTTTGTTTGCCATGATATTTTTACAGACTCTGTAATGAGTTTGAAGAAGGCTTTCTGCAAAATGTACGTCACAATTTGTGAGAGATTTTGTCCGGAATACTCTCCCAAAATTTTTGCAGCTGTGCTTCCACATTTGACAATGTACACGTTTTCCTGTCATTCCACTCCACCGGAAAAAGATTGCTGTATTCTCTCTGCCGGAACCGTTCATCCAAAAGGAGAATAACACCATGATCCTCCCTTGTGCGGATTACTCTTCCAGCAGCCTGCAGAACCTTATTCATGCCAGGATACCTATAGGCGTAATCAAATCCATTTTCCCCATTTTCTGTGTAAAAAGAACGAAGAATTTCCCTCTCATTTCCCAACTGGGGCAATCCGGTTCCCACTAAAATGGCTCCAATCAGTTTTTCTCCCAGCAGATCAATTCCCTCTGAAAAAATACCGCCCATAATGCAAAAAGCTACCAGTGACTCCTGATCCTGTTCAAATTCCTGAAGAAACTCTTCTCTTTCCTGTTCCTTCATAGAGCTGTTCTGACAGATACACTTCACCCAGTTTACAGAAAATTCTTCTTCGTAGACTGCATAAACCTCTTCCAACATTTTGTAAGAAGGAAAAAATACCATATAATTTCCCTTGCGCTGCCATACAGTCTTTGCTATATATTCCGCAATTTTATGATATTCCTCATATCCCCTGCGACTATATAAGGAACTTACATCGCCGGCATTTAAAATACAGCGGTTCTTCTGTGAAAACGGTGATTCCACGTAGATTCCATAATCGTCCTGCCTGTTGCTGAGCAATTTCCTGTAGTAGTTCATGGGCAGCAATGTGGCAGAAAAGAATACGGCACTGCGGCCTTTCTTCAGATATTCCCCCAGGTTCACTGCCGGATTTACACAGAACAGTTTCAGGCGAAACAGACCATCTTCTCCATTCTCAGCATAAACTACATAGTTCTCATCTATCAGTTCTGCAATATTCAGGAAATTACGAATATCAAAATAAAACTTCCTTACTTCATCTTCCAGTTCCACATCCTTATGTGCTTCCAGAAAAGCATCAAATTCTCCCTGAACCTTTAAAATCGTCATAGTTATGGAACCCGTGCCTGGGAGAACGAGGTAATTTCCACAGTCCACCTGTAGTTCTTTCAGCTGTTTATCCAGCTTTCCAAGGGAGCGGTAAAGCCGGGGTGCTCTTTCTTTCATAACTTTTCGAACCCGAACAGCATCTTCCCTGCAAATAGAAGCGCTGTACATCTCTCTTCCCCGTTCTGCCAGATTATGAGCTTCATCAATGAGAAAGATATAATCTCCACCTGCACCTTCCCCGAAAAAACGTTTCAAATGAACCGTAGGGTCAAACACATAATTATAATCACAAATTACAGCATCCACCCACACAGACAGATCCAGACACATTTCAAAAGGACATACCTGCCATTTCTCTGCCTGCTCCCGGATAGTCTCCCTGTCATATCTGCTCTTCGTCGTCCACAGCTCATAGACAGCGTCATTGACCCTGTCGAAATGTCCCCTGGCGTAAGGACAATGTACCGGATCACATTTGGTTTCGTCCATAAAACACAGCTTCTCCTTGGCTGTAATGGTCACCACTTTGTATTTCATTCCCTTTTCCCGCAGCACCTCAAAAGCTTCCTGAGCCACTGTTCTTGTAATAGTCTTGGCTGTAAGATAAAAGATCGTCTCCCCTTTCCCTTCGCCAACAGCGCGAACAGCCGGAAAAATGGTAGACATGGTTTTTCCTACGCCGGTAGGTGCCTGAATAAAAATCTGACGACTGGCTCCAATTGCATGGTAAACACTGCTCACCATCTTTCTCTGACCTTCTCTGTAGGAAAATGGAAATTCCAGGCTCTGAAGAGAATGATTTCTCTCTTCCTTCCATTTTTTCTGATAACTGAGCCATTTATGATATTCATCCAGAAGTTTCTGGTACCATTCTTTCAGTTCCTCTATGGAGATCACCTCCCGGAACCTTTTCACCACTTCTGTCTCCAGATTGGCATATGTCATCTGGATTCCAATCTTCGACAAGCCTTCCTGAACACCGTAAATATAGCCATAACACATAGCCTGAGCCTTATGAACCTTCACAGGCTCTTCCATCTGTTCCACATTTCCATATATTCCTTTAATCTCATCGATCCAGACAACTTCATCTTCTGTAAAAATTCCATCTGCACGACCTTCTAACCGAATGTCCAGATCCTCATAGCTGCAATTCATCCGCAAAGCAACCTCTGCTCTGTAGTCTCCGCCCATTTGTTTCTGAAGCTTCCGATGCAGTCTGCTGCCCTTTAACATAGCATCTTTGTCTATAGTACCTCTTCGGTTATCAAGATCACCGCTTTGCAATATAAACTCCACAAGATTTCTTACTGATATTCGTGTTACCGGATTGTCCATTTCCAATTTACCGCCTTTTACTGGTCTGCTGCCTTCCAAACAAAGATACCTTATCTGTAAGCATTATAACACGAATTTTACTTATCGGCCTATCCTTTCACAGAAAACTCCGGCATATTACTCCGAAAATGCAAAGCAAGCATCTGCTTCTGAAGTTTCTCATTTCTCCTTGCTTCAATGGATATGCTGTCACAAAATGTCTGCCACAGTTCCTCGTACTCTCCCATATCCCCTACGGCGCTCCCTGGCACCTGTATACGCACTTCTTTTCTCATGACGCACTCCTTCCCTTTCTCATGGCACAACGCCTTCTGCCTCTTCTCATCATAGATTACCCAGTTCTCATTGGGAAAGCGATTGGAAAAATGAAGAGCCATAAGAGACAGGATATCATTCCCCGGCTGGATCTTCGCCAACAGAAATCTTCCGCTAATCTCTCTGAAACGGACAAACCCAAAATAGTGGTGATATTCCCTTTTCACACAGAGTGCCAGTTTCGCAACTCTGGATACATATGGATCTGCCAGTGCCTCCATCACACGTTTTTCACATCTGCCTCCCCAAAAAGCCCGGTGCAGCACATAATAAATGGCAGTTCCCCTGTCTTCATCTGCTGAAGCTGCCGCCAGACAAATCTGTTCGTAAACCTCGCTTCCCAGTCTCATAAGAATCGTCCTCATAACCTTACCAGCCTTACTCTGATCTGTAGCAATCTCCCGATAAGAAGTGAACAATTCCATGCTTACAGGAAAACTGGTCTGAATGCTCACTTTACAGCCGCCTGCACACTCTTTCCATCCATCATAGACAGCAGAAAAAATCCCCTCCATAGAGTCCTCACATACCAGGATTCTTTTCTCTTGATTCATATAGCTCCCACCTTTCTGTCCACATGATTCTTTGTATTTTCTGTATACAGTCTTCTGCTCCCCATCTCATCTCCAAAGAGGGATAATTGCTGAAATGCAGCTTCATTCCCATGCTTCCGGCAGTTCTCTTCATCCAGAAGATTACGGGTAATATAAGATTCCTCCAACCTGGTATTGTACATCATGCGGCCATTACAGGTGATAAAATATAAGGCACGCTTCAGAACCACACCAATCCTCTTCAAATCTGCAAATTCCAGGGAATGGGTTCTCCTGGCCCCAATGATTCTTCTGGCAGAGGTATAACCGATTCCCGGTACACGAAGAAGTTCATAATAATCTGCCTGGTTGATCTCTACCGGAAAAAACTCCAGATGTGACACTGCCCAGTCTGCCTTGGGATCCAGAAGAAGGTTAAAATCCGGATGCTTCTCTGAAAGCAGTTCTGAAGCCCGAAAACCATAAAACCGCATAAGCCAGTCTGCCTGATAAAGTCGGTGTTCTCGAAGAAGAGGCGGACCTGATAAGGACATGAGCAGATCCTTATCTTCATTTACGGCGACAAAAGCCGAATAAAAAACTCTTTTTAATGCAAAGTTCTTATACAAAGATTCTGCTACTGACACGATCTGATAATCGCTCTCCCCCATAGCTCCAATAATCATCTGGGTACTTTGACCGGCTGGTACAAACTTAGGGGCATGACGGTACAGAACCAATTCCTCCTTATTCTGATCTCGCTGCTGCTGAATCTGCTTCATGGGGCGAAGAATGGTTTGCCTGCTCTTATGCGGTGCCAGTTTCCTAAGCCCGTCTGCAGTAGGAAGTTCCAGGTTCACGCTCATGCGATCTGCCAGATACCCCGCCCTGGCGATCAGTTCAGGAGCAGCACCTGGAATGGCTTTCAAATGAATATATCCCTGAAAATGATATTTATTACGAAGAAGATTTACTGTACAAAGCAGTTCTTCCATAGTCCTGTCTGGACTTTCCTTTACTCCGGAACTTAAAAACAGTCCTTCAATATAGTTCCTCCTATAAAATTCCATAGTCAGACGACACACTTCTTCTGGGGTAAAACTGGTACGCACCACATCATTGGAGGCTCTGTTTATACAGTATTTACAGTCAAATACACATTCATTTGTATAAAGGATCTTCAAAAGACTGATACATCTGCCATCCTGAGCAAAACTATGACAGATTCCGGCAGCAATGCTGTTTCCCATGCCCTTTCCATCTCCCTTTCGATCCACACCACTGGATGTGCAAGCCACATCATATTTCGCGGCATCCGATAAAATCTCCAGCTTCCGCTTCAATGTCATTGATTCCTGAATAATCATCCCGTAACAAAGCTCCTTTTATGTAATCTGTGTTTCGCATTCTTTATTATTCTCAATTTCAGAACGTTTGTTCTTGTTTTATTTTAGAACGCACGTTCTGTTTTGTCAATATCATAAAACGGCACGAAATTTTTTCTATACAAAAAGAGCCATAAATCAAAGATTAATTCTAACACTACCTTTGATTTACGGCTCTTATCTCATTCTTTTACTATTAAAGCTCCCGGACGACAGCCAGAAATGGTACATGCTTACATCAGCGAATTCATGAATACCAGACGTTCTGAACGTATGAGCAGATTTTCATATATGTGAATGCTGCCGACAGGTGACCTATCCACTCAATTTCAAATCTGTGTCAGCACAAAAATATCATAAATTGCTTTCACTGCATTTTCAAAATCACGGTTCTCCACGCCGATAATAATATTCAGCTCACTGGAGCCCTGGTCAATCATCTTGACGTTTACATTTGCATGTGCGAGGGCAGAGAAAATTCTTCCGGCTGTACCGCGGGTGGATTTCATTCCACGTCCTACAACTGCGATCAGGGCAAGGTCAGATTCCATTTCCACAAAATCCGGCTGAACCAGGCGATGGATTCCCGCAATTACCTGCTGCTCCTTTTCTTCAAACTCATCCTGGTGAACATATACTGTCATGGTATCAATACCGGATGGAACATGCTCAAAACTGATTCCCTGGTCTTCAAATACCTGAAGCACTTTTCTGCCAAATCCGATTTCACTGTTCATCATGGACTTCTCAATGTTGATAGAACAGAAACCTTTCTTTCCTGCAATACCGGTTATGGTATATTTCGGCTTGCGGCAGGTACTCTCCACAATAAAAGTTCCCTTATCCTCCGGACGGTTGGTGTTGCGGATATTAATCGGAATTCCCTCTTTTCTTACAGGGAAAATAGCATCTTCATGAAGAACAGTAGCTCCCATGTAGGAAAGCTCACGAAGTTCACGGTATGTAATGGTCTCAATCACAGCCGGATTCTTTACAATTCTCGGGTCTGTTACAAGGAAACCGGATACATCAGTCCAGTTTTCATACATATCAGCCTTAATTGCCTTGGCAACCAGAGAACCAGTCACATCAGAACCACCTCTGGAAAAAGTGGTCACAGTTCCATCGTCCTTTGCACCATAGAAGCCCGGCACAACTGCATTCTCACATTTGGAAAGACGCTTGTTCAGAAGTTTGTCTGTCTTCTCTGAATCCAGATTTCCGTTTTTATCAAAACGGATTACTTCTGCTGCATCCACAAATTCATAACCAAGATAAGCAGCCATCACTTTGCCGTTCAGATATTCTCCACGGGAAGCGGCGTAATCCCTGCCAATCTGTGCTTTAAAATTCTCTTTGATCAACTGGAAATCCTCTTCCATGGAAAGAGCAAGACCAAGCCCTTTAATAATCTCATAATAACGAGATTTGATTTCTTCTAAAACCTTTTCAAAATCACCGCCATTTGCAGCTGCGTCATAACAGCTGTAAAGAAGATCTGTTACCTTCGTGTCCCCGTCAAATCTCTTACCTGGTGCAGAAGGAACAACAAAACGTCTGCTCTCTTCACTTCTGATAATATCTCCGACTTTTTCAAACTGCTCCGCATTTGCAAGGGAGCTTCCGCCAAACTTTACAACTTTTCTCATAATCCTTATGCTCCTCAAAAACTTTTTCTCCATTTTATGAAAAAATTCGACTTTTTGCAAGGGTTTTTTCGATTTAATTCGTGAAAGTGTTAAATACATTCAATACCCACAGTTGTTCTCCATCCACTTTAAACTGAATATCCCAGGATCCAAAAGACATTCCGTATTTTCTTTCAGGGTCCTTCTGATACCCAGGTCTTGGATCGTTTGCAAGGACAGCAAGAAGCGCTTCTCTTTTTTCCACTGGAATCTTCTTCAAAAGCTCTTCCGGAAACTCTACTTTCAGCTTATGATCCTGAATCTGGTCGGTAAATCCGCCCGCTGCTTCCGGATGGCTGTCCACGTAAGCCAGATAGGGCTTTATATCATAAATAGGTGTTCCGTCCATAAGATCCGCTCCTGATACATGAAGCACCGGTCCATACTTTTCAGAAAACTCTACGCTCTCCAGCCTTACACTGGAAAGTCCTATGGGATTTGGACGAAAAGGAGACCTTGTAGCAAAAACGCCCATTCTGACGTTTCCCCCAAGTCTTGGAGGACGCACTGTAGGAGACCACTCCTTGCGGACAGCCTGTGAAAATTCCCAGATCAGCCAGATATGGGTATACTCTTCCAGCCCTCGAAATGCCTCATGGTTCCGATATTCCGGTTCAAAAATAATATCCGCCTTTAGTTCCTGTATTCTGCCGCTCTGATGGGGAATTCCAAATTTCGTTGGAAAATCACTTCTGATATGAGCAATTACTTTCATTTCCATTGTTTATTATACCTTTATCAATCTTTATGTGTGCTCCTATAAACCCGCAGATATCATCTATAAACAGCGAACCTCTATTCCTCATGTCCGCCGCTTTTTTCTTCCTCCTTGATTTCCCAGTGAAGCAGGAACGTAAGAGCTGCACGAAGAGCAATAATTCCGGCTACAATTCCGATTTCTTTCCACTCACGTACCACTACAGTACGAAGAATCTCACTTCCCATTTTAAATTCCAGTCCCATGGCAAGTCCCCTCGCCAGATAGACACCAGTATCTCCGGCATGTTTCAGCCATTTGATAAATCCGGTAATTCCACTCCAAATAATAATGGCAACTCCAATAAACTCAAAAATTACAATGGCGAAACCAGCAATATTCTCCAGAACCCACTCCATAATTCCAGTTATGGTCGTCATCATAGGTACCTCCTTTTTTCCTGCTGACAGGATACCTTTTCTTGCAGAATGTATTTTCATCGCTGCACAACCTGTAAACAGCAACAGTTTTTTATTTTTGCTCCAGCCAGGTCACCACTTCTGTGTGATCTGTAAAACAGAACATTTCCACAGGCTGGATTTCTTTAACTATATAGTTTTTTCTCGTAAGGAAATTAAGGTCTCTTGCAAGTGTTTCCGGGTTACAGGAAATGTAAACAATTTTCTTCGGAGAGAGTTTTATTACGGAATTCAGGAATTTCTCGCTGCTGCCTGAGCGGGGAGGATCCATAAATACCACATCTGCCTTTTCACCAGCTTCTGCCATTGCCTCCATAAATTCACCGGCATCACCCTGGCGGAAAGATATGTTTACCACCTTATTCTCTCTTGCATTGATCCTTGCATCCCTGACTGCATCTTTATTCAGTTCCACTCCGACCACTTCTCTTGCCTTACCAGAAGCTACCAGACCGATGGTGCCAATTCCACAATATGCATCAATGACTTTTTCTTTCCCTGTCAGCCCTGCAAATTCCACAGCTTTTCCATAAAGAATTTCGGTCTGCACTGAATTTACCTGATAGAAGGATTTCGGCGAAATACGGAAGGATTTTCCACAAAGGGTATCACGGATAAATCCCTTACCATAAAGTACGATTTCCCGCTCGCCAAGAACCATGCTTGTATTTTTGTCATTAATATTTAATACCACAGTACTGATCTCTGGATGAACTTTTCTTAATGCCTTCACAAAGTTATTCTTGGATGGAAAAATAGGAGAGGCGACCACCAGTACTACCATTACCTCACCTGTGGAAAAGCCACGGCGCACCAGTACATGGCGCAGAAGTCCATATCCGGTATCCTCATCATATGTTTTGATCTTAAAAGACTTCAGCATTCCCCGAATGGTACGGATGATTTCCTGACTCTTCTTATCCTCAATCAGACACTGTTCAATAGAAACCACTCTGTGGGTACCAGCCTCATAAATTCCAGAAATAATATTTCCCTTCCGGTCACGGTCAAATACAGCATGAACTTTATTCCGGTAAAAATAAGGATCTTTCATTCCAATTACCGGCTTCACATTCCCAAACTTCTTCAAAAGCCCCTGTACCTGATTTTGTTTCTTTTTAAGCTGTGCGGAATAAGGCACCCCCTGATACTGGCATCCACCGCACTTTTTTGCGTATGGACAGACTGTCTGTGTTTTTTTCTCTTCCATAAATTCTCCCTTATCTTTATTTTGCTTTTCGTTCTTCATAATATCTGACTAGAGCGTGCTCTAGCTTCAGCGCCGCCAACGCACTAAAAGTGCCTACAAGGGCTCCAGCCAGCACATCTGTAGGATAGTGTACTCCCACGTACAATCGGGACAAAGCGATCAGTACTGCCAGGACCATGGCTGCTTTTCCCCATTTTCCAGGAAAGGCTTTATAATATACGCCTGCACAGGCAAAAGATGCGCAGGTATGACCTGATGGAAAAGAATAGTCCTTCAGCCTGGCAACCAGAGGCACAAGTCCCTCCACAGAATCATAAGGTCTTATACGCGCTACCAGATCCTTAAGGCATAAATTCGTAACCACTGCCCCTATAGCTAGTGCCAGAAGTGCGGTTACACCTGCCTTTCTTGTCTTCTTTGGAAAAAGAAAGAGCAGCCCCAAAACAATCCAGAACCAGCCTCCGTCTCCTAGAAAGGTAATTCCCTTCCACAGCCAGGTAAACAGATCACTTCTTAAATACTGCTGTATAAAAAGCAGAATCTGTGCATCAATATTATGTATCCATTCAAGCAATTCCACTTATCCTCCACCCGCTTTCAATTCTGATTGCTGTCTATATATTTCTATAATTTATTTTTATAATGGTTCAGCAGACAGTGTGTAACTGCAAAGGAACTCAACAGCTGCTTTTATTTCGTTATTATAGCGTAAAAGACGGTTCGTGTGGTGCGAACCGTCTTAATTCTTTTTAATTCTTATTCACCTGCGTGATACAGGATCTGCTGAAGATATTGCCGATTCTGCTCAAGATCAGGAACCAGAACCTGCATGCCGTCAATCGTCTGAGGTGTGTAGGCTCCATCCTCCGGAATCCGGTATGATGCAATTTCATCTGTACCGATGTTCATCACATCCATGGCATATCCGGTTATATCCCACAAAGAAAGATCCGTAGTAACCATTGGAAGAACATCCTTAACCAGACCTGCAATATCAAAAACTCCCAGATCTTTTATCTTGGCAAAAGCAGCCATAAGTACTTCCTGCTGCCGCTCTGTTCTCCGATAATCGGAATTTCCAATAGAACGGTTGCGTGCATGGATAAGTGCCTGTTCTCCATCCAGATGGTTCATTCCTTCCTGAAGATTCCAGTCGCTTCGAAGAGGCTGAGGGTAAAGAACACTCTGATCTCGTCCGCAGATATAATCTGCTTCCGCCTGAGTCAACTCCAGATCTATTCCTCCAACCTTGTCAACCAGAACCTGGAAAACTTCAAAATCCACTTCCACATTTCCATCTATCTTTACTCCGAAATTTTCTTCCAGAGTCTGGTCTAAAAGATCCATTCCTCCATATGCGTAAGCCGCATTAATACGAGTAGTCGAATATCCAGGAATGGCAACATAAAGATCTCTCATAAAAGAGGTCAGGCTTACAGTACCCTGATCCTTGTCCAATGTGGCAAGAATCATGGAATCGGAACGCTGACGGGACTCTCCCTCTCTTTTGTCCTGTCCGATCAGCAAAATACTCTTGATATTGCTGGTGGCCGCTTCAGCATCCGTATTCTCTGCCTTTACTGTATATGCAAACGCCGTACTCACAGCCGGGCTTTCCAGAAACAACACCGCGCCAAGACAGATAAGGGTCTTCTTCCATATGGTAGATCTCATATATTTGCTCCTATGTACATGTGCATGGTCAAAAAGGAATCTTTCTGCCGGTTCTTTCATAACCAGCAGTCGCTATTGATTACTGTTCACTCCGTTCACAGTAATCATTATTTTACTACAATTGTCAGAACAGCTCCGTTTGAAGCATTGCCATTGGAGTCAACAACATAATAAGTCAGTTCATAAGTACCCGGAGTATTCACATCAACGGTTCCAGTGATCTGAATCTTACGATAAAGATCACTTGTTGAATCTTTATCGTCTTGAATGTCTTTGACATAACTCAGTCTGTCAATCTGTGTTCCCTTGGCAATTTCAACGTAGTAAGTATTCAGATAAAAACGCGGATCCTGAGGGTTCAGCTGGTCAATCTTTTCTTCTTCCCTTTCCTGCGCTTTTTCTTCTTCTGTCATTTCTGGTTCTTCTTCATCTTCTGAATCAGTCTCATTTTCATCCTGCAGGTCTTCATCCGTATCTGCATCTGTATCTGTATTGTCAGAAGAAGTTTTGGTTTCTGAAGTAAATCCCATAAGATTTCCCTCGGAAGTCATATGATAAGTTACCTTTGTTACATTGTTACTGTTATCCTTTGCAACATAAACAACTGTGACTTCATCCCCTTTTTCATTTGGATAAACATTCTCAACTGTCAGGCTGGCTGAAACATCTCCATCTCTCTTGTCAACAGCTTTTACTCCTTCCAGAAGATCTTCCGTTGTCATATCCGAAGTGTAGCTGTTTTTCTTGCTCTCTGCAATGGTAATTTCCGGTCCCTTGCGATCCTGCCTCATATACAGCCATCCCAGGATTCCGGTCGCTCCTATTGCCACTGCCGCCATTAAAACAATCAACCATTTACGCATATCTGCAGCTCCTTATACTCAATTTCATCAGCGACGTTTTCTTGATTTCTGTTTCTTGGATCTGCTTTCTTTCTCTGAATATGGAATACTTCCCAGAACAGAAAGTCCAAGATAACGCTCTACATCTTCCTCAACCTTGATCGTATCATTTGTAAGATAAATGATGATCACAATCGCCATTGCAATGATAACACCTAAAAGTCCACCGATCACACCATTCTTCGCAAGACTTGGGCTGGCTTTTTCATTTGGGATGTTTGCGCTGTCAACTACGTTAACCGCCTCAATATCCATAACTGACTGAATGTGCTCTGCTGCCATATCACGGATAGCATTGGCCATCTCGCTTGCTGTATATGGATCTTCATCAGATACTATGATCGTTACAATACGGCTGTCTGTAGAAGTATCTACGGTCAGTTTGCCAAGCAGCTGCTGATAGGTAATATTAAGATTCAGCTGTGCAATTACACCTTCAAGAACTGTACGGCTCTTAATAAGTTCCGCATAGTCCTTAGTCAGCTGTGTACTGGTCTGCATATCTGCACTGGTCAGTGTATTGCTGTCCTGTTTATTCAGCACCATGATCTTCGTAGTAGATTCATACTGTGGAGTGATAAAAAGCATTGTTCCGATAATGGAAATCACACCCAGAATGATACCGGAAAGAATAATCACTCCCAGCCTGCTAAGAATCAGGTGAAAAATCTCACCTAAATCGATTTCAATTTCATCGTTATTATTTGTAACCTGATTTTCCATTCTTCTTCTCCGTTACCCTGTAATTTTCTTTACTTTTTCAAAACAGATACATCGTTTTCAACGACATCCCATATATAAAAGTCAAAATCTCTCGTTATTTATAATGCACTCCGGATTGCTGATAAAAATCATATCTGCGTAATCCGTTCCCATCATTTTTTCAATTTTGTCGTAACATTTGCCAATGTGAGGTGTTCGTTTGGCCAGATCATGACCGTCAGACCCTACAAAATCCAGCATTTCTTCTTTAATTACTTTCTTGCAGAAACGCTTGATCATAAAGCCATCCTCACCAATAATACTGTCCGCATTCATCTGGATATAGGCCCCCATATCCCTGAGT
>RRZT010577007.1_pt1 | contig 15086 bp, 12 predicted proteins | sample 2165551 | NCBI WGS metagenome assembly RRZT01 (sample SAMN10456910, study PRJNA506462) | wastewater metagenome | biome: wastewater; feature: sludge; material: wastewater sludge; isolation source: wastewater sludge with Escherichia coli K12::gfp cells carrying plasmid... | place: USA: Moscow, Idaho... | reverse complement strand
CTCGGCGGCCGCCATCAGCGCAGCCTGGCTCTCAAGCGGCTCTCCGGCCCAGTCGGCCAGCTCGTGCTGGTTGGGTTTGATGAGCCAGGGGCTGGCCTTGAGCCCTTCGGCAAACGCCTCTGCGCTGCTATCAAACAGCACCTTCTTGCCGGCTTGCGTCAATAGCCCCAGCCATTGGCGCAGCAGATCAGCAGAGACACCGCGGGGCAAGCTGCCCGCCAGGACCACATAGCGCACATCCGAGGCCAGAGCGGGCAACAGTTCGGTAAAGGCGTGGGTACTCTGGGGTGTGACGTTGACACCGGGAAAGTTGAGCTCGGTGACCCGGGCGTTCTGTTCCACCAGCTTGACATTGATGCGGGTGGCGCCGGGAATGACGGCAAATCTGTCATCGAAGCCATAATCGGCAAACAGGGCCTGAAAAGGAGCGGCATTGTCGGCACCGAGAAAACCGGATACGCGGAGCTGGGCACCCAGATCCTTGAGGACGCGCGCCACATTGATCCCCTTGCCAGCCGGATGCAGATGACCCGACTGCATCACATTGACATGACCTGGATTGAGCTCGGCCAGGTTACCGGTGAGATCCAGTGCCGGATTGAGGGTAATGGTCAGTATCGGGCGGGGTTTCATTCTGCGGCTCCTTCACCCAGGCCACTGGCAATGGCATCACCTATGGTCTTCAGGGCGTCGGCCGCATCGGCGCCTTCGGCACTAAAGTGCAGCCTGTGTCCTTGTTTGACGCCAAGGCTCACCAGTTTCATCAGACTCTTGCCATTGACCGCCTTGCCATCGCCATCCAGATTGGCCACCCAGATCTGGCTGGTAAATTCCTTGCAGGTTTTTACCAGCATGGCACCGGGTCTGGCGTGCAAGCCATGGGGATTGATGATGGTAAAGGTGGCTTCCTGAGCCGCACCACTGCCAAGCGGCTCGGCGCCCAGCAGGGCGATCAGCTCCGGCAGCGGAAGATCGCAGATTTTCTGCTGTTGCTGGTTGGCAATCAGTGCTGTCAGTGTCTCTAGTACCGGCTTGATCCGGTTGTCACGGGCGGCGAGCAGTAGCAGAGCCTTCACCTCAGCGCCTTGATGCACAAAGGGAGTCGCGCTTCGCACCAGGGCTACCGCGCTTTGCTGTACCTCCTTGTCAATTCGGCCCAACCATAGACCCTGACCCAGGCTCGTCGGTTGATCGGCGATGGCGGCCAGCACCCCGGCCTGTCCTATGGCTTGATGGTTGGCCAGCAGTCCTGCGGCGGCCGCTTGCAGGCTTAGCAAGTCCCTGGCCGGGAAGCTATCGAGCAGGGTGGTTTCATCCAGCAAAAGCGGCGGTGTCTGCTGCTCGCCATTGAGCAGGGCGACGAGTCTGGCCTCGGAGCTGACCTTGCGCAGCTCGGCGGCAATACTCTCGTCGCTGAGTACGCGGGTCAGCTGGCGCAGTATGGTCAGGTGTTCGTCGGACTTGGCGGCGATGCCGATGACCACATAGGCCTTCTGCCCGTCAGCCCACTCCACGCCGTCGGCAAAGTGGAGGATCTTGACGCCCGTATTATGCACCAGATGCCGGGTTTGCGTGGTGCCATGGGGAATGGCAATGCCGCTACCCAGGTAGGTGGCGCTCTGGGCCTCACGTTGCAGCATGCCCTCCACATAGTCGCCGGTGGTGAGTCCGGCGTCAGCCAGCGCCTTGGCCACTTGCCGTATGGCATCGACCTTGTTACTGGCATGAGCATCGAGTCTTACATCATCTTGGGTTAGCGTCAGCATGGGAAACCTCGCAACATCACGCTCTATATGATCAGGTATAGAACCCGGCGGTACCGGGCGCTAGTCATGACAGAAGGATATTTGTGCTTCACGTCATGAATTAATCGATTCAGCTTTAATGCTGTAACGATTCAGTTGTATATTCAAGCCGGTGAAGGGGAAACATTTTACGAATATGACCCAGAGCACATTGTCGATTTTGTCGGCTGCCAACCGCGGCTGGCGGCAAAGCGAACCCTTGAGGGGTCATTGTCAAATCGCGGCGCACCACTCCCAGGGGGTTGGACAGGCCGAACAGGAGAGCAAGCCATGAAGCTCGAAGATGTGGCCCGTCTGGCGGGCGTCTCGCGCACCACAGCCAGCTATGTGATCAATGGCAAGGCCGAGGCCCACAGAATCAGTGCCACAACGGTGGCAAGAGTGATGGAAGTGGTTCGAATGCATGGCTATCTGCCAGATCCGGCGGCGAGTGCGTTGCGGCGTGGTGGCAGTCGTTTGTTGGGCCTGATCATTCCGGATCTGGCCAACCAGAGCTATGCCCATCTGGCCCAGTTACTGGAGGTTCGGGCCAGAGCCGAAGGTTTCCAGTTGCTGGTGACCTGTACCGAGGATGATCCCGATACCGAGAAGAAGCTGGTACAGACGCTGATGGCCCGGCGCATCGATGCCTTGCTGGTGGCCTCGGCACTGGCCGATGATCAGGATTTTTATCCGGCCATCTGTGCATCGGGCCTGCCGGTGGTGGCGCTGGATCGGGCGCTGGAGCCATCGGCCATCGTCTCCGTGGTGAGTGAAGAGCGTCTGGGTGCCCAAGCGTTGACCCGCTCTTTGCTGGCAGGCGATGCCGGAGCCAGCAGTGGTGAGCCGCCACGCACCATAGGCCTGTTGGGGGCCAGAGCGGATCTGGCTATCTCGCGTCAACGGGAGGAGGGATTCTGGCGGGCCATAGAGGGCACCGGGTTTCGCGGCGAGTGTCGTTATGCCGCCACCTTCGGCCGTGAGGCGGGGGCGGCCTTATGCCAGGCGTGGCTGGCCGAGGGGACCTTGCCCGATCTGCTGGTGACCACGGCCTATTTGCTGATGGAAGGGGTGCTGGATCTACTGCTCCAGCATCCAGAGCGGCTGGCCTCCATGAGGCTGGCCACCTTCGGGGATCATAGACTACTGGATTTTTTACCGGTAAAAATCAACGCCCTGCCACAACAGTTTTCCCTGATTGCCGAGCAGGCCATTGCCCTGACACTAGAGGCGATATCCGGTGACTACAGGCCCGGCATCCATGTGATACCGCGCCTGTTGAAATCCCGAAGCTGAAGAGGGTCAGCCCAGTGCCTGATAGAGGGCAAAGAGCAGTGGTGTCAGGATGGCAGTCAGGATGCCACACATCACCAGTGCCAGTGAGGAGAAGGCGCCCTGTATGGTGCCCCGCTCGGCCGCTGCCGCCGTGCCGACGGCGTGGGAGCAGGCACCCATGGCCAGCCCCTGTGCCTGGGGATCGGTGACGCCAAACAGTTTGAGCAGGGGAAAACCGATGACGGCCCCCAGTATGCCCACCAGCACCACAATGGCGGCGGCCACCGAGGCGATGCCGCCCAGTGAGCTGCTGACGCTCATGGCCAGTGGTGTGGTGATGGAGCGGGTGGCGATGGAGGCGACGATCTTGGGATCGGTGGGCAGCAGGGTGCAGATCACAAAGGTCATGCTCACCGCAATCAGCACCGAGATCAGGCAGCAGATGAGAATGGGTTTAAGCTGGGCACGGATCTGGCCAATCTGCTGGTAAAGCGGGATGGCCAGCGCTACCACGGCGGGCTCCAGCAGCAGGTGAATGGGGTGTGCGCCCCGCTCGAACTCCTCCAGCGACAGCCCCAGTCCTGCGATGATCGCCATCAGTAACAGCATGGGGATCAGCACCGGATTGATGAAGGGCAGGGGAAAGCGCTGATAGAGACGGCGGGTCAGCCAGTAAAAGAGCAGCGTCAGCGGGATGGCCAGATAGAAGATCATGCGTTCATCCTTTGATAGAGGCGTCCCACCACCAGCAGGATCAGGGCGATGCCGAGCAGCACATTGAGCAGTATGGCTAGCCAGGAGTGCATCACCACATCCAGATAGGCCAGCAAGCCTACCGCGACCGGAATAAACAGCAGGGCCATATGCCGTAGCAGCAGGCCACCCGAGGGGATCACCCAGTGCAACTTGATAAGCTGGAAGTTCAGCAGCACAAAGAGCAGCAACATGCCGATGATGCTGCCGGGAAAGGCAAAGGGGAGCAGGGCGGCGATCCCTTTACCCAGCGCCAGGGCGGCCAGAATGATGGCAAAACTGCTCAGGTAGGAGAGCAGGGTATAAATACGGAGTCGTTCGAGCATTCTTCTTGGGCATAAAAATGAGCCATGGCTCACATTTTATCACGGCTCGGTGAGTCTGCCGACTCGTTTCCCCGAAAAGATCCTCCCGGATACCGGTTTTGTGCTGTTGTTGGCTTCTGTTCAGCCGGAAAATCGGCAGATGAGGTTATGCTTGGGAGGGTAATCCCGACGTGACAGCAGGAGTGAACATGACAACTCAGATCCAGTGGCAACAGGCACTGTGTGCCTTCCAGCCCGGCAACGGTCTATTGGCAACCCCGAGCTGGAGTGACAGCACCCTGGCATTACGGCTGGATAATATCAGCGGTCGGGCCCAGGTCATGGGGCAGTGGTTGCTGTTTGATGAGGTGGTAGCGACGCCTGATGCCGCCATCTATGGCGAGGGTTTCCAGATGCTGGCCCAGAGCGCCGGTTGCTGGGGTTCTCCCGAGGCGGTGGGGCGCTGCCCCGATGCCTCCGTTTACCGGATCAGTGCCGATCAGGGGTATCACACGGTTCACAATCTGTTGCTGTTTCGTCAGGGGGAGCAGTGGCAACTGCTGGCCTTTACCCGTTGCGAGCGCTTCGGCGGCGAGTTTCGCCTCTACCCTGATGGCCGGTTGCAGATCCTGCTAAATGGCGAACAGCGCACCCTGCCGGCGGGTGGTCACTGGCTCAGTGAGCCCTTGCTGGTGTTGACGGGAACGGATCGCCACGCATTGCTCGCCGAGCTGGCCCGGCGCATTGCCCGTCACCATACTCCCCGGCTCCCCGCTGCGGCACCAACGGGGTGGTGCTCCTGGTATCACTACTACGCCGATGTCTCGGCGGCGGACATTGCCGAGAATCTGCAGCAGATGCAGCAAGACTTTCCCGAACTGGAATATGTGCAGATCGACGATGGTTATCAGGCGGCCATGGGCGACTGGCTGATCCCCTCGGCGCGGTTTGTTGGCGGATTGCGTCCTCTGCTGGCGCAGATCCGGCAGGCCGGATGCGAGCCAGCGCTCTGGGTTGCCCCCTTTATCGCTGAGACCTCGTCACAGATCCTGCGCGACCATCCGGACTGGTTCGTCAAGGATGAGACCGGCGCGCCTCTGCCTGCCGAGCGGGTCACCTATGGCGGTTGGCGTTGTACCCCCTGGTATATGCTCGATGGTACCCATCCGGAAGTACAGGCCCACCTGCGCGGGCTGTTTCATCATCTGCGCCATGAGCTGGGCATCCGCTACTTCAAGCTGGATGCCAACTTCTGGGGCGCCATCCATGGTGGTCATTTTGCCGATCCGGACGCCACCCGTATCCAGGCCTACCGGCGCGGCATGGCGGCCATCATAGAAGGGGCGGGGGATGACGCCTATCTGCTGGGCTGCAACGCGCCGCTGTGGCCCTCGCTGGGACTGGTGCAGGGCATGCGCCTGGCCGATGACATAGAGCGCAAGGGGCCGCGTATCCGCCAGATTGCCCGTGAACTGTTCTACCGTAGCTGGCAGGCCGGTTCCCTCTGGCTGCTGGATCCGGACTGTCTGTGCCTGTGTGATCTGCCGGAACAACAGGCTTCCGCCGCCGAGTACTATTTCCATCTGGCCAGTTTGCTGGCCAGCGGTGGCGTACTGCTGCTGGGGGATAAGCTGGCCAATCTGGACCAGGCCCAGCGCCGTACTCTGGCACCGCTGCTGGCGCGGGCCAGCACACAGCATCAGCCTGCCCGTTTCATCGATGAGGGTTTTAGCCGTGCCATCCTGGAGGAGGAGGGGGAGTGCCTGCACTTCTTCTTCAACTGGGAACCATCCCCTGTCAGCGTCGAGCTCTCCGTGGCCGGGCAGGAGTTCTTCAGCGGTCAGCCGCTGGTGGCAGGTTCCCATCGGGTGGAAGCCTATGGTGCTCTTGTCGTAAAAGTTGAATAAAATCAAATAGATACAAATATATCAATAAAATCAATGCATTATATCTCATTGATTTTATTGAGTATTTTATTCCTGTTGCGGCCAGCGAGGGCGGCAGTCTGTCTGCACTCGTCTGGCCGCGTCCTTTATGCTAGATTGCGCCGCCTGTGACTCCCGTTGCCCTATTGTCGTGAACACCATGACCGTGAATACCATGACTGCCACACCAACCCAAGCCTGTCCGGGACGCCTGATCCTGGCGCCCATGGAAGGGGTGCTCGACCCCCTGATGCGCGATCTGCTGACCACCATCAATCCTTATGATCTCTGCATCACCGAATTTTTGCGGGTGGTGGATCAGTGCTATTCGAAGAAGGCGTTTTTACGGCTTGCCCCCGAACTGCTCACCGGCGGCAAAACCGCCAGTGGTACGCCGGTGCGGGTGCAGTTGCTGGGGCAGTCACCCCAGTGGCTGGCCGAGAATGCGGTGCGGGCCATCGAGCTGGGTTCCCCGGGTGTGGATCTGAACTTCGGCTGTCCCGCCAAGCTGGTCAACCAGTCCAAGGGGGGCGCCGTGCTGCTCAAGGAGCCGGAGCTGATGTACCGCATCATCCGTGCCGTGCGCAGCGCCGTGCCAGCCGATCAGCCGGTGACGGCCAAGATCCGCCTGGGGTGGGATGATCCGGCCGCGTGCCTGGAGATCGCCGATGCGGTGCAATCGGCCGGTGCCAGCGAGCTGGCCGTTCATGGCCGGACCAAGGAGGATGGCTATCGCAGCGAGGCGATCAAGTGGGAGTGGATTGGCCAGATCCGGCAGCGACTGGCCATCAACATCATTGCTAATGGCGAGATCTGGGATCACGCCTCGGCGCTGGCCTGTCAGGCCGTCACCGGCTGTCAGGATCTGATGGTGGGGCGCGGGGCTCTGAACGTTCCCAATCTGGGGGCGGTGATCCGCCACAATCGGGCCGCCATGAGCTGGCCCGAGGTGCTGGCCCTGTTGCTGCGTTACTGCCAGCTGGAGATCCACGGCGACAAGGGGCGCTATTTCCCCAATCGCATCAAGCAGTGGTTCAGCTATCTGCGTCAGGCCTATCCCGAGGCCAGAGTGCTCTTTGTCGAGCTGCGCCGCTGTGAGGCGGCGCAGGACATCGTGGCCATACTGCAAGAGGCGGTCCGAGCCATGGAGCGTGCTGTGGTCAGTGATGATGGGGACGGGGCACCAGCGCCCGCAACACTATGATGCTGCGCGGCGCTATCTGGTAGTGGCGTCCGGTGATGGCTGGCGCCTGGCACCCCAGCGGCACTATATCCTCCCCGCTGGGCAGGGCGGTATCGATCACCCTGTGCCACTGACCCTCCTTGTGGTGGGGGGGGTCCGGCAGCTGCAGCGATAAGGGCTCCCAGTAGCTGTTGATGAAGGCATAGTAGTCGCACTCTCCCTCCTCGGCGTGAACCGTCAATCCCAGGGCGTGGGAGTGCTCGCTCCAGTCCGGCGCAAACGGGGTGACGCCGTGCCAGACGATATCGGCCTGGGCCAGGGCATCGGCCAGGGAGATGATGCCCCGTCGACCCGGCCTTGCGGCCCGATAGCGGATCAGTTCGCGGGTGAAGCGCTCCATCTCCTGTCCGAGTATGCCGTGCTGCCAGTTCAACCAGCTGATGGGGTTATCCTGGCAGTAGGCATTGTTGTTGCCCTGCTGGCTGTGCAGCCGCTCGTCGCCCATCAGCAGCAAGGGGGTGCCCACCGAGAGCAGGGTCAGCAGCATCAGGTTCTTGGCCTGTTGCAGGCGCAGGGCGAGGATGGCCGGATCCATGGTTTCTCCCTCATGGCCATGGTTCCAGCTGTGGTTGTCATTGCTGCCGTCGCGGTTCTGCTCGCCATTGGCCTCGTTGTGCTTGTGGTCATAACTCAGCAGATCCCAGAGGGTGAAGCCGTCGTGGCAGGTGACGAAGTTGACACTCTTTTGCGGATCGCTCATGCGGGCCTGATAGATATCCGGGCTGCCGATCAGGCGACTGGCCAGACGCGGGATCATGCCATTGTCCCCCTTGATCAGGCGGCGGATATCGTCGCGGAACTGGCCGTTCCACTCGCGCCAGCGTAGCCCTGCCATCTTGCCCACCTGATAGAGGCCACCGGCATCCCACGCCTCGGCAAAGAGCTTGCAGTGGGCCAGGGTGTAATCGCTGTCGATGGCCAGCAGGGTCGGCGGATCGAGTTGGGGATGGCCGGACTTGTCCCGGGAGAGAATGGCCGCCAGATCGAACCGGAAGCCATCCACATGCATCTGCTCGCGCCAGAAGCGCAGGCTGTCGGTGATGAGCTTCTTGACCATGGGGTTGGAGGCATTGAGGGTGTTGCCGCAGCCCGAGTAGTTGGTGTTGTGCCCCTCGCCGTCGAGTATGTAGTAGGCGGGATTATCCAGGCCGCGAAAGCAGAAGATGGGGCCATCATCACCGGCTTCGGCGGTATGGTTGTAGACCACATCCAGTATCACCTCGATATTGGCCTTGTGCAGCGCCTTGACCATATCCCGGAACTCATCCAGCACCCCCAGCAGGGAGGCATCGGCGGCATAACCGGCGTGGGGCGCAAAAAAGCCCATGGGGCTGTAGCCCCAGTAGTTACTGAGCCCGGGACGGGCATCTTGTGGATCAAACTGGAAGATGGGCAGCAGCTCGACGGCGGTGATCCCCAGCTCCTGCAGGTAGGGGATCTTCTCGATAAGTCCCCGATAGGTGCCCCGCAGCGCCTCATCCACCTCCGAGCTGGGATCCTTGGTAAAGCCGCCCACATGCAGCTCGTAGATCACCGAGTTGCTCAGGGCATGGCGGGGGAAGCGATCTTCCTCCCAGTCATAATGGGCCAGATCCACCACCACAGATTTGGCGCAGTGGGCAAAGTGGCTACCGGGGGTCGTGGCGGCCGAGCGCTCATAACCATGGGGCAGCAGGATGCGGTGGCAATAGGGGTCCAGCAAGACCTTCTGGCAATCAATGACCACTCCTTGCAAGGCGATCAGCGGGCTGACCACACGCCAGCCGTAGATCTGGCCCACATGCAGGCCGGGAATAAAGACGTGCCAGTAGTAGCCGGATCTGTGCTCCTCCGGATCCAGCAGCAGGATCTGGGGATGTTCATCGGCCTCATGGGCAAACAGTAACAGCTCCATCAGGGCCGCAGGACGCCCCCAGATGGCGAAATTGACGCCGCCATGCTCCGGGGTGGCCCCCAGTTGTCGACAGTGACCGGTTTGCAACTGGGTGGGGTGAGTGGTCATTCTTGGATCCCGCTATGGGGTGGAAAAACCATGCTAACGCCTTATCGGGTATGGGCAAAGTGGGAAGATCACATTGTCAGGGAACCAAATTCTGACCGCACACTCTAATAACTGAAACAGATCTCTGCTGGCAGATCACTGCCGCAGTGGGCCGTCAACTTCTGACCAGCGTCAGCGACCAAAGGGTGTAATGGATGAGAGCAAACAAGCAGTGGCGTCGATGGGGTAGTTGGGCTCTCTTGCTGTGTGCATCCCATGCCATGGCCGCAGAGCCTGAAGCGGTAACAGGCAATGAGGTGGCCCAGCCTCTTTACGGGGAGTGGCGGCTGGTGGGCGCGTCCGGGCCTGTGCCTGTCGAATGCCGACGCATGAGCCTGCAGATCGACCCTGCTGGCGTGCTGGTGACCCGAGCCTACTCGCCGGAGGGCCAGCTCTTTTCGTTGCAAGCCAGGACCCGCATCAGCCGCAAGGGCTCGGTCTATGTGCTGGCGTTAAGCCAGATCCGCCACAATGGTGAGGCGGATTGTCAGGGCCAGAGTGCCAGTGAGGTGGTCAAGAATTTGCCGAGCCATTTTGAACTGGAGCTCAACGGCGATCGCCTGTTCCACTATCTGGCAGGGCGTGACGGGGGAGCCTTCCTGCGCTATGAGCGGATGGTGCCATCGGGTATGACGGTGGCCACCACCCGGGGTGCAGGGAGCCAGTAGCGCCAGGGCACCAGCAATGCCAGGGCGCCAGCAGAGTCAAGGCGCCTGAGTAGTGCCGCTGCGCGACTTTTGTTACTCTTGGGGCCTGTTCTTCTCTTGCCAGCTTCGGGCCCTCGCTTGCCATGTTTGATACCCCTGCTACCGATATTCGTCTCATCGGCCATCGCGGCGCCGCCGCACTGGCGCCGGAAAATACCATCAGCTCGTTTCAAAAAGCCGCAGCCCTGGGTGTCCGCTGGGTGGAGATGGATGTCTGTCTGCTGCGGGATGACCATCTGGTGATCTTCCATGACGAGGCGCTGGAGCGTTGCAGCAATGGTCATGGCCAGCTGGCGCACCAGAGCTGGCCCGAGGTGGCCACCCTGGATGCCGGAAGCTGGTTTAGTGCCGAGTTTGCCGGTGAGCCCATCCCCTCCCTGAGCATGGCGCTGGCGGAGATCCGGCGACTGGGGCTGGGGTTGAATCTGGAGATCAAGCATGAGGGGGCCGCCGCCGAGGGGCTGGTCAATGGCGTCGAGCGGCTGGTGAGCGGTGTGCTGGCCACCCTGGCGCGGGAGTGGTCGGATCCCGACACCCTGCTGTTGTCGAGCTTCAACCATGAGGCATTGCGGCTGTGTCACGCCAGGGCGCCCCAGTGGCGACGGGGCCAGCTCTATGAGGTGATCCCCGATAACTGGCAACAGGAGCTGGAGGCCATCGAGGCCTATAGCCTGCATTGTGACTACCACGCCTTGACGGCCCCTGTGGCGCGGGCCATCAAGCAGGCCGGTTACCGCCTGCTCTGCTACACGGTCAACGATCCCCAGGCCGTGGCGCTGCATTGGGGCTGGGGCATGGATGGGGTCTTTACCGATAATCCGGAACTTTGGGTAAAATAGTCAATAAAATCAAATAGATACAAATTAATCAATAAAATCAATAAGTTATAACCATTTGATTTTATTGGTATTTTTATTCGTATTAATAAAAAGCCCGCCGACATCGGAATGTCAGGCGGGCTTTTTTACGCCCAAGGTTAGCCTCAGGCGGGTTCGGCTACCGTGTTGCGACGGCCGCTGAGCCGATAGCTGATAAACAGCAGGCTCATGATCCCCATCAGTAACAGACCGAAGGCCAACACCTCCTGGGCCGGGTTCAGGAACTGGCTGGCCAGATAGTGGATGGTGACAAAGGCGGCGATGAGCAGGTTCTCGCAGAAGTTCTGTACCGCGATGGCGTGTCCTGCCCCCACGCTATGCTGGCCGCGCTCCTGGAGCAGGGCATTGAGTGGCACCACGAAGAAGCCGGCCGCCGTGCCGAGTCCGATCAGCAGGGCACCCGCCTGCCAGAGCTGGCTGGTGAGCCCCATGAAGAGCAGGGGGGCACCGATAAACAGACCGGCCCACAGGGCGCGGGGGGCCTGCTCGATGCGGATCAGGGCGCCGGCCAGCGCCGCGCCCAGTATGATGCCCACCGAGACCACGCCCCCCAGATTGGTGGCGGCACTGGTGTCGGTCAGACCCAGGGCAAAGGGGACCCAGGCAAAGAGCACCAGACGCAGGGTAGAGCCCGAGCCCCAGAACAGGCTGGTGCCCAGCAGCGAGGTGCGCGCCTTGCGATCGCCCATCAATGTTTTCACGGCGCCGCCAAAGTCACGCACCATCTCAGGCAGTGAGCTCTCGGCAAAGGGGTGGGCGATGGGCAGACGCGGGATCAGCAGTGACAGGCCGACGGCGAGGGCGTAGCAGGCGGTGATCAGCACCAGCAGGGCGATCAGGGAAACATCCGCCACCAGGCCTCCGCAGACAAAGCCCAGCAGTATGGCCACTATGGTGGAGCCCTCCATCAGACCATTGGCCTTGACCAGTTGGGCCGGGCCGCAGAGCTGGGTCAGGATGCCGTATTTGGCCGGTGAGTAGACGGCGGCGCCGATGCCGGTGAGCACATAGGCCACTATTACCCAGATCAGCAGATCCGGCGTACCACCACTGGTCGTGGCCAGCGCCACGCTCAGCATGGCAATGCCCGATAGCAGCTTGATGCCGTTGGCCATCCACATCACCCGTCCCTTGGGCAGGGCATCGGCCAGCAGACCGACAAAGGGCGCCAGCAGGATATAGGGCAGGACAAAGCTGCCCTGCAGTACCGCATCCATCCCCTTCTGGGTGGAGAGTAGCATCACCAGCTTGATGGCGCCGACCAGGATGGCGTTATCGGCAAAGGCCGAGAGAAACTGGGCAATCAGGACCATGACCAGACTGCGTGACAGTAGCGGGGTATCGGTGGTCGGTAGAGTGCGTGGACGTTCCATGTGATCTTCTCCGTTAAGCACAAGCTAACTGTTTGAGGGTGACATAATCGGTTTTCCCTGTGCCCAGCAGGGGCAGAGCTTCGAGCTGGCGCAGATCTCTGGGCACCGCCAGGGCGGGCATCCCCTGCTCGCGGGCAGTGCGGGCCAGTAGCTCGTTGCTGAGTGCGACGGTACTAAAGAGCACCAGCGCTTCGCCCTTGCTCTCGTCGGGGCGACTGCTGGCGGCATGTTGCCCCTCGGGGCAGGCCAGCGTCGCCAGCCTCTCCACCAGCTCCAGCGAGATCATTTCGCCCGCTATCTTGGCAAAGCGCTTCAGACGACCGCAGATGGTGACAAAGCCGTCGTCATCGAGCTCTACGATATCGCCGGTATTGTACCAGCCTTCACCCAGCTCAGAACGGGTGGGCTCCAGCACACCGGGGGCGCTGGCGCGCAGGTAACCGGCCATCACATTGGGGCCGCGCACATGGAGTATGCCACCCTGATCGATGCCGGGGACCGACTCCAGTCGCCACTCGATACCGGGCAAGAACTGGCCCACTGTGCCCCGGCGATAGGCCATGGGGGTGTTGACGGCCAGTACCGGTGCCGTTTCGGTGGCGCCATATCCTTCCAGGATGCGGATCCCGAACTTCTCGAACCACTGCTCGCGCACGCTGCTGGCGAGCTTCTCCGCGCCGGCAATCACATAGCGCATACGAAAGAAGTCATAGGGGTGGGCATGCTTGGCGTAGTTGCCCAGGAAGGTGCTGGTGCCGAAGAGTACCGAGCAGTTGCGATCGTAAATCACCTCGGGGATCACCTTGTAGTGCAGTGGCGACGGGTACAGGAAGAGGCGGGTGCCGGTCATCAGGGGCAGCAGGGTGCCCGCCGTCAGGCCAAAGGCATGGAAGATGGGCAGGGCATTCATAAACTTGTCGTCGGCGGAAAAGTCGATGACGGCCTGGATCTGGGCCAGGTTGGCCAGCAGCTGGCGGTGGGTCAGCACCACCCCCTTGGGGGTGCCCTCCGAGCCGGAGGTAAAGAGGGTCACCGCTTCGGCATCGGGTTGCTGCTCGGGCAGCCAGAGGGCATTGAGCAGCCAGGCGGGCAGGCACATGCCGGTGAGCACCCAGAGTTTATCCTTCAAGGGCATGGCGGCACGCAGATCTTCCAGATAGTGGATCTGCAGGCTGGTGGGCAGGCCGGCTATCACCTCGCCGAGGCGGGCGTTATCGATAAAGGCGCGGGAGGTGACGATCTGCCGGATCCCGGCCACCTCGCAGGCCGAGGTGATGCCCTGACGACCTGCCGTGTAGTTAAGCATGGCGGGTACGCGACCAAAGGTGCCGGTTCCCAGCATCATGCCGACCGTGGCCGCCACATTGGGCAGCAGCAGGCCAAGTCGCTCGCCAGGGGCGGCGATCCGGCTGCTGATGCGTCCCAGCGCCAGGGTCATCTTCAGAATATCCCCGTAGTCGAGCTCGATCTGGCGCATGTCCTCCAGCAGACCATGACGGCGGCCACAACGCGCCATGGCGCCCTGCAGGGCCTGAAACAGGGTGCCACGGGGGCGGGAGGCAAAGAGCATATGCTGCATGATGCGGCGCAGGGATTCACCGGCCCGGGTGCGGCGTTCATGGCTGCTGGCGGCCTCCGGCATGGTGATGGTTTCGCTAGGCAGCACTGTGATGCGCATCTTGGGCAGCCAGCGGCGCGGGTAGTCACCCTTCATGCGGCTAAAGTAGGTGCGCGCCGGACCATCCAGATGCACAGGCACCACGGTGGCGCCAGTCTTGGCGGCGACGAAGGCCGGACCGTTGTAGATCTTCATCAAGGAGCCGGTGACGGTCAGGCGCCCCTCGGGGAAGATCACCACGGGGCGACCCTGCTCCACCAGCCGCACCACCTGTTTCATGCCCATGGGGCTGGTGGGATCGACGGCCAGGTAATCGGTCAGGGCCAGCAGGGGGCGGAACAGCCAGTGTTCGGCCACCCAGGTGTGGACCACAAACACCGGATTGCAGGGCATGAAGAGCCCCAGCAGCATGCCATCGAGAAAGGATTCGTGGTTGGCTACCACCAGCACGCGGGGCTGGCGCAGCGCCTGCCAGTCGCCTTTGACCTGCACCCGGAACAGCAGGGTGAATGCCAGGCGCAATAGGTTGCGCAGCAGGAAGGTAATCGGGGTTTTTACCGGATTAATCATGGTGTGGTTTCATCCTTGAATGGGAACGTCAGACTTCATCCTGCAAATAGGTGAGCACCCTTTGCAGCGCCTCGGTCATAAAGGCCTTGTTGAGCCAGAAATAGATCTCCTTGCCCTGGCGCTCATGCTCCAGCACGCCGGCTTCACGGAGGATCTTCAGGTGATGGGAGACAGTGGGACGCGAGAGGGTGGAGACCTCCGCCAGCTGGCCCGCGGTCAGCCGTTCACCCGGCTCGAAGGTCAGCAGTATGCGTTGACGATGCTCATCACCGAGGGCATTGAACAGCTTGGCAATCTGTTGCCACGCCTCGGGGATGGCCCTGGAATAGTCGTGATGCATGGACTCATTTCGAATTTATTAAACATATCGACATGATAACCATTTTTTCGTGGCTGTAAAGAGGTCATGGCGTTGCGTGATACGCCATACCAGCACTCTATTAAAAAGTTGAATAAAATCAAATATATATAAAATACCCAATAAAATCAATAAATTATATGTCGTTGATTTTATTGAGTATTTTATATCCGATTGATTTTGTTCAACTTTTTAATAGAGTGCTGGTATGGCGTATCACGCAACGCCATGACCTCTTTACAGCCAAGAAAAAATG
>RRZT010155557.1_pt1 | contig 15088 bp, 18 predicted proteins | sample 2165551 | NCBI WGS metagenome assembly RRZT01 (sample SAMN10456910, study PRJNA506462) | wastewater metagenome | biome: wastewater; feature: sludge; material: wastewater sludge; isolation source: wastewater sludge with Escherichia coli K12::gfp cells carrying plasmid... | place: USA: Moscow, Idaho... | reverse complement strand
GTTATATCGCAAGAGAGGTATATTACACTTTGAGAAAGAGAAATAATTTAATCAATAGCGCACAAATTGCAGCTTGACATTTAGAAGGGCATCCGCGGCAGCCAATACTGTGCACATGATTACCAGAATGTATTGCAACAATTTGGCATGATCGCTTCCATGAGTCGCAAGGGTGATTGCTATGATAACGCGCCGATGGAAAGTTTCTGGGGGATACTTAAAACCGAGCTGGTGCATCATAGAAGATTCAAAACACGACAACAAGCCATTCAGGAGATTACCGAATATATAGAAATCTTCTATAACCGGCAGAGAAAACAGAAAAGGCTGGGCTATTTGTCACCAGCACAATTTACGCAGCAATACTATGTAAATCTGCTTGTTGCTTAAACCGATGGACTCCATTTTTGACAGCACATATCAATTCAGTTTTCAACGGGCACGTGTCCCGAACACTACAGCGTGAGCGGCTCTACGTGCATTTTGAGCGGCAATCCGGAATCACACCCAGCAACAGCAGAAGATTGGAATTCAAAAGCACCCTTACTCAATGATGATCGTTTCGTCCCTGAACTCATCGGCAAAGGTGAAAGTGTACCTTCAGGCATTCCAACCCTGACACCAGACCAGAAAAAAGGCTCGGCCTAGAATCAAAACCAACCCGAGATTCAAGCGGCAACGTAACAGGGCGCGAAGACACAACCACAGAAATAGAAACCGTTGACGCGGGAACTGTTGATAATCCGGGGCGCGTCATTATCAAGGAAACACAAACGACGGTTAAGTACGACATCAACAACAACCAGATAAGCAGCACTACCAATACCAGCTACAGCAGCCAGCCTCAACCGGACAAACCGCAGCAAAACTTTGAAATCAAGTTCGATGAAGTGCCACCTGCAGAACTGCAAACACACAACGTTCAAGCTACATTAACCAGCAATAGCTGGGGGGAGGGAACCTGTCCGCCTGATATTCCTATCGACATTTCCTATTACCCGATGAATCTGGTCATTCCAACAGCGCCAGTCTGCGATACCGCAGAAAAGATCAATCCACTCGTTTTATTGCTCGCATCGATTGCCGGTGTTTATATCGTCTCAGGCGTTCGAAGCACGGAGGTTAAATAATGTTCAATCTACTGATTATACCGCTCGGGGCTTTCCTGACATCGAGCATCGGCTTTCTTGCTGTACGCGCCTTGTCGGGTTTAGGTATTGGCGTTATCAGCTATGCAGCCATCACTGTTGCACTCGATACGCTGTTCTCGCAAGCGCAAGGCTATTTCAGCGCCATACCTTACTTTGCCTTGCAAACCTTAAACCTTGCCGGATTCGGGCAGGGCTTGGGCATCATCATGGGCGCAATCACTTTCCGCATGACCTTTGTACTGTTGCCTAAACTGGGAGTGATACCGAAATGATCATCATACTGACTGCAACACCTGGATGCGGTAAAACCAATCATGCGGTATGGAGCCACATTAAACCGGCGGTGGAAAATGAGCGAATCGTCTACGTTTGTGGCATTCCGGATTTAAAACTGATGCACATTAAATTATCGATTGCAAAACTTAACACCTGGGCGGAACGCACACCCATAGACCCCGATGAACCCGAAGGCAAGCAAAAGCTCAACAACATAACGGAAGGCAGTCTCATTGTAGTGGATGAAGCCGCCTATCCGTGGCCGGCCATCGATCTGAAAGACCCTCCGGAGTACATCAAGTATCTTTCCCAACATAGAAAGCACGGGCTTGATTTCCTGGTTATCACGCAATCGCCCAAATTTGTGCATCCGTTCGTACTGGAAAACGCTGACCGTCATATCCACTTAAGCCAGGAATGGTCTGGTAACAAGCAATATGAATGGTCGGAATACTGCGCTAACCCGAAACTCAAAACCAACAGGGTAAATGCAGTCAAGAAACCGTATAAACTGGAAAAAAAAGCATTCGAATTGTATTACTCAGCTAGTCGCATGTACAAAAACCCAAGCGGGCGATTCCCAAAATGGTTTATGCAGCAATATTCCTATTATTCGCAGTTCCGGCCATGGCCATGATCACTTATGGCCGTATTACTGACCGTCTAGCTGATCCAATTACCCCGATTGCATCAAATGGTGAAGAAATAATCAACAAATCGGAACAGGGCGACGATATGCTGCCTGGAAGCGTAATACCAGCATCACAGCCTGGCATTTGCATTACCGAGTACAAAAGAATCGCTCTCAATGCTATCTGATGCGGTCGATTGGTCGCAGGTTGCAGCGTGCGTTTCAGGCAAATCGAATTGCATCTGCTACGGTCACCAGGCTCAACGTTTGAACATTGTTCCGGATACTTGTAATGCTGCAATTAATTATGGATGGATTGCCACAAATAAACTTTAGAGAAAAGATATCAATACCGTTATTTAACTACTTTGAATCATCACGAATGTTAAATTGTTTTTGGGAAGGGTAATATGAAAGTTGCGATATTAATTCGGACAGTACGAAATGATCAATTTGTAGCTTGTTATCCCTACTCAACTATTCCAGAAAAAAAAAGAAGTACTGTACATAACGATATTAATTTCTGTTGGAAAATAGCTTTAAGTAATAATCTTGTAGAAGCAGGAACTGAGGAGCAACATTATTTTTCTTTTGTTGATCTAGATGATCCAATTGATAAAAATTATTTTAAAAATAAAACGCCTTTAAACCCTGACTAGTAGCAAATCTTGAAAGGAGGCTCCGAGGCTTTGCCATAGGCAAAATGTAGGAGTTCTCAAGTTTGCGTAAACGGAAACATATGACGAAAAATCATACAATGTTATTTCCTAATGGATAAGCCCTCATATTTGCTAAACATTCTTCATAATTTAATCCATTAATCTCACAAAAATACTCTAAATTTGGTATATACCCTGCTACAGTCTGATATGGCGGTAGTGCTCCAGGATTAAGCAATTGAATTCTAACTACTAAAAAGGCTTTTTTTACGCCATATCTGATACTCAAAGTTAGTGGAGCGTATTCATTGTTAGGTATGCAATCCTTTTCAATTCCGCCTATGTAATGTGATGCATATTCAGAATTGCCAATAATTATATTTGGTAAAAGAGCTTGATATCCTTTACCTAATGTTAAGGCGTGAGCATAGCAATGTCCTATCTTTGCAAGTAATTTTAGGAAAGGGCTTACATGGAAATCAAAAGTTATGTTCAATTTATTGCATTTGTGGAACTGCAAAAATTTCTCAACTCCATTTTTTTTATCGAACATTATTAACATTTCGGATTCAGGAATAATGATAGAAGGTTCAGCTCCACGTAAAATTCCTGGAGTAGGTAATTTCCATGCTGGAAATACATTGGGCAAATCGGTGAACTTTACTTCAATTTCGTTTTTATTACCTTCATCAAAAATATGGCAAATTTGTGTCGTACGACGCTTTTTTTTATTTCTCGACGAATAATTTTTGTTTAGCCTGTACTGCCCGTAGTTTACACGCGTAAATTTATCCTCAAATTTAGAAGTAATACTTGAACATGAACTGCATGAAGCTTGTGGAAGTATATAGCTTCCGTTTATTGCATAAGGAATGATATGTTCTTTAGTGAGTTCATCTTTTGTATTTCCACAATAAACACAATATCCAAGCTCAGGAAATACAGTCGGAGGTAGTCTCATATTTTTTCAATTTATTTTATTCAAACTAACTGGTTTATATTATCTATTGTTTGAACCTGAAAGGGGGCATGGTGTTCGATCCCACTTAAAGTAGCTATTTATATCTGACTCTTCCATTACATCGAACAAACATTTACATTTTTACTTCTTTTTATTATTGCATTTACATTAACTATATCGAATGCGAATCTAATAATTCATTAGTACTTGTGCTAGAATTTAATTATGGCGATAGTCTCTGATAATCTAATTCATTTTCTTGCACGGGCTCATAAAGATAACCCAAATAATCAATTTGATATATGCAAACTAATTATTGAAAATGGGTTACGTGTTTCCCAATATATAACTAAATTTCCCGACGGTTCATACGTATCGAATCATGCAGTATGTTTTACTGATATTCCACTAAAGGAATGTAACGAGCATACTTCTGTTTATGGAAAGTTCGGAATTGGATTTAAGAAATCTTTTATTAAAAATGCTGGCGGCAATCCAGCACGATATTTTGTAGATTATGTACCCGGCCAACAAAGCACAACTGGCATTAAATCTGAAAGCAGAGGCGCATTTTTCCTTAACCTTTGGCATCAATTTCAACAAATTAATAAATTAAATAATTTGCTGAATGATAATCCTAATATGGATTTATATGATGACAACCATAACATTATTATTAATAGACATGATCTTCGCACACTAATAGATTCAATGGTTTATACTTTTTCCTTCGATAAGGAGATGGGTGATCTAGGTATTGCTAGAGACGAAACCAAAGAAATTGATCTTTATTATAAGGAGCGTGAATGGAGGTTAGTTCCTTCTGCGCTTAATGAGGCTTCTGGCTCTATAGTTTTGAATCAAACTGACAACTGTTTTTATTATCCATTTGAACGGGAGCACGTGAATATGTTTGTTGTGCCGAATGAAGGGATACGTAAAAATTTATTAGATTACTTTCAAAGTATCCAATCAAATGCAGATAATCACTTGATTAGATTCAAAGAAAATTTACCACCTATTATTAATTATGATGATCTACAGTTCTGGTAATTGAATATATTGCTTAAGTATCAGATGATTAATTAAAACTTCTTTCTAAAATCATACCAAAACGGCTTTCAAGAACTAACTGATGTTTATAAAAATTTACTCTGACTTCCAGAATATTAATATCTTCATTACGCCGATCTAACTCCTGTTTTAACAACTCAATTTCTCTCTGCAAGCTCCAAAGTTGTTGGATTTTCCAGAACATAGCTCTAATCTCATGCGGAGGAAAACCATTTCTCCATTCCGGAACATAAAACAAATTACCTACAAACCGATAGCCTTTCCATTCTTCACCCAATAAAGCACTCGCATCACCAGAAAGATATAACTTTAAAAGCCTGAGTGCTGATTCAGGAATTTCCTTAGTTCCTTTTTTCCATTTCTTAATTACTTTCAGATCTTCGCCGGTAATTTTTCTAATTTCTTCATTATCTACACCATAAATTAGATCGTTCATTTTCTCAGCCTAGAAGCAAAAACACATCATTACAAATTTAAGTTGACTTCAATTTCAATAAAAGAAACCCTACAAGCCTTCAACTTAAAAGTTGTTATGACTTGTCGGATATGAGGATATTTAAAGGCAAGCTTAATTTTGAAAGGGTACTTAATAATTAATGCAAGTTTTCTGACTGCCGCTAAACACCTTATTCTGGAAATCTGAAAATTTATAAAATCTTTTCCTGAGATAACATACCCCATATTCAATTTTACATAATACAAATTATCGGCAATTGAAGATGTTTTGATTAACTATTGAAATATAATTTTTGAATCTTAATAAACATCTCTATGGAAACATTGTGGAGAATTACGGGTGGAAAAATAAATAAGGAGATTGCGTAAATCCGCCTGCAACAGAATTTACGCAAAATCTAGTTTGAGTTTACGTTTTATAGCTTTAACAGTGCATGCCATTTGATTGTTGACAATCGTCAGGAAAACTCTTTTGTTAATTCAGCCAAATAGTTTTTAAATTCATGTTTAAGTTCGGGATGTTGTAATGCAAATTCTACTGTTGCCTGCAAGTAACCTGACTTGCTGCCACAATCAAAACGCTTGCCTTGAAATTCATAGCCCAACACAGATTCTTCTTTTAGCAATTTTGCAATGCCATCCGTGAGTTGAATTTCATTACCAGCACCACGTTGGGTTTGTTCCAAAAGTTTAAAGATTCGTGGCGTCAGGATGTAGCGGCCGACAACCGCGAGATTGGAAGGTGCTTGATCAACTGCCGGCTTTTCTACAATAGCGTTAACTTTAGATAAGTTATCTGAAATTGGCACGCTATCTATAATACCGTAGCGATTGACAGTTTCATGCGACACCCGTTCAATTCCTAAAATTGAACAATGATTCTGATTATAGATATCGGTCATTTGACTCAGACAGCAACGCTCATTAGCGTTGATTAAATCATCCGCCAGTAATACCGCAAAAGGTTCATCACCGACTACAGATTGCGCACATAAAACAGCGTGCCCTAATCCCAATGCTTCTGCCTGACGAATATAAATGCAATCAATACGTGCTGGCAGAATATTGCGAACTACATTAAGCATTTCCTGTTTTCTGCCTTCTTCTAACTTAGCTTCTAATTCAAAGGCTTTGTCAAAATGATCCGGTATTGAATTCTTGTTACGGCCAATAATGAAAATTAGCACATCAATGCCGGCAGCAACAGCCTCTTCTGCGGCAAACTGAATCAATGGCTTATCAACGATAGGCAGCATTTCCTTAGGATTTGCTTTAGTTGCCGGTAAAAAACGGGTTCCTAATCCAGCAACAGGAAATACAGCCTTTCTAATTGCTTTCATTCGATATCTCCTTAATATTTCTTAATAGATTAAATCAGAATTGATTCACTGATTGATAAACCAAAATGTGATGCATCCAAATTTCAATAACCATTTGGATTTGTGTTTTGCCAATGCCAGCTATTGGCGCACATTTCATCCAATCCAAGCTTTGCTCGCCAACCAAGCAATTCATAGGCGCGATCCGGATTCGCATAACAAGAAGCAATATCGCCTGAGCGTCGAGGTGCGATTCGATAAGGAATAGACTGTCCACTGGCTTGCTCATAAGCGCGAACAACCTCCAAAACACTGTAGCCTCTGCCGGTACCTAGATTTACGGTCAAACAGTTCGGATATTGACCATTTTGTTGTTCGCTTTGTGTGGCTCCCAATGCTTCCAGTGCCTTGAGATGACCAAGCGCTAAATCAACGACATGGATGTAATCACGTACCCCCGTACCATCAACTGTTGGATAATCGTTACCCCATACGCTTAGAGTATCTCTGCGACCAACTGCAACTTGTGCCACAAAAGGCATCAAATTATTTGGTATTCCTTGCGGATCTTCACCGATTAAGCCGCTTGGATGTGCACCTACTGGGTTAAAATAACGTAATATGCCGATTCGAAACGAACGGTCGCTGTGTTGGAAATCACGCAATATTTCTTCAATCATCAACTTACTGCGACCATATGGATTGGTGGGAGCGAGCGGATGGTCCTCCGTTAACGGTAACTTAACTGGATCACCATAAACCGTTGCAGAAGAACTGAATACCAGGGTTTTGACATTACATTCTTGCATCGCTTCCAAAAGGCGCAATGCTCCTACAACATTATTATCGTAATATGATAGTGGGTAATCAACAGATTCGCCAACTGCCTTGAGACCAGCAAAATGTATAACAGCGGTAGCCTTGCTTTGCTTGAGGGCCGCTACCACGGCAGCACGATCGCGGCAATCGCCGGATATTAATTCTGGTTTTCTACCGCTGATTTGCGTTACACGTGCCAGTGCTTCCGGATTGCTGTTGCAAAAATTATCAAACACGGTCACATCAAAACCGGCATTTAGCAGTTCAACGCATGTATGCGATCCAATATATCCGGCGCCACCAGTGACAAGAATCATGACGATAAGCCTCGACAAGAAATGATAAACTTATTTAGTCGGATTGAGATTCGCCTAAATTTCTCAGTGCTACACTGAATTAACTACAAAAGTGTTGTTTAAAACTGCTGACAAAATTATCTAATGAACCTGTTGGTAAATGGTTGATGCCAGCTGCGGCTTTGCGCCCTCCTCCTGTATCAAATTGCAGACACAATACATCAGCACCACATGGGTTTGTAAGAGAGGCTCGCACACTTACAGTATAGTTGCCAGCATGATTAGGAGTTATCACCGCATGTGCACGTTGGGGATACGCATTTGCCAGTTTGTTGGCAAAAATACCGCTGACGCGCCTTGCCCAAGGGGCATCTGGCAATAAATAGGCAGCATATCGTTCATCGGTTGTCAAAGGCTGCAATGAATCTGCTCGACTCGTATCATCCTGATATCCCTCAGCAAGTTTCCTAAAAGCATTCGACTCAGCGATGAAATCGAATGGATTCGCATAAGGCCTGATTTCTTCGTAAAGTGCAGTCGGGTGAAAATGCAGATCAGGTAGATTATCACCATAGCCATTGTAGTTTAGGTACTCACCCAGGCGTGCAAGTTGATCTATTTCGGTTTCCGTTAATTTTGCTGTAGCTCCCAGTTGACGAGCTTTTTGCACAAGATTGTCGCCGAAAGCGGCAGTAATTGCCCACAAATGAAATTTCCCTTTTAGATACTGATCGACCAGAAGACTGGTACAAGCATCAGCGGATAAATCGATATGTGCAGTCAAGTTAGGGTGCTGCGGTATCTCTCCGGCGTGATGATGATCAAAATACTCAACCCTGACGCCCTCCTCCAATAATCGCATCAATCCTTTACGATTACTGTCCAGAGAAATGTCGAGTACTGTTACCAGATCGCCGGGATTTGCCTCCACCCGATCCAATAGCTTGATATCACGCTTAACTCCAGTTATCAGATTAGCAACTGCTGGATCTGCAAGTCTGAATTGATGCAATGCGCACACGCCATCCGCGTCACCATTAAATACATAAAAACGATTCATCTGAATAGCTTCCTATATATGACCATATGAGAAAAAATAACTTTCATTTTTATATTCAACGGACAATGACTATTAAAAAGTTAATCTAAAGCGCCTATATGCGTCAGGTAGTTGACAATGTCATCAACAGCCTGTTCTGGAGTAAGCTTTGTTGTATTAATATGTATTTCCGGATTTTCTGGCGCTTCGTAAGGTGAATCAATTCCGGTAAAGTTTTTCAGTTCACCTCGACGCATTTTCTTGTACAACCCTTTGGGGTCGCGCTCTTCTGCGACATGAATAGGCGTATCAATAAAGACCTCAAAGAATTCACCTTGCTCTACCAATTCCCTGGCCATCCTACGTTCTGAATGGAAAGGTGAAATAAATGACACCAATACAATCTGACCTGCATCGACCATTAATTTGGCAACTTCAGCGATACGGCGGATATTTTCAACCCGATCTGCATCAGTAAAACCAAGATCTTTATTAAGCCCATGACGCACATTATCTCCATCCAACAGATAGGTATGCTTGCCAAGAGAATAGAGTTTCTTCTCAACTAAATTAGCAATGGTTGATTTACCGCTGCCGGACAAACCAGTAAACCAAAGAATAAAGGGCTTTTGCCTTTTAGTAGCAGCATGTGCTTGCTTATTGATATTGATCGCCTGCCAGTGAATATTCTGCGACCGTCGCAAGGCAAAGTGCAACATGCCGGCACCAACCGTATTATTAGTTAAGCGATCAATCAGGATAAAACCACCGATGTCATGATCTTCTTTATATGGATCGAAAGCAATCAGTTGGTCAGTACTGAGGTTACAAATACCAATTTCATTGAGTTCTAGCTTGGTGCCAGCGACATGTTCAAGCGTATTAACGTTTACCTTATATTTCAGCACCGAAACATTTGCAGTGACAGTTTTTGTTCCAATTTTCATCAAATACGGCCGACCGGGAAGCATCGATTCATCTACCATCCAGACAATCGTGGCCTCAAATTGATCGGCTACACCCGGCAAAGTATCGGTAGCGGCTAAAATATCTCCACGGCTGATATCGATTTCATCGGCCAATGTCAATGTAATCGATTGCCCTGAAACTGCCTGCGTTAAATCGCCATCACTGGTCACAATGCGAGTTACACGACTCTCTCTGCCAGACGGTAACACACGAACAAGATCACCTGGCCTGACGCTGCCACGTGCAACCATACCCGAGTAACCTCGAAAATCCAGATTTGGGCGATTGACCCATTGTACCGGCATGCGAAAAACTCCAGATTCCACATTGATATCCTCGACCTGCACGTTCTCCAGATATCCCATCAATGTTTCACCGCGATACCACGGCGTGTTGGCACTCAATGAGGTAATGTTATCGCCTTTAAGGGCTGACATCGGAATAGTTACAATATTACTCAACCCTAATTCTTTTGCAAATTCACGATATTCTTTATTAATCTGATGAAAAATTTCTTCTGAATACTCCACCATGTCCAGCTTATTGATCGCAAGCACCACATGTTGAATTCCAATTAATGAAACTAAATAGCTATGACGCCGCGTCTGTGTCAGGACGCCTTTGCGCGCATCAATAAGAATTACCGCTACGTCGGCCGTTGAAGCCCCTGTGACCATGTTGCGGGTATACTGCTCATGACCTGGTGTATCTGCGACGATAAACTTGCGTTTATCGGTAGAAAAGAAACGATAGGCCACATCAATGGTTATTCCTTGCTCACGTTCCGCAGAAAGCCCGTCGACCAATAATGCAAAATCTAAGTCACCGGCTTGGGTGCCGACCTTTTTGGAATCAGCCTCTAATTGAGCCAATTGATCTTCAAACAGCATTTTTGATTCATATAACATCCGGCCAATTAAAGTGCTTTTCCCATCATCAACACTGCCGCAAGTGATAAACCGAAGCATACTTTTGTTCTCATGCGATTTTAAATACAGCTCGATATCTTCGGCAATCAAATCTGATACGTGTGCCATTAGAAGTAACCCTCCTGTTTCTTTTTCTCCATTGAACCTGTGGAATCATGATCGATTAATCGCCCCTGACGCTCAGATGTTCTTGCCAGCAACATTTCTTGAATAATATCCACCAGAGAACTTGCCTCGCTCTCAATCGCACCGGTTAAAGGATAGCAACCCAGTGTGCGGAAACGAACTTTTTTCATCATCGGAGATTCACCCTCTCGCATCGGCAAACGGTCATCATCAACCATAATTAAAGTACCATCACGCTCTACAACAGGCCGTTCTTTAGCATAGTACAATGGCACAATAGGAATATTGTTCAAATGGATATATTGCCAAATATCGAGCTCGGTCCAATTTGAAAGCGGAAAAACACGAATACTTTCACCCGGATTCTTGCGCGCGTTATATAACCGCCATAACTCGGGGCGCTGTAACTTGGGATCCCAACGATGTTGTGCTGATCGAATGGAAAAAATCCGCTCTTTGGCACGTGATTTCTCCTCATCGCGACGCGCCCCACCGAAGGCGACATCAAAACCATGTTTATCCAATGCTTGCTTTAAACCCTCAGTTTTCCAAATATCCGTATGAACTGCGGAACCGTGTGTAAAAGGGTTGATTCCTTTTGTAATCCCTTCGGGGTTAATGTGAACGATAAGATCAAGCCCTAACTTCTTTGCCATTACATCACGAAATTCAATCATCTCTTTAAATTTCCACGTCGTATCGACATGTAACAATGGGAAAGGTAGCTTCGAGGGATAAAATGCTTTTACTGCAAGATGCAACATCACTGCACTATCCTTGCCGATCGAATAGAGCATTACCGGATGCTCACACTCTGCGACCACCTCCCGCATGATATGAATACTCTCCGCTTCAAGGCGTTGTATATGTGTCAACATTGTTAATAATTTCCTTCCATAAAAAGTAATAGCTTTAGGATTATATTAATATAATTCAGAATTTTTCTTACCTCGAAATAAACCAGTTTACCCCTGTAATTTTGATACTTAGAAAAAATTCTGCTGATTTTCTATTTAACAAAATTGTGAATGTGAATTAGGTTTTTATTATTAAATGATAGCAGGTACTAAAGAATCTAACCTCAAAACTTACTATAGTATTTCTATCGATCTACTTGTTTATTCAAGTAAGAGACAAATGCTTAAACTCTCAACTCGAATAACACTAAGATTCAAGATTAAACCGGTTTGCGGGGTACATGTGTATCCGATGAAGAAGATTTTTCTTCCGGTGTTTGGGTATCCATTGCGTCATCGTCTGCCCCATCTTCTCCCTTCGTCGATTTAGCCGGCATTTTCGCAAACGAATGCAAATTCAGGTGCAATGCTGCCTTAGCAAGTAAATGTGCGCTCACCGGAGCGGTGATAACAAGAAACACCGTAATCAGTACTTCGTGCAGACTGATACCGGCATTATGGCTGCTGAAAAATAATGCCGATGCGATCAGCAGACTGCCAACTCCTAAAGTCGTGGCTTTGGTCGGTCCATGTAAGCGCATGTAAAAATCCTTAAGTCGCAAAAGACCCAAGGAACCAATAAAAGTTAGGGTAGCACCCGTCAGAATCAGAAAAGATAATAAATATTCCAGCATGATTTATTCGATAATATCACCGCGCAGTAAATACTTGCACAGCGCAACAGTACCTATAAAGCCCATCAAAGCGATCAGTAGTGCCGCCTCAAAGAATAGCGCGCTGCCCAGGTGAATACCTAACAACATCAACAATGCAATAGCATTTATATATAAAGTATCCAGTGCCAGAATCCGGTCCGGCATGCTGGGGCCCCACAGTAAGCGCTAGAAGCTCATGGCGACAGCTGCTGTTACTAATCCAAGCGCAATTGGAATTACAGAATTTAACATAGCTCAAAAATCTCTTGCAATGGACGTTCGTAGCGGCGCTTAATTGTCGCGATCAACGCATCCGGATCAGCTTCATTCAGCGCATGAACCAATAAATATCGACGATCTTCAGACAATCGCGCCGACACTGTTCCTGGTGTCAATGTGATGCTATTAGCCAATAAACTGATAGCCAGATCGGATGTTAGGTCTAATGGTAATTCAACAAAAATCGGTTTGAGCCGATCTGGGTCACCAAGAATTAGACGTGCTACGGTGAAATTAGCCATTATGATATCTATCAGTAACAAGCCGATATAGCGCAACAAGGTAAGCGGCTTGCGAATAGTCACGGCTTCTGGCCAGAATCGCAGGGTCAACAATGGTATCATCCAGCCCAACAATAAGCCGAGAAAAATCTGCCCGGGCGTTATGCTGTTTACCAGCAACAACCATAAACATGCCAGTGTGGGAGATAAAATGGGATGAGGTAGTAGACGAGCCATGGTTATTATTTTCCAGTACCTAGCACAGATTGAATATAGTCATCGGGATGCAGCAATTGATTTGCTGTTTCCTGTGCAAATTCAGTAATTGCACCAGCCCAAATCATTAAAGCGACACATAGCGCAAGTAAGCAGACAGGTATTGCCAACCCACTTATACCATGAGGTGTAATAATAGGTTGAGTATGGTCATCCGTTGCTGCATGGGTCGCTTCCGGGGCTTGTGCCCGGTAAAACAGCAAGCTGCCGCTACGCGCCAATGCAATGATAGTAAACAAGCTGGTTATTAATATAGTGGCCATTATCCATGATAGAGCAACATGTGACAGTGCCGCTTGCAGAATCAGGAATTTTCCGACAAAGCCAGATAATGGTGGTAACCCAGCTACTAAAATGGCCATTACAAAAAAAAGTGTACCTACTATTCGTTGGTGTAACATGATTAAACCCGGTTCAAATCGATCACTCATTTCGCCACGGCGATTAACAATGCTATCAGCGAGTAGAAAAAACGCTGCGGCGGCAAAAGTGGAATGTGGTAAGTAATACAATCCGGCAGCTATTCCGGCACTCGTATTGATGCCAAAAGCGATGAGCAGTGTACCGACGGATGCAACCACTAGATAGGCCACTTGCTGGCGTAAATGCGTACTTGCCAGCACACCCAGCACACCTGCAATCAGTGTGGCCAAAGCTAAAGGCAACAACCAGGGTTCAATCAAGTCGGCAATTGGGCCTGCCCGTTCACCAAAGATCAAGGTATAAACACGCAGAATGCAGTATGCGCCAACCTTGGTCATGATGGCAAACAAAGCTGCAACCGGAGCAGATGTGTGGGCATACGCTGCAGGCAACCATAGATAAAGTGGCAAAAGAGCGGTTTTGAGGGCAAACACGGCAAACAGCAGTAAGCCAGCGGTACGAATGAGCGCAATATCTTCGACAGGAGTATTGGCAACTTTGACAGCTAAATCCGCCATATTCAGTGTGCCCAAAAGTCCGTAGAGTGTTCCCACCGCAAACAAAAACAAAGTTGAACCTACAAGATTGATGATGACAAAATGCAACCCGGCCATCGTGCGCAACCGTCCTCCACCATGCAGCAATAAGCCATAGGAAGCAAGCAGCAGAATTTCAAAGAATACAAACAAATTAAACAAATCACCGGTCAAAAATGCGCCATTTAATCCAAATAATTGCAATTGAAATAAAACATGAAAATGTGGACCGGCAGTGTCAGTGCCACGTACTGCGTAAACTAGCGCGCACCACGAAACCAGCGCAGTAATGATCAGCATCCAAGCAGCAAGCCGATCGGCAACCAGAACGATACCAAATGGCGGCGCCCAGTTGCCCAACACATAAACTAGAATCTCGCCGCTGTGAACGATACTGAGCAGCCATCCCGTCAACAAGACCAAAACACTGACGGATGAAATGCTCACAATACGCAGTACCTGCAGGCTCTGTTTTTGTAGCAATAATAACAACGCACCCAGCAACAGCGGCCATATTACAGGAAGAATAACAATATGGTTTATCATGGTTTATGCTTTCCATCTACATGATCATTCCCCATTTCCAAGTGCGCCTTGAGCGACAAAACAATGACAAAAGCAGTCATGGCAAAGCTGATCACAATAGCTGTCAATACTAGCGCCTGCGGCAAGGGATCTGCATACTCCGTTACGCCTTCCACTATAATTGGGGGCTTGCCAACAGTGAGTCGTCCCATGACCAATAGAAATAAGTTGACGGCATAAGATAAAAAGGTCAAACCCAGCACGACCGGGAAAGTCCGGCCACGTAAAGTCAAGTAAACACCACAAGCCGTGAGCGTTCCAATCAGTATTGCTACCAGCGCTTCCATTAACGGATTCTCTTTCTGACGTTTGTCAAATGGCTCTCTTTATGCACCAGGCCAAGATAAATAAGTATCAACAGCGTGGTGCCGACGACAACCAGATAAACACCCAGATCAAAAATCATTGCGGAAGCTAACTCGAATCCTCCAATTATCGGCCAATGTAAATG
>RRZT011401906.1_pt1 | contig 15095 bp, 18 predicted proteins | sample 2165551 | NCBI WGS metagenome assembly RRZT01 (sample SAMN10456910, study PRJNA506462) | wastewater metagenome | biome: wastewater; feature: sludge; material: wastewater sludge; isolation source: wastewater sludge with Escherichia coli K12::gfp cells carrying plasmid... | place: USA: Moscow, Idaho... | reverse complement strand
CAAATAATGATTTTAGAAGCTATGAAAATGGAGATAGATATTACTGCACCAGTAGCAGGAGTTATTACTAAAATATTAGTTAATACTACTGATGCTGTTGAAGAAGGTCAATCTTTAGCTTTTATTGGGTAAAATGTCAAATAAAAATAATAAAAAAAGCCTCCGTAGATTAATTCTATGGAGGCTTTTTTATTATATATGATTTAAGAAACAAGAATTTTATTATTTAATTTAAAGATTATTTATATTGATTTAATTAAAAAAAGAGTTTTGATTTTATAAGTTAAAAAGGTGGTACTCCCAGTACGATTCGAACGTACGGCCTACGCCTTAGAAGAAATCTGTATAAATATACGCACTCTCTTGGAGACCCGTAGGAGAGAATGAATAAATGAATTTTTAATGACAAAACTAGTGTCAATTACTGACCATTTTAATTCAATCCTTTTGGATTTAACCAAGGGAAGGTAGTATTTTTAAAACTTTAAAAAATATTAAATTTATAAAAAGTTCCAAATACTACAGATTGTGGAACACAAAGTGTTCAAAAACTAAAAACTTTAAAGTTACATAAATCGTAAAGAAATATGGAACATATAACTTATAATATCAAGCATAAAGAGTATCTAATCGTTCATCTTTGTTTCCATTGTTTACTAATCCATTTTTTAGATAGTAGGTCATTGTGGTACTAATATTGGCATGTCCAAGCTGTGCTTGAATATAACTCATAGGTGCTTGTGCTTCTAGCATCAAAGAAGCATATGATGCACGACTTGCATAGATAGTTCTGTATTCAATTCCAAGTTCTTTTAGTAATGGTTTAAAAAACCTTTTTACTATAGATGTAGATTCATAATATGGTTTTAATGTTTTTTCATTTGGAAATACCCATTCACATTGAGGTGCATTATCTTTATAATTAAGAAGTACTCTCTTTAGTGGTTCAGCCATATCAATTGTTCTTACAGTTCCTGTTTTAGTAGTTGATGTTCTACCTTGTCTAATACTTCTACTAATTGTAACTTTATTATTCAAAAAATCTATATCATTCCATTGTAATCCCATTGCTTCACCCGTACGAACAGCTGAATAAAATATGAATGTTAGGAAAGCATTAAACCAACCATCACTGCCTTTTAACATAACTTTTACTTCATTTTTTGTGTAATACTTAGATGAAGAATCTTCACTTTTTACAAAGGCTTTAGATTTTTTATCTACTAATTGCATTGGATCTTTATCTATAAACTCATTTTGGAAAGCATACTTAAAAATAAAGTTTAACACACGATGATACTTTAAGTATCTACCTCTTGATAATTGTTTTGATGAAAGTAAATTACTTTTCCATTGTTTTAAATCAGACACTTTTATTTCATTTATATTTTTATTCCCAAAAACTGGATAAATATGAGTTTTATAGATTGTAATGTAATCATTTTGAACATCTTGTGTTCTATCAAATTTACCTTCATCCAAAGCTTTATCAGCTATGTCTGAAAACTTGATATTATTCTTATCATAAAATTTGTTATTCTCTAAATAATGATTTAATGCTAAAGCATACATATCACGTTCTACTTGTTGTTTAACTCTTGGTGACCATTCTTTACCTGTAGAAAATCTTGTTCTTTCTTTTCCATCTTTTCTATACTCAGGATTCACTCTATAATCAATATTGATTTTATTATTTTGTTCATACACTCTGGCACTTGTTATGATTTCACTTAGTTCATTTGAAATAGTAAGTTGTTCTGGCAACTTCTTTTTTACAGGTTCATTTTTGTGTTGTTTAATTATTTTCATATTTTTCTCCTTTATTTTCATATTTTTAATATATTATTTAAATAGACAAAACTCTAAAGAGTCAATTTTAATAAAAAAAATTACTTTTATGCCCGTACCCGCCCATAATTTGATGGGTGAGCATGGGTAAAAAAACTATCATTTTTTATTCATAATCATCATCTTTGCTAGGTTCAAAACCCGTTTCATTTTTCAGCTTATTTTTTACAATTCTGAAATGCTTTGAAGAGTTTTTATATGCTATAAACCCCATATGCTCTAATTCATGACTTAAATAAGACGATGAATATGGATTATGTCCATGCGTTTGACACCATTTCTTAAAATCTGTGAATAAGTCTATTAATGATGTACCTTTTTTTAATGATTCATCAACTACTTCATATTGTTCTTCTTCTATAAAAGTTGCAACATGATTAGAAGATTCTTTATAAGCATTCATAGCTTCTTTCATTGCCAATGCTTCTGTGAATTTTCCTTGTTTATTCAACCTTTGCATACCTTTTATTGCAAAATTCAATATTGCTGGAAGTTCATTTACTATGACTTTTGATTCAAGTTCATAATCTTTATCTTCATCTTTTATAATATTTTTAAAAGGAACTAATAGTAACCTTCTATAAAATCCGAATGAATTATCCCCATTATGAAATGGCAATTTATTAGTTGCAACAAAAAGCTTTGGTAGATTTTCTATTGTATAAATATCTTTAAAAAGATATTTACCAAGAACAGGTTCACCACTTACTATTTTTTTAAAGGCTGATGTTTCAAGTCCATTCCTCTTAGCATCACTACTAATATTTAGTAATTTACCATCCATTAATGCACATTTGAGCATATCACCCATATCAGTTATTTCAACAACTGATATATTTTCAACACCAAATAAAGCTTTAGTTATATTAATAAGCGTACTTTTTCCATTTGAACCATCACCATATGCAAAAAATGCTTTTTCATATTTTTTAGAATTGTTATCTAAAACATGTCCGAAAAACTCCCCTAAAACATCTATTAAATCTTCATCTACAAGAGATGTTTTTAAGAATTTATCAAATACTGGTGATGTTGCATTTTTATCATAATCATAAGGTAATTGATACGTAAAATTATATTTCTCATCATGAGGTAGCTGTTCAATTTTTCCATCTCTATGAATTGCTAATACATTTGATTTCATATTTATATATGTTACATTTGAATTTTTAGGAATATATAATTCATGGAACTCTGTAAATAATTCATTCAATACTGCACTAATTAAATTACTTGGTACAGCTCTAACTGCATTAAATTTCATTATTAGTCTTTTGACATAATTTTCTGCTTTCGCCATTGAATTTATTGGAATATATCTTCCATTATAATAAATCCAAATTCTACCAGCAGAAGCAATAATTTTATGAGGAGTTTGTTTTAATATCTCAATACAATACTCCAATGGTGTTCTTTGTATAACTCCACCCTTTTTGTCTTTTTTTGCTTCTAATTTATTTACCTTATCAATAATTTCTGCGAAAACATGATTTAATAATTCTCTTTGATTCATCAAATAATTTCCTTTAATAATATCCCATCAGTACCACATGAAACGCACTTTACGTAAACATTATTAGTATTTAGATAGATAAAGCATGAAGGGTTTTTATCTTCATGCTTTGGGTTTAAAAAACAATGACATGAAACTGCACTACTACTAACTTTAATATTTTTAATAATATAATCCAATGTATTTATTGCTTTTATGCCATTTTGGTAATAAGCGATTTTTGTATTCAAATCTAAATCAGTTCTATTTTTCACTACATTTGATTTAGATTTTTCAAATAATACATCCGAAGAAAATGTATCGCCAAATACTTTTTCTTCACTTTTATGTATCATTTCATCAAACTTACTTACTTCAAAAAATTTATCACTATTACTATAATAGACTTGCTGACTAGGATTAGGGCTATAATATCTAGCAGGGTCACTACATGCTATATCTGCATTATAAAACCTTGTTAAAACTCTCATCAATCTACTATAATAATTCATATCAATTATTGTTTGATTTAGAGGTAAAATAACTCTATATCTATCAGCAACTAATCCTTTTTTATCTACTTGATGAGATTTAGTGGTAACTATCAAAGATTTGAACTCTTTGAAAGTTTCTATCCCCTCTTCAAGTGTTTGTCCATCATCAATATCTAAAATAATAGTAGATACACCTTTTGCGGAAAGATTGTTTCTCTTCCCATTTTTAAATTTTGTTGCACTATATTCATACTTTTCAGTAATTTTATATACATCTTCAAACCTCCCAATAGTTGAAACAAGACTATTGGAATGAGGTGTATTTTCAGTATTTACAGATATTGAGAGAATTAAATCTTCCATTTTATTTATTTCTTTTTAACACTGGAGTATCTTTTTTAAACTCAGATTTAAGTTCATTCATGATATTGATGTTATACTCATAAATTGGGATGAATTTCTCTAATTTTTCATTACTTATTACAAATTCATATTCAAAATCCCAATTCTGATCATCACTTGAAGTATATGTTTCAAGTACAATTGAATCCTCTTTTTTTAACCAAGCCAACGATTTAGCAGGTTTATCATTGAATTTTTTAGAAATTTTGATTGTTCCTTCCTCATTATTTTCCAAATTCTTCAATATGTCATCCCATTTCACAGATGGGATACTTATTTTATTTTCTAAATTTAATATATCTACATATGTATCTACATTTTTTGAATCTGAGAAGATTCCTATTCTCGCATTTACTTTACTCATTTTATATTCCTTTAATGTTATATAAATTACAATACATTTCTAATGTATCAATATTGAATTGATAATCAAAATTCCAAAAACCTTTGTCTTTTTAGACATTGAAATTATCTCTGAAACATCGTTTACTAGCCAGATAGTTAATAAATTTAATAAAAACTTCATTAAGATAGAATTACACTTGAGCCTATAAAACTCAACTTTAAATATCGAGTATTAAAACTCGACGATAGTTTTTTTAACAACTGATATATTTGATTAAACATGGATAGAAAATGAAAATTTATACAAAAATAAATGTAGAAACAACTAATGATATTGATAGACCAGATAATGATTTCCAAAAAAGAATTAAAGAAAATTTTTTAGCTATTGAAGTGGAAAAAGAGCATCAAAATAAATTAGATGAAAAAAAAATTATAAAAAGAAAAAAACATAAATATGATACAAAAATCAGTAAAAAATTATTATCCACTTTAGACGAAGATAAAGGTAACTTATTTATCTTCACTATAGATAAATTATTGGAATACTTAAATATTAGTGTTAAGAATTATCATAAACTTTTTCAAGAGCTAAGAGAATGTAAAACTAAGCATATTTATAATGAACTAAGCAATACTTCTCTAAATTTATTACTAAAGATAATTTATCAACTACATAAACTATCTTTTTCAAGTGAGAATATTAGATATTTTTTTGGAGATACTTTAAGAAAAGATACTATTATCAATTATATTAAAATAGAAACTGTTAGAAAAAATAAAAATATTCTCAAACAAAAAGAATATATTATTGATTTTATTGATAAATCTAAAATCAATAAATCGCCTAAAATTAAAATTGAAGATGTAAAAAAAAGAGAATTTTTCATACTAAAAAAAATTGAAACAAAAAGAGGAAGTTACAAAGTATTTTATAAATTAATCTATATAGATACTCAATCTTTACATAACTATAGAAGTAAAGAAATAGAAATAATAAGTGAGATAGAAACTGCAAGTATAAAAAAGAGCAGAATTTATAAAAAATTACAAACAAATTAGTACCCATACCCGCCCGTAATTTTTTTATGGGCGGGTGAGGGTACTAATTTTTATTAAAAAAGAAATTCTTCTTTAAGCAAGAGTTTATGAATAAAAGTCCGATATATACTAGGCTTTCGTAAAAACTTTCCGGTCTAAAACCTGTCTTTTTTTAACTTCGTAGTTTAATAATAAGCGTCGTTCCAATAAGTATAGGATAATCAATCATTTACTAAATCTGATTTTGATTCAATTGAATCAATTGAAATTAATTTTTTTGTATTAATACATTTTAAACTATAATATTCTATACATACTAACATCTTTGGATAATATTTCCAATTCTTCTTTAATAAATTCTTCCAAAACTTTATTATTTATTTTTCCACTTTTATATAGTGCATACACTTCTTTCAAACTTAAATGAGAGAACCTAACCCATGCTACTAAATTTGTCCTCAATAAAGTCTGAACTATCTCACCTCCAGATTTTATAATTGCATCTGCACCATCAACCAAACATAAAGTTCCATGCCCAACCAATAACATTCTTCTAAGCTCAGGTATATTTCCTTTAGGTAATGAATCAGTCCAATTTTTTTTATGATAAAAATGAGATTTCATTGTATACATAAATCTAATTAATAACTCAGTAATTACTACGGGAATAGCCATAGCCATACAATGTCTAAAATCATATCCTTCTTCAAAAACTTTTGTTGTTATCGTGGCAAAAGTTTGTTTATGTTGACCAAATTCACCAATATTTATCATTTGAAATAAATTATAAAATGGAATAGGTACTCCAGAACCTCGTCCAATTGCTCCACTAGAGCCTGTCCAATCTGATAGAATATGTCCAAACCAGTTTGCAAAACCACAAAATATTTTCGCTACGAAATTATGTCCTACTACATTTATTTCTGATTCTTTGGTTTCAATTGTTATTATTTTTCCATTACTAATAAAAGTTGAAGTATTAGTAAACTGATTTAATATGGAAAAAAATAAACCTATAATATCTGGAGAATGTCCTACACTTTTCAAATGATGATTTTTTGGAAGTAAATTTTCTACTAAACCACCCGTTCCATTTCTTCCATTTGTTGAAGCTTGGTCATAATTTACTTTAAAAGTTTTTTCTAAAAAACCTATTGCACTTGTAGTTGTATTACTACCCTTTTCAATAGCTTTATTTTTATCCCAACCTAAAAACTCTGCAAAGTTTTCTGTAATTTTATTAGCTTGCTCATCTGTAAAATCCCCTAATTCGCTCGCTCCTGGCATTCCAACAAATAATATATCAATTAATCCTCCTATTAATCCACAAGTACCAGCAATCATATAATCATATTGGTCACATTTTGCATTCTTATTTGTGAATTTATCCTCTATTAATTGATCTATTTTTGTTCTTTCTTCGTTAGTTAATATATGATTTAATATATCAGTAGGTATTCTTATTTTATTTCTTACAAAATAATTATCTATATCTTCTATAGATGCATTTTGTCCAAGAAAATCAATATTTGAAAAAAAATTTATATTTTTATTAGAATCCTTATATTCAATGCAGTTCACTTCTAATAATAATTTTTCTATCTGATAATGATTTAAAAATAATCTTTTTTTTATTTCCTCATTTATCATAAATTAACCTATATTTTCAGTTGAAAGTTTATTTCTTAATCTATTAACTTCTTTTATTAAAAAATTAATCTCTTCATGCTGTTTTTTTAATATTTCCAATACCATCAAATTTTGCTTTGTTTCTTTATACTTTTCTTCATGATTAGACGAAATAATATATCTTTTTATATTTAATTCTTTAGCTGTGTCAAATTGTGATTCTACATTGTCTATATATTGTTTTTCAGAAATTTCTTTATTTTTATACTTAGTTTCATTTTCATATACTCTTTCTAAGAGACGTAACTCTTGATTATTAACATCTAATTCTTTAGCGATATTTAAAATATTATCATTTTCTAATATATTTAAATAATTAATTCTTGTATGTATTTTTATTATATCTTTCATCAGTAATATACTAATATCTCTTTTACTATCGAACTTGCATAAATCAAATAAATTGATTACTATATCACTTAATTTTTCCAAATGAATATTATTAATAATTTGGTTTATTTTTTTATGTATTTCACGTGAACATTGTAATTCTGAAATAATATTTTGAATTTCTATAAATTCATCATCATTAATTTGATTATCATCCATATATGTAAAGTAAATAATAGTTTTTAAATATATCTCTTTAAATTCTTGAGACATATTTTTTATTTCTACAATATCATCTATTTCCTCTAATTCTAAAATTTTTTTTATCGATTTTTCTTTACCTTCTTTGATAAAGATTTTTAATCTATTTAAAAAAATTTCTTCAGTATTATTTTTTATCAAATCAATATTAATGATACTATCAATATGTTTTTCAATAGTTTTTTGTATAATTTTTTCGTTATCTTTATGAACGAAAATTAATGCATCAGAAAGTTTCATATTTGATTTCTTATCTTCAACAAGTTTAATTTCATTTAATAACAACTGATATTTTTCATAATCATTTCCAACTATTAATAAACTTTGTTTAATGTAATCATTAATATAATTGTTTCCATCATTCAAAAGTTCTTTATGAACATTTATAGCTGCATATGAAATAGCCAATGTAGCAGGTAATTCATTTAGTAAGTCTTCTATTCTTTTATTTCTAAAATACTCTGAAATATTATCTTTCGTACTAGAGAAACTCCCTGTTAAATCATCTTTTTTTGAAGAAAAGAAGTTTGAAACATCTATAGACGTATTATAAACTTTTTCTTTTACTATATTACTAGAACCTTCGATACTCTCTTTTATATTTTCTGCAATTACATCTTTCTTAATAGTAATAGCATTTAACACTTTTTCAATACCCATTATAAACCTTCTAATTAAACTTTAATTTTTCTATAATACTAATACAAAGGACGAACTACTATTCAACATTTTTTTCTGAAATTTTCTCATTTCTAAATTCTTTCAGTTTATTTTCATAGTTTGTGTTAAATGCCTTATCTACAAGTTTAGCCAGTCCCCAAATAAATAATATTGGTAATAAAACATTTTTGAATAAAAATAAAACTACTAGAGTAATAAAAGCATCAAACATTTCTTCTGAAGAGCTTTTTATTTTAGCTAGAATAGCATCTGTTTTATGTTTTATTCCAAAATTTAAAAAGCTATCACTATCATCAATTTCTTTCTCAATTACTTTTATTTCATTATTGATACTTTGTATCTTTTCTTCTTTTTTCCCAATTTGTTCTTTTGTTTTAGCATCTTGCTCTTCAAAAATTGTAGTAGCACTTTCAAGTAAAGTCTTGTCACCTTTTTTGATTACTTTAATTTCTTCTTTTACTTGTTTTCTTTCTGTTTCTAAAGTTTCTATTTTTGATTCTAAAGAAGCTATTTTTAACTCTTTTTCTTTTTCAAGTTTTTTATCATCTTCTGATGATTGATTTATACTTGTTATTTTATCTTGTAACTTTTGCATTCTTTCTTCTGAAACTTCTGCTTTCATAGATTGAACACCTGATTCAACAGAAATAACAGCAAAGGTCATAAGAGGGATAGCAAATCTTAAAAAAATTAGTAAAAATACAATTCTTAGAACTTTATTTGTAAATTCAATTGAAAAGGTGTTTTTGATTTTGATAAATATAAAAAAGAATACACTCAATGTAAGAATTGCATTAATTATGAAAGACTGCATGAAAACAATAATTACTTTTTGTAGACCTAAAGACATTAGTGATATTAACATCACCCAAGACATTTGTCCCACAAATTCTTTTAATGGCTCTAATAAACCTCCAATAATTGGCATATTACTTGCTAAGCCAATTACTGATTCAAATAATTTCAAAGAACCAAAAACAATTGCTGTTTCTTTTAAACTCTCTAAATTAATAACATAAGCAGCCTTATCTAATACATTTAGCCAAGCTAAACAAGTTAAAAAAGTTAATATACTAAAAATAAGAATATTACCTTTTGTTGTATTTTCAAACATTAAATTTCCCTCTATTTTATCTCTTATAATACATTGTATAAATGTAGATTGTAAAATGATTGTACTATAGATAGACTTACAACCAATAATCACTTATAGTAGGTTGTAAATATATCATGCAGAATCTTTCAACAGATGTGCTTTACCAAATCATTGGAAAAAATGTAGCTAAAATAAGAAAGGAAAAAGGGTTATCTCAACTTGATCTTTCATTACAAATGGGCTACAAATCAGTATCTATTGTTTCAGGTGCTGAAATCTATTACAATGGTAAACATTTTAATCTTGAACATCTACTAAAAATATCACAAATTTTAGATGTCAATATTTGTGATTTCTTTGAACCTTGGAAATGATTATATCTAATCACTTGACTCATTCTTGACTCTTTTTTGACTTTTAATAATAATTTTTAAAATTTCTCTAAATAATTATTCAATATCCCCTCAATATTTGCCTTACCTATGGGATTTGCTGAATGAACATTAAATTTAAAATCTTTTGGAAACTTATATACATTATCTAAATTCATTTCTATTAGCCATTTAGCAAAGTCATATCCACTAGGATAGTTATTATTAAATTCATCACAACCTAAATCATGGTCAAAAGATATATAATTTGGGATTCCATTTTGTTGTACAAATTTCACCGCTTCTTTAAAACTTCTAACAATTATAAAATCATTATCTTTTGGAGTTCTAATATCATCTAGGTACAGTTTCATTTTTTCTCTTTTTTATATTTTCAAATACTCTTTCAAACCATCTTCAAGTTTTTCTTTTAGGTAATCAGGCGAGATAATCTCAACATTTGGTATCCAGTATCTAACTATTTTTAGTATCTCTTCATCGAATGATACTTTACAAGAAACTAGTAATCCTTTATCATCTAGTTCTTTTAAAACAATTTGATTAGGGATGATTTTTCTTCTTAAAAAATAGTTGGCTACTTCTTTTCTTATTTTTAATACTACTTCTATTTCACTATTACTAAACCAAACATTATCATCATTATTAATTTTATCAATTATGTTTTGTTCCACTTTAAAAATTTGTGATGTTTTTTCTAGTTTAGTGATTTTTTTGAAGCTAAAAGTTTTAATTTCATCGTCTTGAGTTGCTATAAGATACCAAATACCTTTAGTATTTAGTAGCTTATATGGTTTTACTATTCTTGATTTATCATTGTATGTGAAATTAATAATAGTTTTTGATAAGATTGATTCTTCAACTAATTTAAACTCTTTTGTTTTATCACTTACATCTTCATAGTTATGCCCTTTTATAATATAGGCTTTAGAGATTGTATCATCAAGGATATTTTTTAAAAAATCCTCTTGTAAAGATGGATATAGTTCTTTTATACCACTTAAAACTGCAAAGTTTTTTATATCATCAAAGTTTAATTTTCCAAGATAATACTCTTCAAGGTAATAAAGATTATTCTCTTTTTTTATTGGTAAATATGAAAGTCTTTGTGATAAATCCCTTTGGATAGTTCTTTTTGTGACATTAAATTCTTCAACTAAATTATCAATACTAAACTTTTCACCTGAGTTAAATTTATTTAATATTAATGCTAATCTAGTTGCTATTTTATCGTGACTTTTCATATTTATCCTTCTATTTTTTTACATCAATTGATTGTGTATTTACAGATACTTTTCGTTTTTCTTCTTCAATTAAATCTCTAATACTACCAATTTCACCTGCACATTCTTCAACATCAAATGTTGCACCAAAGCAACTTGTATTATTTACATCAACTTTTGATGCAACAGTTTTTACAAATTCAATCATTTCATCTGCTCTTTTACTTGTATTGTTTCTGTAAGCATCTAAAGTTATTTTACCCCAATCTTGTGCATGAAACCAGCTGTAAAAAGGTATACAATTATGTAATTTAACTGAACCAATGACAAAGTTATTAATTTCACAAATCATTTGTACTTCAGTTCCTTTTGATAAATTTGCTGCCCAATCTATATAATCTTTTTTCATTCTAGCACTTGGAGTCATATATGGATTAGTACCACCTGATAATGATAAATAAGGTTCATTTGATGAACTTTTACTAATATTTATAACTTTTCCACTAACCAATAGTAGCTTATTTTTAAACAAATTATCAGCGTTTATCTCATTTTTTTCATATTCTAATTGAATTGTATTTGCAGAAATAACCCTAGGTATTACAATATTCTCATCATTTGAAAATATTGGTGTTCCCTCATTTATTAAAGCTTCCACTTGATTTTGTATCAAAGCATTAAATATATTTGTTTCTACTTCATTTAAATATAGTTCTTTTTTTACAGTTGATGAACTTGATTTATCTTGAGAAGTTGAATTTGCTTTTACTTTTGATTTATCATTATTACTTCCTAAAATAGCCAATACAACAATAATTACAAAAACGATGATTATATAAAACCAAATACCTTTTTTTCTTTTATATCCACAATGTGGACACACTTTCACATTTGATGAAATCTCTTTTCCACACTCTTCACATTTTACTAATGCCATGTTAATTTCCTTTTATATATATTTTTTGAAAATTATAACTTTGTGCAGTGTAAGGTTGTGTCGCATTTTACAACAAATCTGTTATTGTAAATTTTGTTTGAATATATATTTTTAGTTTAGTTTCTAATTGTTCTAAATCTTTAATTTGAGTATGAAGATGTTCTTTTAAATCTTTTCTATTTTCATAGGTTGATAAATCTATCTCTTTTTTATTTAAGATAGAGTAACTTTGATTATCATATAAAGTTACAAGCACATTCATACAAAGAGTTAAATTTTCACTATTTACATATCCACAACTATACTCACGATTAACAAAGTTATAATAGATTTTAGAATTAAAGTAGTTTTCTAAAATACTTTCTTCACCAAAAGTTGGATTTTTATCATTAATTATTACAATTTCATATATAGTTAAAAGATATTGTTTTACAGCTTCATTTAATTGATTTAAATCTTTATTTAAAAAATATTTCCATTTATCAATAGCACTTCCAATAGAAGAATTTTGTAAAAATTCCTCTTCAAAACTCAAAGCTAAATAATGATTTGCTACTAAATTTGAACTTTTTACTACTTGCTGTAAAGTTCTGTAAGAGTCATATAATTTGATTGGATTTTCAAGTGTTAAATCTTTTTCTATGATTTCACTATAAATATTTTTTGAGATAGCTACAATATCTACTAACATATAAACTCCTATTCTTTATTTTATGATTATAGATTAAATTATTTATAAATAACTGATTTAGTTAATATTATAACTTTATGACTGCTAAGGTTGTGTCGTTTTAGATTATATACTCCTGCAATTTTTTCTTTACTTCAATATCTAACATATTTTCCAACATTACAAACGCAACATTTACATCATTATCTATAAACACAAGTATCTCAACAACTTCATCTTCTATTTCAACCATATTTATATCATCATATAGTCCTGTATCTAAAGAATTTAATTGACAAGTTGATAAAGATATTGGAGTTGATTTTATTTCATTTTGATTTTCTACAATTACAAAGTAACCATCATTTGGATAATCAAACTCTTTAGTTAATCTATCAAATGATTTATAAAGATGATTTTTTAGTTTTTCATCATGTACTTTATTTATATCTTCTTTATTAAGTATCTCTATCATTGCTGTTCCTTTTTTATTACACTTAATTTTGTAGGTTTAAAAGAGGTATCTCTTTCAATTGGCAAACCTAATGTACCCTTTACAGATTCTAGTTCAGCTAGTGAAAAATATCCTAACTCACGTTCAAATCCACACACATAACCAAAGAAAATTTCATTTGTTTTATCAAATTCAAGAACATACCAACTCCAAGAACTATCAGGAGTAAAGAATTTACATTGAACAATAGGGTCTTTTACATTTTCAGTTGAGTATAGAGGTGGGAGGATTTTAATTAATTCATTTGTTAGCAGTTTCATTTTTCACCTCTTTATTCGCTTTTTTAAGAACAAAAAGCTGTCCACTTTTATCTTGAGAATTGTTATAAGAGATTTTTCTTACATATTTTTTTAGGTCTGTATTTTGGGAAATTAGTCTGCCTAATCTTCTTTTATCACCTACTTCAAGTTTTACATTTAGAACTAAGGTATAACTTGATTTATCTATAGTGATATTGATTAATTTATCTTGTAGATAAGTTTTAACAATATCTTCTAAAGCATCTTTATAATCAAGTAGATGTATCTCTTTTATTTGAGTTGGGTTTGACAATACATAAGTGTATGTAAATTGAGTAATTTCATTATCATCTACTTTTGTTTTTTCAACTGTAGAGATTGGTGTTTTACTTGAAGAGGCAATTTTTTTGATAAGCTTTACAGTTAGTTTTACCCAATCATCAGCATAATCTCCATCTTGATGAGCAGATAGTTCTATATTATAGTTAGCTTTAAACTTATTTATAATATTTATCTCTTTTGAGGAATTAAACCAATCAATAGCTTCTTGTTCACTTGTATTTTTAAAATCAATTTCTAAATAAGCACCATCATTTTCATCATAGAATTTTATACTATCAGGTATATTACTTTTTGGATATGCACCTTTTCTATTTTGATAATCAGCTGTTTCTAGCTTTTTAAGTTCTTTAAACTGACTCATCTATTTTTCCTTTACTATTTTTTACATTATTTTCAACAACGATTGCAATAACAGCAACAACTAAACATTTAACCAATATGCATATGTTTTTATTCATGCATTTTCCTTATTTTGATTTGAAATCAGATTTATAATATATGGTTATAGAAATGAAAAATTTAGAATGTTTTAATTTTGTAGTTCATATGCTTCTTGGATATATGAGCATACGTTGGATAAATAAGAGAATATATATAATTCCTACTGGTTTAGTTGTAATGGAAGATAGATAAATCTAATTAAAAAGATAAAATAGTCATTGCAGAGTCATTAATTTTAATGACAATTTAATGTCAAATGTTATTACTTTGTTAGTAGAATGAATTAGTGTTTGATGATTGTTAAAAAATGGAGCAAAAAAAAAGCTTTCAACTAAAAGAACGTAGATTCAAATAGATGAAAGCTTGTTTTTATGGTACTCCCAGTACGATTCGAACGTACGGCCTACGCCTTAGAAGGGCGTTGCTCTATCCAGCTGAGCTATGGAAGCACTAAAGTAAGTTAAAGCTAAAAAAGCCTTACACAAAAAGTAAATCTACTTCTTATATAAGGCTTTAAAATGGAGCGGGAGACGAGACTCGAACTCGCGACAGTCTGCTTGGAAGGCAGAAGCTCTAGCCAACTGAGCTACTCCCGCTTCATATGGTGGTGCGGATGAGAAGACTCGAACTTCCACACCGTGAGGCACCAGATCCTAAGTCT
>RRZT011070541.1_pt1 | contig 15098 bp, 17 predicted proteins | sample 2165551 | NCBI WGS metagenome assembly RRZT01 (sample SAMN10456910, study PRJNA506462) | wastewater metagenome | biome: wastewater; feature: sludge; material: wastewater sludge; isolation source: wastewater sludge with Escherichia coli K12::gfp cells carrying plasmid... | place: USA: Moscow, Idaho... | reverse complement strand
CTGACCCTGCGATCGGGTGATCTGCGTGCGCCCGCCGGTGCCCTGGGGCGCGCCGTCCCAATAGGCTGTCGGGCATGAGTGACTACCTTGACGTCAACCGGGCTAACTGGGATGCGCGGGCCGAGGTCCACGTCGGGCCCGGCGGCTACGCCATCGATGAGGTCGTCGATCCCGAGTGGATCTCCGGAGTCGTCCGCTTCGACCAGCCGCTGCTCGGAGACCTCACGGGCCTCGACGGAGTCCATCTCCAGTGCCACATCGGTACCGACACGATCAGCCTTGCGCGGCTCGGGGCGAGGATGACCGGCGTCGACCTGTCGCCCGGGTCGCTGCGTCAGGCACGCAGGATCGCCGAGCGGGCCGGCATCCGGGTCGACTACTTCGAGTCCGACGTCTACAACGCTCCCGAGGCCCTCGGAGGTCAGCGTTTCGACCTCGTCTACACCGGCATCGGCGCGCTCTGCTGGCTGCCGGACATCAGGCTGTGGGCGAAGACGGTCGCCGAGTTGCTCCGCCCGGGAGGCCGGCTCTTCGTCCGCGACGGGCATCCCGTCCTCAACTCGCTGCTGCCCGTCACCGTCGGCGAGGTGCAGCCCGATTCCGACCAGCAGGACTGGCTCACCGGCGTCGGCGCGCTGACTCCCGCGCTGGAGCTGCCGTACTGGGAGCCGCCGGAGCCGATGGTCTGGAACGACGCAGTGAGCTACGCGGGGACCGAGAAGGTGACCTCGCCCGAGTCCGTCGAGTGGAACCACGCCATCTCGCAGATCGTGATGGCGGTCCTCGACGCCGGGCTCACCCTCGAGTTGCTGGTCGAACACGACAGCGTTCCGTGGGAGGCCCTTCCCGGGATGATGGTCCAGGACGAGACGGGCGAGTTCCGGCTCAAGGACCGCCCCGAGCGGCTGCCTGCCTCCTTCACCCTGATCGCGCGCGCCGCCGGCTGACTCCCGGGACCCGGGACGGTCGGCCGATCCCGCAATCCGCGACCGTGGAGCACCGGGGTGAGACCAAGGGGAGACGCGATCTCCAGCCTCGGCGCCTAGATTCGAGGCATGGCACCGCGTTCCCGACTCCGCATCCTCGCGCTGATCCCGCTCGTCGTGGTCGCCGGCCTGCTCGGCCGGAAGCTGCCCGCGTTCGCGGGCGACTTCGCAGGTGCACTGCTCTACGCGGTGCTGATCTACCTCGTCCTCGCCCTGTTCGCCCCGAAGGCGTCGGCGGTCGCGCTCGCGTTCTGGACGGGCGCCGTCGGCATTCTGATCGAGGTGCTCCAGGCCACCGGCCTGCCCGCCTTCCTCGCCGACCGTTGGGAACCGTCGAGGTATCTCCTCGGCTCGACCTTCGTGCCGCTCGACCTCGTGCTCGCCCTGCTCGGTGCCGGTCTGGCGACCATGACCGACCGGCTGACCCGGCCCGCCAGGCGCAACCACACCTACTAGCTGTACCCGGCCGGGTCGCCCCGTCAGTCGCCGGAGGTGTGCTTCGCGCGCCGCACGATCAACGGATCGGGCGCGTAGACGACCGAGTCGTCGCGTCCCTCGTAGTCGAACTGGTACAGGAAGGAGCGCATCGCGTTGATCCGCGCCCGCTTCTTGTCGTTCGACTTCACAGTCGTCCACGGGGCGTACTTCTTGTCGGTGCGCAGCAGCATCTGCTCCTTCGCCTCGGTGTAGGCGTCCCAGCGGTCGAGGCTCTCGAGGTCCATGGGGGAGAGCTTCCACCTGCGGACCGGGTCGAGCTGGCGGAGCGCGAACCGGGTGCGCTGCTCGTCCTGGGTCACCGAGAACCAGAACTTCGTCAGGCTGATCCCCGAGTCCACGAGCATCCGCTCGAACTGCGGCGCCTGGACCATGAACGTCTCGTACTCCTCGTCGGTGCAGAAGCCCATCACCCGCTCGACGCCTGCCCGGTTGTACCAGGAGCGGTCGAACAGCACCATCTCGCCGGAGGTGGGCAGGTGCTCGACGTAGCGCTGGAAGTACCACTGGCCCCGCTCGGTGTTCGAGGGGGCAGACAGCGCCACGACTCGGGCGGCCCGCGGATTCAGATGCTCGTTGAACCGCTTGATCGTGCTCCCCTTGCCTGCGGCGTCGCGTCCCTCGAAGACGAGCACGTGCTTGGCGCCGGTGTCCTGGGACCAGTACTGGAACTTCAGCAGCTCGACCTGGAGCAGGTACTTCTCGCGTTCATACTGCGTCCGGTCCATCAGCTCGTCGTACGGGTACCCGCCGTCCTGCCACGTGTCGACCGCCTTGCCGTCGGGGGCGATCAGCTCCGGGTCGACCCCCTCCGCGCCCTCGACGTGATACCCCTCGTCCTTGAGGTGGTCGATGTACTCGCGCAACGACATGTTCTGGGTCATGCGCCCATGCATACCGCGTCAAGGTGTCCTGCGGGTGAACGGGTCCAGATCTGGGCGTCCGTGCGTGGACGCGACGACGAGACTGCCCGACGTGCCGCGTGCGTCCAGGTGCCGGCCCTGGGATGGCTCAGATCGTCGGGCCAACGAGACGGGCGGTGACTTCGTCTGCGGAGTCGACGACGATCTCTGCCCCGGACCTGGGATGGCTCAGATCGCCGGGCCAACGAGACGGGCGGTGACCTCGTCTGCGGAGTCGACGACGATCTCTGCCCCGGCCGCCAGCAGGGCCTCGCGGGGCGAGGCGCCCGTCGTGATCCCCATGGCGCGGGTGCCAGCGGCCATCGCCATCTCCATGTCCGAGGCCGCATCGCCGACGTACCAGGCCCCCTCCAGCGGCGCGTCGAGCAGCCGCAGACCGAGCAGCACGGAGTCCGGGGCAGGCTTCCCGTTTGCCACCTGGTCGTTGCCCACCACCACCTCGACGTCGTCGCGGATGCCGATCCGCTCGAGCAGGTGCACGGCCTCGGGGGTGGTCTTCGCGGTCACCACGGCGATCCGCCAGCCGTCCTCCCTCAGCGCTTTCAGCATGTAGTGGACCCCGGGCAGGAGCAGTTCGTCGCCCTGCTCGTTGATCGCCCCGCGCCAACTCTCGTGATAACCCGTGACCATGTGGCCGATCCGCTCGTCGACGGCGCCGAAGCCACTCAGCTCGGCCAGCGCGAACTCGAGCGGCCGCCCGATGTAGGGCACCACGGAGATCGGCTCCACCGGAACGCCGAAGGAGGTGATCGTCGCCGCGATGTGCTCCGAGATGAGAGGGACGGTGTCGGCGAGGGTGCCGTCGAGGTCGAACAGGACTGCCTTTGTGCTCACCATTTCACCCTAGCCAGCGATGTCTGCGGTTCCGCCTCCGGCTCCGAACCTGGGCAGATGCCCACGTCGGCTGTGGACAACCTTGAGCACTTATCGGGACTCGTTGCGCGACACGCCGGGTGAAGGGGGTGCAAGGCGCAACGAACCAGGAATTGTGCTCAAGTCTCCACAGGCACCCAAGCCGACCGACGCGCGACGGCGGGGCGACCGATCGGTCGCCCCGCCGCCGGGATCAGCGCAAGGGCAGCTCAGCAGGTCACTCCCGCGGGCTTGACCGCGGTCGCGCCGTTGTTGCGGCACAGGCCGACCCCCTTGTCGGCGAGGCCGTCCTTCATCTGCCGCACCGCCGAGGCGTTGAAGCCGTTCCACTGCATGTGCATCAGGACGGTGTCGCCGCCCTTGACGTTGTTGACCACGTAGCTGACCAGCTGCGAGCTCGACTTGCCCCGCCAGTCGTTGGTGTCGACGGTCCACGTCCAGATCCGCATGCCGACGGCCGCGTAGGCCTCGCGCACGGTCGAGTTGTAGGCGCCGTAGGGCGGGCGACCGTAGGTCGTCACCACACCGGGAGAGCCGAGCTGACGGATCACGGCCGACTTGCTCAGGTCGGTGAGCTGCGGGTGGCTGACCGAATGGTTGAACACGTAGTGCCCGAGCGACCTGGCGTACGACGCGTCGAAGCGGCCGGCGGTGATGCAGTCACCCGTCGGGAACAGGGCGACGCTGATCCCCATGTCGGCGAACGCCTTGACCGTCGTCTTGAAGGAACTCAGCGACTTCGGGCAGTCGTCGAAGGTGAGGATCGCGCGGTTCGAGGTGTTCGGCCCGTGGGTGATCGAGTAGCTGCCCGACGGCGGGGGAGTCGGCTTCGGATCCGCCGGCGGGCGGTACTTGTACAGCGACTTCAGATCGGAGCGGATGGCGCCGAACTGGACCAGGTTGTTGAAGACGTAGTTGCCGCGCCCCGTCGAGTCGATGTACGAGCGGCAGCCGTTGCGGCCGGTGCGCGCGGTGTCACACTCGGTGAACCACTTGCGGCCGGCGACCGTGTGATAGCCGGGGGTCGCCAGCGGGTTGCCCTTCCACAGGGTCCTCGGCGAAGGGAGGTAGGTGAGGTTGTTGAAGGTCCACACGCCCGCGACCTTGATCTGCGTCGTGCAACGCGCGGTGCGCGAGTACGGCTCGCACCAGGTGCGCCACTGGCGGCCGTTGATCGTGTGCTCGCCGGGTGTGGTGTAGACGTTGATCTCCGCATTGGCGGCCGGCGCCGTGACGCCCATGCCCACGAGCAGGGCAAGGGCCGAGAAGGCGCCGGTGATGATCCGTGAGATTCGCATGCTTCCCCCAGGGGTGTCGGTTCGCCTCGACTCTAAACCCGGTGAAGTGCGTAGAGAACCTACTTCCGGACACGAAAAAGGGCCGCCACGCCGATGCGTGACGGCCCCTTCCGGACCTAGGGTGTCGGATCAGCCGGGGATCACGTCGCCCGAGGGCCACTCCGTCTTGATGAACTCGGCGACCTCGTCGGAGTGCAGGAGCTCATCGAGCTTCTTGATCGAGGCGTTGCCGTCGTCCGCGGTGCGCCACACGAGCATGTTGGCGTACGGGTTGCCCTCGACCTTCTCGATGGCGATGGCGTCCTCGGCCTTCAGGCCTGCGTTGAGGATGAAGTTGCCGTTGATCAGCGCGGCCGCGACCTTCGGATCCTCGAGCTGCTGGACGACGACCTCGGGCTGCGACTCCTCGAAGGCGAGCTTCTTCGGGTTCTGCTCATCGGTCAGCGTCAGCACGGTGGTGTCCTCCGCGATGTCGTTGAGCAGGCCGTTCTCTTCGAGCAGCTTCAGGCCGCGGTACTGGTTCGACGGATCGTTGGTGATCGCGACGACGCCGCCCTCGGGAATGGCGTCTGCCGAGTCGAACTCATTCGAGAACAGCGCGAAGGGCTCGATGTGGATACCCTCACCGTGCGAGAACTCGTACCCCTTCTCCGCGATCTGGTTCTCCAGGTACGGAAGGTGCTGGAAGTAGTTCGCGTCGAGTTCCTCGTTCGCGAGCGCCTCGTTCGGCAGCACGTAGTCGTCGAACTCCTGGATCTCGATCTCCAGTCCCGCGTCGGCGGCGAGGTTGTCGCGGACGAACTCGAGGATCTTGGCGTGCGGCACGGGGCTCGCGCCGACGACCAGCTTTGTGGTGCCGCCGGAGGCGGGGGCCGAGCCGTCGCCGGGGGCGGGCGACGACGTGGCGTCACCCGAACCGCAGGCGGTCAGGGCCATGGTGGCTGCCAACGAGGCAGCGACTGCAGTCAGAATCTTTCGCATAGGGTTTCCTCCTTGCTCTGGGCCAACAACAAGTTGGCCGCCTGGGTGGCCTTGTGGCCGTCCCGCCGTGGCGGGAAGTAGGTGGGGCTCAGCGATGGTCGATCGCCTTGGACACTGCGTCGCCGATCCACTGGATCAGCTGGACGAGGACGACAAGCAGCACGACCGTCATGATCATCACGTCGAGCTGGTAGCGCTGGAAGCCGTAGTTGTAGGCGAGCCGGCCGAGGCCGCCGCCGCCGATCAGGCCGGCCATCGCCGAGTAGCCGACCAGCGTCACGACCGTCGTGGTGAAGGAGGCGACAAGCGAGGGCATCGCCTCGGGGATCAGCACCTTCGTGATGGACTGCAGCTTCGTCGAGCCCATCGCGTGGGCCGCGTCGAGCTTGCCGGAATGGACCTCGCGCAGCGACGTCTCGACGAGGCGCGCGAAGAACGGGATCGAGGCGATCGCCAGCGAGACCGAGGCCGCGATCGGGCCGAGCGAGGTGCCGACCAGCCAGCGCGTGAACGGGATCAGGGCAAGCATCAGCACGGCGTAGGGGATCGAGCGCGTGATGTTGACCACGACGCTCGACAGGATGAAGTTCAGCGGACGGTTGGCGCTCATGGCGCCAGGGCGCGTGATGTAGAGCAGCACTCCGAGCGGCAGCCCGATGATCAGGGTGACGAGCGCGGAGATGCCCACCATCTGCAGCGTCTCGACGAGCGCCGGGAGCAGCGCCTTCTGGATGGCCGGGTTGGCGAACCAGGTGTTCTCGAGCGGGATCATGCGAGGTCCTCCACCTGGGAGAGCGAGTCGGTCAGGGCCGCGTCGGCCCCGAGGGCGCGCAGCTCGTCGATCACGCGCTGCGGATCCACTCCGTCCGGGACCGAGAGCCGCAGGTGCGAGAACGTGGTGCCCGCGAGGTGTTCGACGCTTCCGGCGAGGATCGCGATCTCCGCTCCGACGGCGTTCGACACGTGCGCCACGACCGGTTGCAGTGCCTTCGGACCGGAGGACAACACATCGACCTGCGTTGCGTCGCCTCCTAGATCGGCGTGGGGCGGGATGCCGAGCAGCGCCTGGCTCAGCCGGCCGTCCAGGCGGTTCACCACGTCGGTCAGCGCGCCCGACTCGACGATCCTGCCGCCCTCGAGCAGCGAGACCGAGTCGCAGATGCGCTTGACGACGTGCATCTCGTGCGTGATCACGAGCACGGCAAGCTCGGCGTGCGTGCGCAGGGACTGGATCAGGTCGAGGATCTCGTCGGTGGTGCGGGGATCGAGCGCCGAGGTCGGCTCGTCGAACAGGAGCACGTCCGGGTCGGTGGCGAGCGCGCGGGCGATGCCGACCCGCTGCCGCATGCCGCCCGAGAGCTGCGACGGATATGCCTGCCCGGCGTCGGCGAGGCCGACCAGCCCGAGCAGTTCGTCCACCTTCGCCTTCGTGCGTGCCTTGTCCGCGCCGATGATCTCCAGCGGGTAGGCGACGTTTGCCGCGATGGTGCGCGAGTCGAAGAGGTTGGCCTGCTGGAAGACGAGACCGATCCGCCTGCGTGCGGTACGCAGCGCATCGGAACGGGCGGCGGTCAGGTCGACGCCGTTGATCTCCACGGTGCCCGAGGTGGGCCGGTCCAGCATGGTGAGGCAGCGCACGAGGGTCGACTTGCCAGCTCCCGAGTGGCCGATGATCCCGTGGATCGAACCGGCGGGAACGGTGAGGGAGACTCCGTCGAGGGCGCGCACCTGGCGCTTGCCCTGCAGGTAGACCTTCGTGAGGTCCGACACGGTGATCATGGTGCGGCTCCTGTTCTGCCGGACAATATTCAAGCAGCCGTGAAGGTGTTCAACGAATTGCGGGGCCCTGTGTCCAGCCCGCGTTCACCGATGGCGAAAGGCCGGTCCTAGGCTTGGCGCATGCTAGCACCCGTCGTGTTCGTCCATGGCCTCCGCACGTCGTCGAGCATGTGGGATCCACAACTGCGGATCCTCGGCGACCGTGGCTGGAGGTGCGTGGCGCCCGACCTGCCCGGGCACGGCGACCGTCGCGGCGAGCCGTTCACGGTCGAGGCTGCGCTGGCCACGATCGACGAGGCGATCGCAGGCTGGGGAGAGCCCGTCCACCTCGTCGGATGCTCGCTGGGCGGGATGTTCGCCCTCCACGCCGCCGCCCTCACCGACCGCCGTCTCGTCTCGGTCGTCGCGGCTGGCTGCACCACGCGGCCGTCGGTCGGGTCGGCACGGGCCTACGGTCGCGCGATCGGGTTGGTCGACCGGATCGGCGGGGAGCGGGCCGTGCGTCGAGCGATGGGGGAGGAGGCCGCGGCGCACTTCCTCCGGAAGGGGCGGGCCGACCTCGCCACCGTCGACGCGACCGTTGTCACCGTCGGCGGCTTCGACCTCCTCGACGACGTCGCACGAATCGACGCGCCGGTCACCTTCCTCAACGGCCACCTCGACCAGTTCCGCGGCGAGGAGCGGCGCTTCCTCCGCGCCGCCCGGCGGGGACGCCTCGTCGTGCTGCCGTTCGGCACCCACATGGTGAACCTCACCGACCCCGGGCGCTACACGACGGTCCTCGAGTCGCTGCTGCTCGATGCGGAGTCGCTCAGCTGACGACGAGACGTCGGTCGATCAGGCCGAGGGCCCGCGCTGTGGCCGCCTCCCGGTGGTCCGGGTTTGCGGTGACCACGCCGTGGACCATGTGCAGCACGAGGATCAGATCGTCCGTCGTCCACGAAGGATCGGCGAGCCCGGCGGCCGCCGCATCCCGCAAGGGCCCCTCGATGAGCCGGGTCAGCCGACGTGAAGCGGATCGGACCGTGGTGGGAGTCCGCGCGCGGCCAGGACGGCGTCCCTGCGCCTGTCAAGACCGACGACTTCTGGCTGCTGTCGCGCGCCTGGTCGACCGCGGGTGGTTTCGTCCGCGGCGCACGGGTCGTCTTCCGCACGATCGGGAGCCTGGCCCGTGGCCGCAAGGCGGTCGGCATGGGAGCCGCGCTCGCCGCGTCCCTGCTCGAGGTGGACACGAAGCTCGGCGTCGAGATCTGGCTGTCCAGCCCTGCGACGGCACTGGTCGTCGACGGCGAGCGGGTCGTCGGGGTGCGCACCGACCACGAGGGAAGGTCGCTGACCATCCGCGCCACCCGCGGCGTCGTGCTCGGCGGTGGCGGCTTCGACCACAACCGGCAGTGGCGCGAGCGCTACCAGGGCGTGGACGGCACCGCCTCGTCCGGATCGAAGGGCAACGTGGGCTCCGCCATCTCCATCGCAGAAGACATCGGCGCCGCTACCGAGCTGATGGACGACGCCTGGTGGGGTGGCTCGGTGCCGCCCGTCAACGGTGGAGCTGCCGCGTTCCTCGCCAGCGAGCGTGCCATGCCGTACAGCATCATCGTCGATGCGGTCGGCGAGCGTTTCGCCAACGAGTCCGAGTCGTATGTCGACCTCGGTCACCACATGCTCGAGCACTCGACGCGGGTGCCCGGCCGCTACTGGATGATCGGCGACGTGCGGCACGCCCGCCGCTACCTGCGTTCCTATGCGCTGGACCCGAAGGTGAACAAGGCGCGGATCGAGGCGGGCATCCAGGTCACGGCAGACACGATCCAGGAACTTGCCGGGAGGCTTGGCATGGACCCGGCGACGCTGCAGGGCACCGTCGAACGGTTCAACGGCTTTGCTCGCTCGGGGGTCGACCACGACTTCGGCCGCGGCAACTCCGCCTACGACCGGTACTACAGCGATCCGCTCGTGCGGCCGAACCCGAACCTCGGGCCGCTGGAGAAGGGGCCGTTCACGGCCATCGAGATCGTCCCCGGCGACCTCGACACGAAGGGCGGGGTGCTGACCGACGAGGTGGGCCGCGCCCTCCGCGGCGACGGGACCGTGATCGAGGGCCTCTATGCGGCAGGCAACAACTCAGCCTCGGTGATGGGCAACACCTATCCGGGGCCGGGCGCGACGCTCGGTCCGGCCGCGGTGTTCGGTTACCTCGCGGGCAGGCACATGGCCGCCATGTGAGAGGCACCGTCCGGTCGGCTGCACGTCGGGTGTCTCGGGCACAGATCTACGGTGAGCGCGGCTGGCGCCTCTATTGGCACGAGTCGCGCTCCTTGTAGATCTGTGCACGGCAGGGGCCGTACTGATCGGTCCGCGGCCGAACGGACTGCGTTCGGGGTGAGCCGGTCAGCGAGCTCGGGAAGAGGGGCCCGCAGAACCTCCGGGCCCCCGGCGTCAGGTCCTGCCTGGGATGTCTCGGGCACAGATCTACGGTGAGCGCGGCTGGTGCCTCTATTGGCGCGAGTCACGCTCCTTGTAGATCTGTGCACAGCAAAGGTCGCTCGAGGTTGCTCCCGGGGTGGTCGGGTCGGTCGGACGGTCAGTCCTCGACGGCGGCGACGGCCTCGATCTCGACCAACTGGTCGTCGTAGCCGAGCACAGTCACCCCGAAGAGGGTGCTCGGGACGTCGTGTGAGCCGAACCGGTCGCGCACGACCTCCCAGGCCGTGACGAGGTCGGCCTGGCGGGAGGAGGCGACCAGCACCCGGGTGTGGATCACGTCCTCGAGGCCCGCTCCGGCAGCCTCGAGCGCTCCGACCAGGTTGTCGAGGCAGGACGCCGCCTGGCCTGCGTAATCCCCGACGGCCGCGGTGGTGCCGTCGGCATTGAGTGGGCAGGCACCGGCCAGGAAGATGAACCGCGAGTCAGCCGGAGCGGTCGCGGCGTAGGCGTACTCGGCGGCGTCGGACAGCGCCTCGGCCCTGATCAGGCGTACGGCCATGGGAGTTCCCTCTCAGTAGTGGCGCAGGACCTCGCGTGCCACGTCGCGGAAGATCTCCTCCTCGAGGATGGCGCCGATCCGTCGCACGGTGTCCGGGTCGATCCGGATGATCCGGTTGACCCTCGCCTCGCTGGGCCGACCCTGCGAGTCCCAGGCGCCCCTTCCGATGTCGATCCAGTACCGCTCGGCGCGGGCCTCCTGATCGCGGTCGCGGTCGTGGTCCTGCGAGGTGACCTGCAGCCCGAGCAGCCAGGAGCCGTCGCGGGCGATCAGCAGGACGGGGCGGTCCTTACCCTGCTGGTGGTCTTCCTCGTAGGGAACCCAGGTCCACACGACCTCGCCCGGGTCGGGACGGTCGTCGTTTGACGGCTGGTAGACGATCACGGGCGTGCCCGTGAAGTCGCCGGGGTAACCGCCGGCGCTCGGGCCACTGGTGTCTTTGCGCCGGGTGTCCTCGTCACGCGCGGAGCGGGTGCGACCGGAGCCAGACGACGACTGCGTGGGCTTCGGACGCTGCCGGGTGGCCGAGCGCTTCGACCCTGGGCGGGTCGCGCGGTCGAGCGCCCGGTTGGCCACCTGGCGCAGAACGCGCAGCGCGCCGTCGAGGAGGGGGTTCTTGCCTGCCATGCAGCGGAGTTTAGTGGGCCGTGCGCGGCGTGGTGCTCAGCGGAAGCGGGGAAGCCGACCGTAGAAGATCCACCCCGGGCGTCGGTAGGCCTCGGGACGTTCCGCGCGAACCTGCGCCCAGCGACGGAAGTACGTGGTCATCGGAGGCAGCCAGACCAGGACGGCCGTGACGAGCGAGAGACCGAGCGCGATGTAGGCGGGATCGGTCGTGATTGCGGCGTAACCGCCCATCAGCAGCAGGCCGACCAGGCCCGCCCAGCGCGACCACTTCCAGCCGTTCCAGGCCTGGAATCCTGCGACGGCGACGGCTCCGGCCGCCAGCACCGATGCGGCCGCGAGCACGCCCTCGAGCGTGAGCGACAGCCATTTGCCCGGTTCGGGTGCCACCCATTCGATCAGCCTGGCCGAGGTGGCGTAACTGTCGGGGTTGGCTGCCCGCCACCAATGCAGCGCGTAGACGCCCATCACGACGGCCACAGCGGCATAGCTTGCGACGGCGGCGACGGCGGCCACGATCGGGCGCTGCGGCTCCCCGGTGCGGGTGCTGAGCGGCGTGCTCCGATGCAGTTCCTCTATGGGAGGCAGCGTCTGGATCTGCTTGGGCTCGCTCACCCGGACAGCCTACGACACCGCGCAATCAGCGCCGGGGAACCGCGGACCCAGAAGCTGACCACAGTGGTCGCACAGCGGAGGCACAGAGCGGGCCGACAAGGTGATGGATGACCCGATGAGAGGAAAGACCATGACACCGACGTACGAGGGACGCCAGTACACCGACCCCGACGACCTGCTTGTCGACCAGGGCCTGCAGTTCGACATCGCCACCCTGATGAACCGGCGCGGCCTGCTGCACCTGCTCGGCGTCGGCGCCGGGACCGTCGCCCTTGCGGCCTGCGCGCCAACAGCGTCGTCGGAGACCACGCCGACGGCGGCCTCCTCAGCATCGGCCGCCTCGGCCGAACTGACCGAGATCCCCGAGGAGACCGCCGGACCCTATCCGGGCGACGGATCCAACGGTGCGGACGTGCTGGAACAGTCCGGCGTTGTGCGAAGCGACATCCGCTCCTCCTTCGGGACGAGCACCACGACGGCGGAGGGGGTGCCGATGACCCTCGAGTTGACCGTCCTCGACCTGGCAGGCGGCGGTGCAGGCTTCGCCGGGGTGGCGGTCTACGTGTGGCACTGCACCCGCGACGGCGGCTACTCCATGTACAGCGAGGGGCTCACCGGGGAGAACTTCCTGCGCGGCGTCCAGATCGCCGACGCGGACGGGAAGGTCTCCTTCACCAGCATCTTCCCAGGCTGCTATTCGGGCAGGTGGCCGCACATCCACTTCGAGGTCTATCCCGACGAGGAGTCCATCACCGACACCGCGAACAAGTTGGCCACCAGCCAGGTCGCCCTCCCGGAGGCGGTCTGCCGGGACGTGTACGCGATGGACGGCTACGCGGGATCCAGCGACAATCTCGCGCGGATCACGCTCGCCTCCGACAACGTGTTCGGCGACGATGAGGGCGCTCACCAGCTGGCCACCGTCTCCGGAGACACCCCCGCGGGGTTCACCGTCGCGTTGACCGTTCCCGTGGACACCACAACGGAGCCGACGGCCGGTGGCGCCCGGGGCGACGGCCCGCCTCCCGGCGACGGAGGACGCCCCTGACAGGCATCTTTCGGTCAGCTTGGGGGCAGAGAGATCCGGCCCGGTGACCCCGACCGGGAAACCGTGGATCGTCGTAACGTCACCAGACGACACAGCCTGACCACGGAGTATGACCATGAAGAAGTCCCGAATCGCACTGATCCTCCTGCTGCCGCTCACCGCGCTGGCACTCTCGGGTTGCACGTTCGAGTTCAGCGCGGGGACCAGCAGTTCGACTCCGACCACCGCCGAGTCGAGCGATACGACCTCGAGCGCCCCCGTCGAGTCTACCGAGCCGAGCACCGAGCCGTCGGAGGAGGTCACCGCCGAGCCTTCTGAGGCTGTCTCGGAGCCGATGGAGAGCGCCAGCGCTCCCGAGGAGGCTGGCAAGGCCGACCCGGACGAGATCGCCACCCAGGCGGAGGAGGCGCTCGAGGCGCAGGTCGGCAAGCGTCCCGACATCGACTGCGGAACCGAGCCGGTCGAGGTCGTCCCGGGCGGAACGCATGTCTGCGCCCTGACCGACGCCGGTTCCACCGAGCCGGTCTACGACGTCACGATGACCTTCACGGAGGTCGACGGTGACGCGTTCAAGTTCGACATCCAGGTCGCCGAGACGCCGCGTCCGTGAGGTTCAGGCCCCCACGTCGTGGGTGTGGTGGGCCAACTCGTGCAGCAGGTAGAGGCCAAGCGTCGACGCGGTGAACTCCACCCCGTCGCCGCGACGGCCACGCAGCTGCCACTGATCGCCCGAGGGGGCGGCGAAGGAGTTCGCCGCGCCCTCGGCGCGTTCGCGCAGCAGGAGCGACGTGACGTTCGCCGAGGCGCGCCAGTACTCCTTCTCGACCGAGGCGGCCTCGCCGTCCCACGAATCGAACTCGGCGAGGCCGTCCGCCTCGAGGATCGCATCGAGCCGCTGGGCCATGACCTCGCACACATCGGCGAGATGCTGGCCGTACTCGATCGCGGACCAGACCTGCGGCGAGGGGCGCTCCTCGGCGTCGGGCAGGTCGAGGAACACCCGGAAGCGCTCGCTCAGTGTAGTGATCTGTTCGGGATAGGCCTCGGGCGTCACGGCCGCCGGGTCGAACCCGCACTCGGTGCAGGCGCGCTGGGTCACCCAGGTCCAGTCCTTGTCATCGGCCTGTGGCTGCTCGGGAGGGATCGTTGCGCTCATGGCGTGAGCCTACTGCCGGGGGTGAGCAGGGCCGCGGTGGCCGCGTCGACGGGGCGGACATCCGGACGAAGGGCGCGCAGCACCGGCTGGCGCATGAGACCGCTGTTGGAGATCGACAGGTAGCGGACCTGGACGCAGATCATCGGCTCCACCCAGCTGGTGCGCTTGAGCTCCGAGCCGGTCGGGAACGGCTCGAACGGGGCGGTGTCGATCTCGATGCCACGCAGCACCGTGAGCAGCATGTCGCGCTCCGAGTGGGACAGGCCCGAGCCGACCCGGCCGAGGGGGTACAGCACCGGAGCGGTGTCGAAGGTCGCCTCGTCCGTCGCGTGGCCGACCCACACCGAGCCGAGCCGACGGGGGTCTCCGGTCTCCGGGACCCAGCCGCCGATCACGGCGACCAGTTCCGTGCGGTGCGGCGTCTTCAGCCAGTCAGTGCTGCGCGCGCCCGGTTGGTAGGTCGACGTGAGGCGCTTGCTCATCACCCCCTCAAGGCCTGCCCCGCGGGTCAGCTCTGTGATAATGCCCGGATCGTCGTAGGTGACCGACAGCTGCCAGGCTGGGCGGTCGAGATCGAGCTGCTCAAGCAGTGCCCGTCGCTCGGAGAGCGGAAGGCGCGTGATGTCGTGCCCGTCGATGCGCATCACGTCGAACACGACGAGGGTCGCGGGGCGCTCCGAGGCGAGCCGCCGGGCGCGGTCTGGGTCGCGCACGTGGATGCGCGGGGCGATTCCCTGCAGGGTCGGCACCCCTGAGGCGGGGTCGATCGCGATGATCTCGGCGTCGAGCAGCAGTCCGTCGGGAAGCCCGACCGCTCCGGCGACGATCTCGGGGTAGGCGGCGGTGATCTCGCCTTCGTTGCGGTTGTAGAGATGCAGCGTGGAGCCGCGGGTCTCCGCGAGGGCGCGCACCCCGTCCCACTTCACCTCGTGGAGCCATTCGGCGCCCTGCGGGGGCACCCCTGGGGTGGGCGTCGGTGTGGCCAGCATCGGTCGCATGACGACATTGTGCCCGGCTCCGACGAAATCTCCCGACGACACCGTCAACCAGGGTGCGCGAACGCCTGATCCTGGTGACCAGATGCCGGAATGGCGTTGACGCGCGCCGGCGCCTACACGCACAAATAGTTAAGCACGTTGCTTAATTACTGACGGGAGACGTTGATGTCCGCTGCGACGCGACCTGCACACCTTGCAAAGGTCTTCGAACTTCTCCGCTCAGGGGCGACGACGGCCCGTGACCTCGTCGCAGGAACCGGGCTGTCCAGGCCGACCGTGATCGCCCTGCTCGCCGCGCTCGAGACCGACGGCCTCGTCCGCTCGCAGGACCAGGAG
>RRZT010488437.1_pt1 | contig 15098 bp, 7 predicted proteins | sample 2165551 | NCBI WGS metagenome assembly RRZT01 (sample SAMN10456910, study PRJNA506462) | wastewater metagenome | biome: wastewater; feature: sludge; material: wastewater sludge; isolation source: wastewater sludge with Escherichia coli K12::gfp cells carrying plasmid... | place: USA: Moscow, Idaho ... | reverse complement strand
CGGCAGACGCCCACCACGGGGCTTTTCGAACTCCACTACATCCGCCGAAACCCTCTGCACGATATAGCCCTGGCCAAAACGTTGACCGACGAAAAAGCCATTTTGCACATCCCGCTGCTGGGTATTGAGCAAGGCTTGCAGCTTGCGCATATCAATCACCCCGGGGCGCAGCTCGTACAACGTCATCTGGCTAAACTGGTTGTTCATCAGCTCGCCGTAGGGCAACGACGGCTCGTAGGTGCGCAGCCACTTAACTGACCGGGACTGTGAATAGTCTTCGACAAAATCCTTACGCGGCTTTAATGCGTAATCGCTGGTGATTTCGCCAATCGCGCGGAACTTGAGGTTGCCGTCCGACACAACCAGCAAATCACCCACTTTCATCCGTGTGACGAAGACAGTCACGCTGGTCAAGGCGTAGTCGGTATTGGGGTTGGCTAACGTGTGACCTGCCTGCGAAAAGCGCTGATACACCTCCTCCCGGCTCCGGCAGCCGCTGAAGTCGATTGCGTTGCCATAGCCGAGAAGAACGTAGCCACCGGTAATGCATTCTTCGTAAATGCTGGCATCGCTGCCCAAGGTGTTGCCGAGCGACATTTTCCAAATGCGCCGACCACCGAGATCGATGGGGGCTTCAGCCTGCTGAGTAATCTTGACAGCCGCCGCCTCGCAGAGACTCTTGAACACACCATCCGCCACCTCATAGCGGATCTGCCCACTATCTTCGTCAGTAATGGCTCGTAGCCCCTCGACGAAGTCTTCGTAGCTGAAGCTCTGGTGGAAAGTGACGAAGCGCACCTGTCCCTCGGCAACCAGTTCGTCGAAGCGCATCTTGAGCACCGCACGGTTCTCGCGATTAGCTGCAAGGAAATCTGGGGTGAGGACCTCCAACGCCGCCTCGACGGTAGCAAAGGTTTTTCCGGTGCCCGGCGGGCCAAACAGGATCCGGTTCAAGGCAACCGGTCTTTCGGCATCCCACTGTTGCTGCCCTTCAGTGACTCTTGTGCTCATCAACAGACATCCTTGATCAATTCAGAAACGACGGGCAAAGACCCGTAAGAAAAATAGGCTTGGCGGCAAATTTACTGCCCAGAGCAATCAAGCTGCGCAGTCGAGCACCTCATCTCACTACCACCACCCCCACCGCCATCAGCAGCGGCGTCGCCACGCTGACCAGCACATTCAGCCCCATCGCCGGCAGCAAGCACTCAGCGGCCTCGGTATCGCGGCGCAGCAACCGCCAGGCGCGCAGCACCGGCAGCACGCCGAGCAGGCCGAGGGCGGCGCCGGGCGGCGCCCAGCCGGCCAGCACGAAGCCCAGCAGGCCGGCGAAGGCCAGCAGCCACTGCGCGCCGAGCACCGTCAGCGCACGCGGCCGGCCAAGCAGCATCGGCAGGGTCAGGCGGCCGATGCTGCGGTCGGCGTCGATGTCGGGGAACTGGTTGAGCAGCAGCAGGTTGTTGCACAGGCAGAACGGCACCAGCGACAGCAGCACGCCGCTCATGCCGACCTCGCCGGCAAGGACGACCTGGGTGCCGAGCACCATCAGCGGGCCGAAGCCGAGGCCCGGCGCCAGCAGACACAGCCAGGGCCGGCGGGTCAGCCAGGGGGTATAGGCGACGACCAGCAACAGGCCGGCGGCGCCGAGCGGTGCCAGTTGCCCGACCAGTGCCGGCTGGCGGATCAGGAAGCACAGGCCGATGGCGGCGCTCAGCAGCAGGCCCCCCACGCCGAGCCACAGCGCCTGCGCCAGGCACTGTGGATGCTCGACCAGGGTGCCGCTGCCGCCGCTGAACGGCGTGCGCGCGGTACGCAGGTCGAGGCCGCTGCGGTAGTCGGCGTATTCGTTGAGGGCATTGACCGCCCCGTGGGCGGCCAGGGCGCCGAGCAGCACCAGCGCGGCATCCATCCAGAACGTCGGCGTGGCGCCGCTCGTCGGCAGGGACACGGCCACGCCCAGCGCCACGCAGCTCAGCGCCAGCAGCAGGAAACGTCCGCGGATCACGCCCAGGGCGGGCCAGGACAGCAGCATCTTCAGGTTCTCCTTGTCGCAAGCAGCTCGACGGTGGACGCGGGCGCTACGGGCGACGACACATCGCGCGCCGCGACGATCCGCCCCAAGGCCCGCCCCAGAGCGCCGCCGCCCCATGCAGCGGCTGCCGATAACGGCTAAGCTGTTGTCCAAACACGATAAAAACGCTCGGATGAAAGGATGGATCATGGGCACCCTCTCGCAGTCTCCGCCCCCCCTGCCGCAGACCGAAACCGCCTCTGCCGACGAGCAGGTGCTGAGCCGGCAACGCCGGCGCATCCGTCATGTCCGGGCCGGCTTCGCCGTGCTGGTGCTGCTCGCCGGGGCCGGTGTCGCGGTGCTCGCCGAGCGTGAGGCACAGACCTCCGAGCATCAATCGCAGCCCCTGGCCAACTGGGCCGCGCAGCTGCGCTACAGCGTCGAGGACGGCGCCAGCCCCGCCCTCGTCTGGCCAACCCAAGGCCCCTTCGACCAGCGCCTGGGCTACGTCGCCCTGCCCGAGTTCATCCGCCGCCTGAACGAGCAGGGCTATGCCATCACCCGCCAGGCGCGCTTCTCGCCGCCGCTGCTGGAGTACGTCGGCCACGGCCTGTACCCGCCCTACGGGGAAAAGACCCGCGCCGGACTGGACATCGCCGACTGCCGTGGCGAGCCGATGTTCCACTTCCGCCACCCGCAGCGCCACTACCCGCGCTTCGAGGACATCCCGCCGCTGCTGGTGGCCAGCCTGCTGTTCATCGAGAACCGCCACCTGCTCGACACCCAGCGCCCGCACCTCAACCCGGCGGTGGACTGGCCGCGCTTCCTCAAGGCCGCCTGGACCCAGCTGGCCAAGAAGCTCGACGCCGACACCGACTCCGCTGGCGGCAGCACCCTGGCCACACAGATCGAGAAGTTCCGTCACTCGCCCCAGGGGCGCACCCCGGATGCCCCGGAGAAGCTGCGTCAGATGCTCTCGGCGAGCATCCGCGCCTATCGCGAGGGTCGCGAGACCCTGCCGCTGCGCCGGCAGATCGTCCACGACTACCTGAACAACGTGCCGCTCTCCGCCGCTCCCGCCTACGGCGAGGTGCACGGCATCGGCGACGGCCTGTGGGTGTGGTTCGGCGCCGACTTCGCCGCCAGCAACCGCGCCCTGGCCGGCGGCCCGGGCGTCACCCTCGACGAGCAGGGGCTGGCGCTGCGCCGGGTACTGGCGCTGACCATCGCCCAGCGCCGGCCGTCCTGGTATCTGACCGACGGGCGCGCCGAACTCGCCGCGCTGACCGACAGCCACCTGCGGGTGCTGGCCGGCGCCGGGCTGATCGAGCCGGCGCTGCGCGACGCGGCGCTGGCCCAGCCGCTGAACTTCCGCAACCCGGCCACCGACCCGGCGCTGCCGCCGGTGGCCAGCGACAAGGGCATCAACGCCATCCGCACCCGCCTGGTGCGTCAGCTCGGCATGCCGCTCTACGACCTGGACCGCCTCGACCTGGCGGTCGACGCCACCCTCAACCAGCCGCTGCAGCAGGCGGTCAGCGACTACCTGGGCAAGCTGGGCGATCCGGCCTTCGCCGCCGAGGTCGGACTGTTCGGCGAGCGCCTGCTCAGCCCCGAGCTGACCGCCGACGTGCGCTACAGCTTCACCCTGTTCGAGCGCGGCCCCAACGGCAACCGCGTGCGGGTGCAGACCGACACCACCGGCCAGCCGTTCGACATCAACGAAGGCAGCAAGCTGGAGCTGGGCTCTACCGCCAAGCTGCGGGTGCTGGCCACCTACCTGGAAATGGTCGCCGAACTGCACCAGCGCCATGCCGGTCAGCCGCCCAGCGAGCTGGTCGCGCGCTATCGCGCCGCCAACGAGCGCGACAACCTCAGCCGCTGGGCGCTGGACTGGCTGCGCGTCAACCCGCAGGCCAGCCTCGCGCAGATGCTCGACGCCGCGCTGGATCGCAAGTACTCGGCCAGCCCCGGCGAGGTGTTCTTCACCGGCGGCGGTGCGCACACCTTCAGCAACTTCCGCAAGGAGGACAACGGCCGTCTGGCCACGGTACGCGAGTCGCTGCGCGAGTCCCTCAACCTGCCGTTCGTGCGCCTGCTGCGCGACCTGGCGCGCTACAGCACTTACCAGATGGCCGACAGCGCCCAGCTGCTCACCGACGACAAGGACCCGCGGCGCCTGGAGTACCTGACCCGCTTCGCCGACAAGGAAGGCTCGGTGTTCCTCCAGCGCTTCTGGCGCAAGTATCGCGAGCAGCCCCCCCAGGAGATGCTCGACACCCTGCTGCGCGGCCTGCGCCTGAGCCCGCCGCGCCTGGCGGCGATCCACCGTTACCTGTATCCCCAGGCCAGTCTGGAGGCCTTCGGCGAAGTGATGCAGGCGCGCCTCGGCAAGCTCGCGCCGCCGCCGAAGAAGCTCGACGAGCTGTACCGCCGCTACGGCCCCGGCGCCTTCAATCTGCCCGACCAGGGCTATATCGCCCGCGTCCACCCGCTGGAGCTGTGGCTGATCGGCTACCGCCTGCAGAACCCGCAGGCGACCTTCAGCGAGATGCTCGCCGCCAGCCGCGACGAGCGCCAGGAGGTCTACGGCTGGCTGTTCAAGACCCGCCATCGTAGCGCCCGCGACAGCCGCATCCGCACCATGGTCGAGGTCGAGGCGTTCAGCGATCTGCAGCAGCGCTGGGCCAAGCTGGGCTTCCCGTTCGAGCACATGGTGCCCTCGCTGGCCAGCGCGCTGGGCAGCTCGGGGGATCGGCCGGCGGCGCTGGCCGAACTGATGGGGATTATCCAGAACGACGGCCTGCGCCTGCCCACGGTGCGCATCGAACGTCTCGACTTCGCCGTCGACACCCCCTACGAGACCCGTCTGGCCCGCCAGCAGACCGATGGCGAGCGGGTCATGCAGCCGGAGGTGGCGGCGGCGCTGCGCAACGCGCTGGCCGACGTGGTGGAAAACGGTACCGCGCGGCGCCTCAAGGGCGTGCTGCTGCAGGACGACGGCCAGCCGCTGATCCTCGGCGGCAAGACCGGCACCGGCGACAACCGCATCGAGACGGTCAGCCGCAGCGGCTGGGTGACCAGTTCGACGGCCCGCAACCGCACCGCCACCTTCGTGTTCTTCCTCGGCCCGCGCCACTTCGGCACGCTCACCGCCTACGTGTCCGGCGAGCAGTCGGCGCGCTTCCGTTTCACCTCGGCGCTGCCGGTACAGACCCTCAAGGGCATGCTGCCACTGCTGCGCCCCTACCTGCTGGAGGCCCACAGCGGCTGCCAGGCGCCGAACGCCGGCGGCGAGCCACGCATCGCCCGCCACGCGTTCTAGCCCGGCGCTGTCCGACCTGCCCGCAGTCCGCCCGCCGCTCTTCGGCGGGCGGGTTCTTCCTTTCACCGGGGCGCCGCGACCGGGCGGCGCCCGCCACCAGGAGCCACCGTGAACCGCCCCCTTCCCCGTCTGTGCAACGGCCTGCTCGGCCTGTGCCTGAGTCTCGCCCTGAGCGCCTGCAGCCACGAGGCGCAGCAACCGCAACTGGCCATCCGGCCGATCCAGCCCGAGGCGGCCAGCGGCTACCAGAGCAAGCCCGGCTGGCACCTGCAGCACTACGCGGTGGCCGCCGCCAACCCGCTGGCCGCAGAGGCCGGCCGGCAGATCCTGCAGGCCGGCGGCAATGCGCTGGACGCGGCGATCGCCGTGCAGATGGTGCTGGCGCTGGTCGAGCCGCAGTCCAGCGGACTGGGCGGCGGCGCCTTCCTGCTGCACTGGGACGGAGTGCGCCTGGACGCCTGGGACGGCCGCGAGACGGCGCCGGCGGCGGCCGACGAGCGCCTGCTGCTGGATGAGCAGGGGCAGCCGCTGGAGTTCATGGCCGCCGCGGTGGGCGGCCGCGCGGTGGGCGTGCCGGGGCTGCTGAAGATGCTCGAAGCGGCGCATCGCGCCCATGGCCGGCTGCCCTGGGCGGTCCTGCTGGTGCCGGCCATCGAGCTGGCCGAGCAGGGCTTCGCGGTCAGCCCGCGCCTGCACGCCCTGCTCGCCGCCGACCGCCACCTGCCGCGCGACCCGGCGGCGGCCGCCTTCTACTATCCGGGCGGCCAGCCGCTGGCGGTCGGCCAGCGCCTGCGCAATCCGGCGCTGGCCGAGGTGCTGCGCCGGGTCGCCCGCCACGGCAGCGCGGCCTTCTACCAGGGGCCGGTGGCCGAGGCGCTGGTGCGCAAGGTGCAGCAACATGCCGACAACCCGGGTCGGCTGAGCGGCGCCGACCTGCTCGCCTACCGGCCGCTGCGCCGCGAAGCGCTGTGCCAGCTGTGGCGCGAGCGCTACCGGGTCTGCGGCTTCCCGCCGCCCTCCTCCGGGCAACTGACGCAGATGCAGATCCTCGGCCTGCTGGAGCAGTTGCCCCCGCTCGAACGACCGCTGGAAGACGGCGCGCCCTCGGCGGCGTTCCTGCATCGCTACAGCGAGGCGGCCAAGCTGGCCTTCGCCGACCGCGCGCAGTACATCGCCGATCCGGCGTTCGCCGCCGCCCCGGCCGGCGACTGGCGCAGCCTGCTCGCGCCGGGCTACCTCAAGCAGCGCGCGGCGCTGATCGGCGAGGGCAGCATGGAGCGCGCCGAGCACGGCACGCCCGGCGCGCCGCTGGCCTGGGCGCCGCAGGCGGATCAGCCGGAGTACGGCACCAGTCACATCAGCGTGATCGACGCCGAGGGTCGCGCCGTGGCGATGACCAGCAGCATCGAGGCGGCCTTCGGCGCGCGGCTGCTCAGCGACGGCGGCAGCGGCCTGCCCGGCGGCTTTCTGCTCAACAACCAGCTCACCGACTTCGCCTTCGCGCCGCGCGATGCCGAAGGACGTCCGGTGGCCAACCGGGTCGAGCCGGGCAAGCGTCCGCGCTCCAGCATGAGCCCGACCCTGGTGTTCGATGCCGCCAGCGGCGCGCCCCTGGCCAGCCTCGGCGCGCCGGGCGGTGCGGCCATCGTCCACTTCACCGCCAAGACCCTGCTGGGCCTCTACGCCTGGGAACTAAGCCCGCAGCAGGCCATCGACCTGCCCAACTTCGCTAACTTCAACGGCCCGACCCTGCTGGAAAAGGGCCGCTTCGCACCGGCTACCTTGGAGGCACTGCGCGCACGCGGCCATCAGGTCGAGGAAGTCGAACTGCCCAGCGGCATCCAGGCCCTGCAGTACCGCGCCGACGGCCTGCACGGCGGCGCCGACCCGCGTCGCGAAGGGGTGGTGCTCGGCGAGTGAGGCGCCTCAGGCCGGCACGGCACCTGCCGGCTGCCGCGCATCGGCCGTCTCGACCCGATTGCGGCCGTGCTGCTTGGCGCGGTAGAGCATTTCGTCGGCGCGCTTGAGCACCTGGTCGATGCCGCTGCCGTCCCGCGGCCAGTGCGCCACGCCGAGAGAGACGGTGAGCGAGCCGACCGGCTCGACCGGCGTCTGCTCGACGCGGCGGCGCAGGCGCTCGGCCACCTGCGCCGCCACTTCGACGCTGGCGTTGGGCAGCAGCATCAGAAACTCCTCGCCGCCGACCCGGCACAGCACGTCGTCCTCGCGGGAGGACTCGCCCATCAGCCGCGCCAGCTCCTGCAGCACGCGGTCGCCGGCATCGTGGCCGTGATTGTCGTTGACCCGCTTGAAGTGGTCGATGTCCAGCGCCACCACGGCGAAGGGGCGCTGCTCGCCGCGCCACAGCTCGACGGCCAGATCCAGCCCGCGACGGTTGTGCAGCCCGGTCAGCGGGTCGGTCTGCACATCGCGGCGCAGCCGGCCGATGGTGCCATGCAGCAGGCCGATGCCGACCAGCATCGCGCGCTTGAGTTCGGAGGACTCGAAATACCAGGAGCGCACCCCCTCGATGCGCGCGGCGGTGCCCGGCCGATCCATGTCCTGGGCGCCGTCGGCCAGTTGCCACAAGGGCCGCGAGATCAGCCGGGCGAACCACCAGATGCACAGCGCGGTCAGCAGCGCCAACGGCAGGATATTGCGCAATACGCCGAGCATCAGGCCATCGAGCCCGGCCAGGGTCGCCTCGGTAGGGCGCTGGGCGACGATGCCCCAGCCCGCCTGCGGTACGCCGGCATAGCCGGCCAGCACATCGGTGCCCTGGCTGTTGCGCAGGCGCAGGCTGCCTTCCCCTCCGGCGATCACCGCGTCGATCACCGGGTTGTCGCCCACCAGGGTGCCGACCCGCTCGGCCTGCGGGTGATAGAGCAGGCGCCGGCTGGCATCGACCACGTACAGGTAGGAGCCGTCGCGATGATAGTGCTCGCCGATCAGGGCACCGAGGATGCTGGCCTGCTTGAGGTAGATGGTGCCGCCGATGTAGCCCAGATAACGGCCGGCGGCATCGCGCACCGGATGGGAGATGAACACCAGCAGGTTGCCGCGTAGCGACAGGTAGGGCGCGCTGACCAGCGGCCGGCGCTCGCGCAGCGCCTCGACGGCGCCGGGCGTGTCCAGCCGGCGGCCGAGGATCTGCAGGGTATCGGGCGAGGTGGCCAGCACCCGCCCCGTGGCGTCGACGAACACCACCGAGTTGAAGCTGTCGGTCTGCAGGCGCAGCCGCTGGGCCTCGGCCTCCAGGTAGGCCGTATCGGCATAGCGGGTGGCCAGCAGGCCGGCGCTGTAGGCCAGTTGCTGCTGGGCGGAGTCGAGGAAGTCGCCGACGCTGCCGGCCAGCTTGGCCGCATAGGCGTGGTTACTTTCCAGCGTACTGTCGATCAGCATCTGGCGCTGCACGCGGTAGCTGGCGTACAGGCTGTTGGCCAGGGTCACCAGGGCGCTGAGGATCGCCAGCAGCAGGATCAGCCGGCGCAAATCCATACGAAACAAAGGTGTAATGGACATGCGCAAAGCCCCCGAGTCCCTGGTAATGGTCGAGTAGGGACAGGGCATTACTGCCCCATCCCCCCCTAAGAACCGGACATGCGAGTTGTCCCCGCATACGGCTCAAGCCTATGAAAGCCAGTAGCAAAGCTGGCCGGTAACGTTGGAGCGCGATCTTAACATTTCAGACCGCTATGCCGCAGTGTCACCTGTTTTTGCTGGCTGTGAACCAGCGCATGGCAGTTAGGGTGCAGCAGGACGCGGTTTCGCAAGGTGTCGGCGCCACCATCCACACGCCGGATGACGTGGTGATCGTGCCAGCCGGTTTCCTTGCTGATCGCATGCCCGCAGAGGGCGCACAGCCCTTGCTGTCGTCGGAAGAGGCTGAGGATCTGTCCTCTGAAACGCAGCGTGTGCTGCATTCTTCGTACCCTCAGTTCCTCCCACTTCAGCTCCTGTTTGGGGTCGTACGGCTGATAGCCCAACGCCAGGCGCTTGTGGTACACGATGTTGGGCGCAGCCAGTCGATACAGCCTCCGGAGCGTTTGCTCCCCGTTGCCAGTTTTATAGGAATACGCAAACACCCAATTCTGCCCGCCTATGGATCGGAAGTATTTGGCCGACTTGTGCGGATGCCTGCGCTTCGCCCACCTCCAGACTCGCCAGAAAATCAGATGATCCAGCTTGTTGAAGGTTTGTTTTGCCACGACTGGCAGGTGGTATTGACACCATCCTTTCAGTACCGGGTTCAGTTGGCCGATCAACGCTTCCTGCGTCATTGAGCCGCTGTTTTTGATGATCTCGCGCACCTTGCGATAAAACGTCGCGACGTTTTTCCTGGCAGGCTTGATCAGCAGCTTTGTTTTCCGTCTGTGTGACTTCGGCACATACTTCCTGAAGTTCCACCCCAGAAAATCGAACCCCTCGGTGATATGCGTGATCCGCGTTTTCTCGCGGGACAGTGCAACCCCTCGTACCGACAGGAATTGCTCCACCCACGGTTTGACTTCTTCCTCCAGCAGCTCTTTCGAGGCGGCCAGAATCACGAAATCGTCCGCGTAGCGCACGCACTGCACTTTGGTTTTCTTGGCTTTGGTGACACCCAGCTTATTCGCCAGATGGCGCTTCAGCTGGGTTTCCAGGCCATTCAGGGTGACGTTGGCCAGACAGGGCGAGATGATCCCTCCCTGTGGCGTCCCGGTTTCCGTGGCCATGAGCTGTTGCCGGTCAACCACCCCAGCCTTCAACCACTTGTTCAATACCTTCCTGTCCATCGGGACGTTCTGGCACAGCCACTCGTGGTTGATGTTGTCGAAGAAGCCTTTGATGTCGCCCTCCAGCACCCAGACAGGCGCCACTTCGGGCGACAGCAGGTGGAAAAGCTCGACCATCGCGTCAGTTGTCGAGCGATCCGGACGGAAGCCGTAGCTTCGCGGGTCGCTGGTACTTTCCACGACAGGCTCCAGGGCCAACAGGTAGAGCGCCTGCATGGCCCGATCCAGCATCGTCGGGATACCCAGTGGACGCTTTTCCTGCTTGCCGGGCTTCGGGATCCACACCCGCCGTAGCGGGCGAGGTCTGTAGCCGCGTTTTTTCGACAGTTGCATCACGGCCCGGAGTTTCGCGTTAGGCGTTCCCCAGGTTTCACCATCGACTCCCGGAGTTTTGCGACCCCGGTTCTCCGTAACTCGTCGTACGGCCAGACAGCGGCCATAAAACGAGTGGGTCAGCAACCGTTGCAGGCGTTTAACCCTGCGCCAGTCACATTCCCGTGTTGCCTGCGCGATCTTCAACTGCGTTTTCCGAACGGCGCGCTGGATACTGGCCCAGTCGAGACTGTGCCAGTCCGTCACGCCGTCGAAGGGCGCAGACGAGAGCGGTATTTCTGCTTTCGTTTTCATACAGTCCTCCTGAACAGACCTTCAGGACGGACGCCTCCCCCATGGGCAGGTATCCGCCCATAGGGTCAATTTTTTTTGTCGCTGGAATCAGCGGTTGTTGTCGCGCTCATAAACCAGATGCACGTCAGCCAGAGTTATCCCCTGCCCGTGATGTTTCAACGGGTATGCCGCCGGTTAATGGCCGCCTTTCGCTTCTTGCATCCTCCCATTCCCCACACCCATCAACCTCCCTTGCGGTTGGCCTGCCTGCCCGGTGTTGCTGGTCAGGCGGGTGGTCGGGATTGCCACGTTCCCCGGATCGCATCGATTCCCCGTTTAGGCTCCATCTCTCCCCCGACAGTCGTTGTGGTACCGCAACACATACCTCAACTGTGTTGACCGACTGCGTTGCCGTTTTGGCTGAGGCCAATAACTGCCGTAGGCCTCTCACTCGTCACGAGGGTTCTAGCGATGATTCACGTGTGTTAGCCATGCGGGTTGGGTCACTAGCCACCGGGCATCCGTGCAGTTCGGACACCCAGCCGCTTCCGTTACCGGATTCGGCTTCTCTGACGAGACGAGACATTGTCGATCGGGCTTCACACCCCGGGGTTGGCCCCCGACGCATGCCGATCTAGTGAACTGCTGGGTACACAGCAGGCTCGGTACCCCCTTTGCCAGCGAGGTCGAGCAATGCGATCCGGAGCATTTGCTCCGTGCCTGGTTTTCCACATCTCCAGCGTCTCACGACGGTAGCGAGGGCCAAATACCCGGCGCTGGAGATGGACAGCCCCCGAGGGAGTGTCACCCCCAGGGCTGAAATATTTGGTGACAAATCGAGCTCGTGCGATTCGCCATTCTTCTGAGTGTTCGCTCAAGAAATGACCAGGAACGGTCGTTTTTTGGGCGCACTTTCCCCGCGATGCGAGAAGACAGGGTCTTCTGGCGGGTTGAGTTTTTTCTCTGGAAGAACCAGATGCTTTTAGTTGCTTCAGGCTTCAAGCCCTTGAAAATCAAGGACTTAGGTGCCTAGGGGAACAGCCCAGACCAAGCACGACACGAGCATACGTGTCGCACAAAGGGGCGGCATTCTACGCACATTCAAGCACTTTAAGAAATTCGCAAGAGTGCCCTACGGCATCGCGATGCTTGCGACAGCGGCGTCCTCAGCGCTTGTCGCGCGGCAGGCGCAGGTACAACGTCTCGACCTTCTCCCGCGCCCAGGGGGTGCGGCGCAGGAAGGTCAGGCTCGACTTGATGCTCGGGTCGCTCTTGAAGCAGCGGATGTCGATGCGCTGGGCCAGACCATCCCAGCCGTAGTGGGCGACCAGCGCGGTGAGCAGGGCTTCGAGGGTGACGCCGTGCAGCGGGTTGTTCGGGGTATCGCTCATGAATCGGCCTGCGGCTCGGGGAAAGGGTCGCGCAGCATAGCGCAGTCGATGCGCGGACGAAAAAAGGCCCGCGCTTGCCATGGCGCGGGCCGTAAAACACGGCGGGAGCCGTGCCTGGTTACAGGCACCGGCCGCGCGCGGCGGCCGGTGGCGACAGGGCTCAGAGGTGAGCGTCGCGGTATTCCTTCTCGGCCTCGTCGAAGCGCTTGAGCATCGCCGGCGACGGCGCGTTGCCGATGCGGCTGAAGATCAGGATGCCCAGGGTGCAGAGGATGAAGCCGGGGATGATTTCGTACAGGCCGGTCCAGGCGAAGTAGTTCTTCCACAGGATCACGGTGACCGCGCCGAGGATCATCCCGGCCAGCGCGCCATTGCGGGTCATGCCTTTCCACAGCAGGGAGAGAATCACCACCGGGCCGAAGGCGGCGCCGAAGCCGGCCCAGGCGTAGGACACCAGGCCCAGCACCTTGCTTTCCGGGTTGGAGGCGATGGCGATGGCGATCACCGCGACCAGCAGCACCATGGCGCGGCCGACCCAGACCAGCTCCAGCTGGCTGGCGCCCTTGCGCAGGAAGGCCTTGTAGAAGTCCTCGGTCAGGGCGCTGGAGCAGACCAGCAGCTGGCAGCTGAGGGTCGACATCACCGCGGCGAGGATGGCCGAGAGCAGCACGCCGGCGATCCACGGGTTGAACAGGATCTTTGCCAGTTCGATGAACACCCGCTCCGGGTTGGCTTCCACCGCGCTGCCCAGTTCCGGATGGGCGGCGAAGTAGGCGATGCCGAAGAAGCCCACGGCCACCGCGCCACCCAGGCAGAAGATCATCCAGGCCATGGAGATGCGACGGGCGTTGGGAATCGACTTCACCGAGTCGGCGGCCATGAAGCGGGCGAGGATGTGCGGCTGGCCGAAGTAGCCCAGACCCCAGGCCATCAGCGAGATCACGCCGATGAAGCTGGCGCCCTTGAGCATGTCGAAGTGCGCGGCGTCCTTCAGCTCGATGGCGGCGAAGGTCGGATCGATGCCGCCGGTGGCGAGCATGACGATGATCGGGGTGAGGATCAGCGCGAAGATCATCAGGCTGGCCTGCACGGTGTCGGTCCAGCTCACCGCGAGGAAGCCGCCGATGAAGGTGTAGGCGATGGTCGCCGCGGCGCCGGCCCACAGCGCGGTCTCGTAGGAGATGCCGAAGGTGCTCTCGAACAGACGGGCACCGGCCACCACGCCGGAGGCGCAGTAGATGGTGAAGAACACCAGGATCACCAGCGCCGAGAAGATCCGCAGGATGCGGCTGTTGTCCTCGAAACGGTTGGTGAAGTAGTCCGGCAGGGTCAGGGCGTTGCCGTTGTGCTCGGTCTGCACGCGCAGACGGCCGGCGACGAACAACCAGTTGAGGTAGGCGCCGACGATCAGGCCGATGGCAATCCAGCTCTCGGAGAGACCGGACAGGTACACCGCGCCGGGCAGGCCCATCAGCAGCCAGCCGCTCATGTCCGAGGCGCCGGCCGACAGCGCGGTGACGAAGCTGCCGAGGCTGCGCCCGCCGAGGATGTAGTCGGACAGGTTGTTGGTGGAGCGATACGCGACGAGACCGATCAGCACCATCGCGGCGATGTAGATCACGAAGGTGATCAAAGTCGGGTTGGTCATGTTCATGAGGGGGGATCCCATGCGGTTGTTATTGGTTTGGCTCTGGTTCGACTGCCGCACCCGGTCAACCCGGTTGCACCTTCGATGGCGACAATCTAGGCAAACCCGAATCCAAGGTGCAACCAATTTCCGGCAAAAGGTTTTACTTTTTTGCCTTCGGCCAGTAGAAAAACCCAAAATGCTCCTTTATGTAGCATTTTCCCACTGCATCCCACCGACTCCGCACAGCTGCGGTGCAGAAAAGTAACACTGCAAAATCCCCCTCCCTTGACGCTCGTCGCCCGACGAAAAATTAAGGTTGCACTTGGTTGCACCCTTCGATTGTTCGTGTTTAATCTTTCGCTACGTTGCAGTGCTCCATCCCAATAATAGGACACCCCATGGCCACCACCACTCTCGGCGTCAAACTCGACGAAGCCACCCGCGAACGCCTCAAGCAGGCGGCCCAGCGCATCGACCGCACCCCGCACTGGCTGATCAAGCAGGCGATCTTCAGCTACCTGGAGCAGATCGAGAGCGGCATGACCCCGGCCGAGCACAACGGCCTGGCGGTGGCCGCCGGCGAGGAGCCGCTGGAGGCGCTGACCGAACAGGGCCTGCAGGTGTTCCTCGACTTCGCCGAGAGCATCCTGCCGCAGTCGGTGCTGCGCGCCTCGATCACCGCCGCCTACCGCCGTCCGGAAACCGAGGCGGTGCCGATGCTGCTGGAGCAGGCGCGGATGCCCCGCGAACTGGCCGAGGCCAGCCAGAAACTGGCCCTCGGCATCGCCGAGAAGCTGCGCAACCAGAAGCACGCTGGCGGTCGCCAGGGCCTGGTGCAGGGCCTGCTGCAGGAATTCTCGCTGTCCTCCCAGGAGGGCGTGGCGCTGATGTGTCTGGCCGAGGCGCTGCTGCGCATCCCCGACAAGGCCACCCGCGATGCGCTGATCCGCGACAAGATCGCCAACGGCAACTGGAGCCAGCACCTGGGCCAGAGCCCGTCGATGTTCGTCAACGCGGCGAGCTGGGGCCTGCTGATCACCGGCAAGCTGGTGTCCACCCACAACGAGAGCGGCATGACCTCCGCGCTCAACCGCATCATCGGCAAGAGCGGCGAGCCGGTGATCCGCAAGGGTGTGGACATGGCCATGCGCCTGATGGGCGAGCAGTTCGTCACCGGCGAAACCATCGGCGAGGCCCTGGCCAATGCCGCCACCATGGAGAGCAAGGGCTTCCGTTATTCCTACGACATGCTCGGCGAAGCCGCGCTGACCGAGGCCGACGCCAAGCGCTACCTGGCCTCCTATGAGCAGGCCATCCACGCCATCGGCAAGGCCTCGCACGGCCGTGGCATCTACGAAGG
>RRZT012753903.1_pt1 | contig 15104 bp, 13 predicted proteins | sample 2165551 | NCBI WGS metagenome assembly RRZT01 (sample SAMN10456910, study PRJNA506462) | wastewater metagenome | biome: wastewater; feature: sludge; material: wastewater sludge; isolation source: wastewater sludge with Escherichia coli K12::gfp cells carrying plasmid... | place: USA: Moscow, Idaho... | reverse complement strand
GCATTTTTAACTTCTTCATTTTGTGCAATGAACTGAGCGGTAACTGCACCATTTCTAAGTGTAAGCTGTAAGTTGATGTTGCCCAGACTCGCCGGTTGCAGTTGTATCTCCATTTCAGTCACTCCTGGTGATACATTCATTTTGATATATTCAATCATCTGATCACTGATCTGCTGAGCCGGAGTTGTTGCCGTATATGTTGCTACTGGCTGGGTCATGGTAGTATTGGTATTACCATTCAGTGTGTTGATCTGATTTTGCAAAAATCCCTGATTTCCTTCAGTATTATTTTTGCTGTTCGTTTCCTTTTCCAGCTGTCCGTTCAGTAGCTTGGGATCATTCTGTCCAGAAAACTGGTTTTCTTTGCCATCTTGTCCTCCAGATGTTGTTGCTTCCTCATTTGATGTCTGCAATTTTTCTGAACTAAGCATTGTCTGATCTTCATCTGTTATTTCTATCTGATCAGTAACTTCTTTTGTTTCTGCTAGCTGTATCTCTTTCTTAGACACATTCAACAGATTTTCCATAGTTTTGTCGGACAATGTCGTTGTGTTTTCATCACTCACTTCATTCTCACTTAATTCATTACCATCCACGATAATGTTTTCCGACTGTACCACTGTCTCAAGTGTTACTTCTTCGGTTTTTAATACTTCCTGCATTAAATCCTGCAGTTGTTCCGGCGATAACGATAGTTCCTCCTGTACCTGGCTGAAAATATCCTGTACCTGACCAAGCAATGTATTGAGGCTGTCCAATAATTCACCATTTGTTACAAGTGATAGCAATTCTCCTTCTCCCGCAACTTCTACAACTAGTTCTGTCAACATTTCAGGCTGTAGCAGCATGAGAGGTGTTATGTCAAGATTTTGCATTGCCAGCTCAATTTCTTCTTTCGTTACTCCAAGTTCTTTTGCGATTTCTTCAACAAATTGCTCTGCTTTGCTGCTAAGTTCATCCTGTACTTCATCTTTTAAAGCATCATTTTCAACAGTCGTTTTACTTCCAACAGCTTTGTCGCTCATTTTTTTAGGAATATCTTTTTTACTGACATAATCTTTTGTCGAAAAAGATTCCACTCCCGTGTCGGTCACTTTATTCTGCGCTTCTGACGAATTTGTTTTCATATAATCAGAAAAGGAAACGATACTTCCTGCATCCTGCTGATTTCGTGACATCGAAACGCCAATGCTCATCAAAGACTGTCCAACACCGGAAATTTGTGTACCGGTCATGTTCTTTCTCCTTTCTTCGGTTTTCAATGTTCTTTGAATCTATAATAATCCTTACGGTTATTATTACAATTAATATCGGATAAAATAAGAAAATCCTTAACTGTCAGGTTCCATTATTTTAGTAATTTTTGAAGCAACTTCCGGATCCATGGCCCCAAGTATTTTCCCTCTGTTCTGGGTATCCATTACACCAAGTATTCTGGCTGCAAGATCAAGATTATCTGTCATAGCCTCAAAAATTGCTGCTGCCTCTTTAGGCTTCATCTCGGAATATGCGTTGGCATAATCCGTCACTTCCTTGCTCTCTTCCAATTGTACAACTACCTGTTTATACAAATATTCCGCAGTAGTAGGATCCATTGACTCATAATATTTTTTATATTCATCCGCACCCGGTCCATTTTCCGCATAAATGACTTCTTCATAAAATTCATTCTTAATCCGTTCAAATTCCACCTGGTTGTCTTCAAACGTTTTAAGTCTTTCAATTTCCGCTTTCAGGCTTTCGATGTCTTCTGTATAAGTAGTCCCTGCAGTCTGCGCCTGCGCTAACTGTTCTTCAAGCATTTTGATCTGATCAACTGCTTCTTTCAGGCTGGAATAACCATAATAATCTTCCTCTTCGTCTGTTCCTGCTCCCGTCATTTTTTCTTCCGGTAATATCATACTTACAACAGGAATATCTTTCATCAGTGGCCTTAATACATCCGATCCAAACCCACCAACATCAAGTTTGATTAAAAGAGCCAGAATGCCAAGCCAGATCAACACTATGATCAGCGTGATCAGCACTGTGGATACAGGCCTGGATTCATCATCATCCAACTGTGCTTCCTGTGAAGCAAGCTCTTTTGCCCTCTGTTTTGCCTCTTTTTTTTGCTGTTTTGTTTCTTCCTTCAGCTTTTTCTTTTCTTCCCTGATCTGTTTTTTATCAACAACTTCCTGATCCATATCGGGATTCAAATTTTCTCTCGCCATATCTATAGCCATGCCCTTTCTAAAAGTCCGTGCGAAAGTATTCACGATTACTTCATTGCATGCAGACCAGTTTTAATCTTCTGATTGTTCCGATTCTTTTCCGGTCTCTGACTGCTCGTTTATTTTTTTACCGAACCGATAACTTGTAAGCTGATCGATTTCTTTACTTTCTCCTGCATTCAGTTCTTTTATGAATACATCAAATGCTTTTTCCTTCAGGTTCTCATGCGTTTTTCGTTCCTGCATCAGTTCGGTCATCTTCTGCCTGGCTTCTTCAAGCTTTTTTTCTGCAAACCTGACCTTCAGTATCTGTTCTTCTATCATACCGTCCATTTTGCTGATTGCTTCTCTGGCCTCCATGATCTTTCTGACTTTCAGATTTTCATGAAGGAGTTTTCGCATTTCATTTTCATAAGATCTCTTTCTGGAATTTAACTTTTTCAGATGCTCTTCTTCTTCATTCAGAGCCATTCTGGCTTGTGCGAATTCCAATTTTGCCTGCTCTTCCATCTGATTTTTAATATCCAGTATGTTCTGCATCCTGTATTTAAATTTAGCCATACTTTATTTCACCCGGATCAGCTTTCAAAAATTGCTTCCATCATAGTCACCGATTCATCAAAATCAAACTTTTCATCTACATCCTGCATTAAGAACGCATTCACTTCTGTTATTTTAGCGATTGCATGGTCAATTGATGGATTTGATCCTTGTTTATATGCTCCGATGTTGATCAGATCTTCTGCCTCATTATAGGTCGCCAGAACATTTTTAAGTTTTCCTGCTGCTGCTTTATGTTCCTTTGTCGCGATCTGGCTCATACATCTTGAAATGCTCTGTAATATATCAATTGCCGGATAATGATTCTTATGACCAAGCTTTCTGCTGAGCATAATATGCCCATCCAGTATACTTCTTGCCGTATCTGTTATAGGTTCATTAAAATCATCACCATCAACAAGTACTGTATAAAGTCCTGTAATCGAACCTTTTTCAGATCTCCCTGCACGTTCCAGAAGTTTCGGCATTTCCGAATATACACTTGGTGGATATCCTCTTGTTACGGGTGGTTCTCCGCTCGCAAGTCCGATTTCCCGCTGTACCATCGAAAAACGCGTTAGAGAATCCATCATAAGAAGAACATCTTTCCCCTGATCTCTGAAATACTCAGCAATTGCTGTTGCTGTTTTTGCTGCTTTATTTCTTTCTAGCGCTGGTTTGTCAGACGTCGAAACAACCACGACCGATCTGCGCATACCTTCTTCTCCAAGATCTCTTTCAATAAATTCACGAACTTCTCTTCCACGTTCACCGATCAAAGCAATTACGTTGACATCTGCTTTTGTATTCCTGGCAAACATACCCATTAATGTTGATTTACCTACACCAGATCCTGCAAAAATACCGATTCTCTGTCCTTTTCCGACAGTGATCAGTCCATCCACTGCTTTTACACCAAGTGGCAGGACTGTATCTATGAGTGTACGTTTCATCGCATCAGGTGGTGGTGCTTCTACCGGATACGCTTCACCTCCATTTAGAGCAGACCCATCAAACGGCCTGCCCAGGCCGTCAAGTATTTTTCCAAGCAATTCATCACTTGCACGGATCGATAATGGAACGCCAATATTCTCGACCATGCAGCCAAGGCCGATCCCTTCTACAAGTTCGTAAGGCATCAGAAGCGTTTTGCCATCTTTAAATCCAACTACTTCAGCCAGTACCGACTGTTCAGAATCTTTTCCAGTATATATTTTACACAAATCCCCTAGTTTTGCCTCGGGTCCCGCAGATTCTAAAGTCAGACCTACAACATTCAGCAGTTTTCCAAGCTGTCTGTAATAGGTTCTGTTCTTTACCTCTAAATATTTTCGAACGTCAATTTCCTGTTTCAAAATCACCGACCACCTTATTTTTTCTTGTCAAAGGATAATAGTCTTAATTCTTTTGCCAGCCCATCAAGCTGTGTATCAATACTACAGTCAAATATGCCCCCTCCGGTTTCCACCATGCACTGTCCCTGTGAGAGCGTAAGATCTTTAATTATTTCTACTGTTGAACTACCTGATACCATCTCCATGATCAATTCACGCTTTTCCACAAGATATAAATAATCTTCCGACGCAGTATGAATAATGAAGTCACGGTTTGCTTCACTGCCAGCAATAATATTCTGTAACGAGAACAGGATGACCGAACGAAACCTGGATAGGTCTGTCTTGAAAATATGCTCATAAATATCTGTCAGTGCATCAATAAAAACGGGTTCAAGCTCTGTAACCTGTTTCTGATATTCTTTTTCCAACTGTTTCTTCAATTCCTGAAGTTTTACTTCTTCTTCCTTTAAGATCTGGTTTGCTTCCTGCTGACCTGCATCCAGCCCTTTCTGATATCCTTCCTGATAAGCATTCTGTCTGATCGTTTCAGCTTCTCTCGCTGCATCAGCAAGCATACTGTCAGCCTTAAGTCTCGCTTCTTCTGCAATTTCTTCAGCAGATGGACCACTATAGACTGGTTCCGCTTTAATGACATTGGAAAAAGGCATTCCTGCCATTTGTTCCGTATGATCAGAATCGTCCAGCAATGCCTCTACTGCATATGCATCCAGCCCTTCCGCAAACCGGTTCTCGCTTTCAGCATCTTTTATTTCATTTTTCATAATTTCACGCAAATGGCTGATCTTGATCTCCATCTGCTCATTCGAATCTATAATCCTTTTTTCATCACCATGTAATACTACATACCCTGATTTGAATAAATTACTAGACAATAATCTCGTCACCTCCGCCTCGTGAGATAACAATTTCAGCAGAGTCTTCCAGTTTTCTGATAATGTTTACGATCTTCTGCTGTGCTTCCTCAACATCTTTCATACGTACAGGTCCCATGAATTCCATATCTTCTTTGATCATAACAGCAAGACGTTTTGAAAGGTTATTAAAGATCGCAGCCTGAACCTGTTCATTCGAACCTTTCAGTGCAATTGCAAGATCATTGTTGTCAACATCTCGGAGCACACGCTGGATCGCTCTGTCATCAAGAAGCAGTACATCCTCGAATACGAACATTTTTTTCCTGATTTCATCAGCAAGTTCGGGTTCTTCAATTTCAAGACTTTCCATAATATGTTTTTCGGTTCCTCTGTCGACTGCATTCAGAATCTCAACGACAGCATCTACACCACCAATAATGGTGTAATCCTGATTCACTAGCGAAGCAAGTTTTGATTCAAGTACTTTTTCAACTTCTTTAATAACATCCGGGCTTGTGCGGTCCATCATTGCAATACGTTTTGCAACGTCTGCCTGTCTGTCCGGCATCAAGGACGAAATAATCGAAGATGACTGTGATGGAGACAGATAGGAAAGGATCAGGGCAATTGTCTGCGGATGTTCATCCTGTATAAAATTCAGAAGCTGAGACGCATCTGTCTTTCTGATAAATTCAAAAGGTTTGACTTGCAGGGAAGCTGTTAGTTTTCCAATAACATCCATTGCTTTATCAGAACCAAGTGCTTTTTCAAGCAGTTCTTTAGCATAACCAATACCACCCTCTGCAATATACTGCTGTGCAAGACAGATCTCGTAAAACTCATTTATGACAGCGTCTTTGATCTGTGGTGTAATGCTTCTTGTATTTGCGATCTCTAGTGTCAGTTCTTCTATTTCTTCTTCCTTAAGATGTTTAAATACCAGTGCTGATTTTTCCGGTCCAAGTGCGATCAGGAGTATCGCTGCTTTTTGTATCCCTGTGATCTTATCTTCACTATATCTGGCCATGGCTTACCCCCAATCTTCATTCAGCCAGTTACGTAACAGATTTGCAACTGCCTCCGGATTTTCTTCTACAAATTTCTCTATCATTTGTCTTGCCTGTGACTTTGTTTCCATCTCAATATCTTCAAGAAGTACAGGTGGTGTGGACTGCAACAGGTTCTCAACTGACAATTCTTCTTCAACAGCCTGTGATTTTGCCGATTTCATGCTCTTAAGCACAACAAATACAAGCAGTCCAAGAATAATAACGATCAATGCGATCTGAATGACATCCGTCAGTCCGATTTGCGTAGTCTGGCTGTCAACGAACATTGGTTCTTCATATGCTACGATCGTGATATTTTCAGTGGAAATACCAGTCGCGTTTGCTACCATCGTGATAAATTCTTCATCCACTGTTACTCTTGTACGCTCTGAATTAGCGAGTTTATATTCATTCCAAGTGATTCCATCAAGCAATCCCTGATCCTGTGCATCCTCTTCATTCAGAACCCTATACTGAATCGCTGCAACCGAAAGAGAAGAATCATCATATACGATCGCTCCTGCAGGTGTTGTCTGATTTGTAATCGTTTCGTTTGGCAGGTAATCTCTTGATTCTTCCGTTACAGAATCACTGCTGTACTGATTATCCTCATATACGTAAGTGGTTTCTGTATTTGAATCTGTACCTGGCACCCCACCGCTTCCACCTGTGGAATCAGACTGATAGACATCCTCATGGCTTAGAACACCCTGCGTCTGTCCATCTGCCGGTGTATAATTATGTTCTGTAATATCTACAGATGAAAAATCGATCTTTAAATTGGTCGCGACCTCAACATTATCAAACTCATTTGTTCCCAGAAGAACTTTTTTTACTTCATTTTTAACCAGATTCTCTGCCTGCTGTTTTACAGTCAACTGGCTGCTGGCTGACCCTGCCAGTGTAAAATCATCTTCTCCGGAAAACAGAAGATTACCAAGTGTATCAATGATTGTAATATTCTGTGTTGTTGTATTTCCTAATGCTGTTGCTACAATACGTGCAATGGAGGCTGCTGCTTCATCCGGCATCTCTCCGTCAATTTCCAAAATAATAGATGCAAATGATTCTTCTTCCTCTGCGATCAAAGTCCCATTATTTTCAGGAATAGAAAGCTGTACATTCGCGTTCTTAACAAACTCATATGCAGCAAGATCTTCTTCCAGCCTGCTTTCGCAATACAGCTGATATCTTTTTTCTTTATCTGATTCTGTTGTACTGAACCCTCCTGCAAAAACATTCTCAATGTCATAACTTGCAGTCGGAATATTATTTGCTCCTAGCAATAGGTTCGCATCCGAGATCTGATCTTTTATGATTGAGATCTGTAACCCGTCATCCGAAACAATATAGTCAAGTTCAGCGCCCTCAAGAAGGTCCGTAACGACAGATGCCTCTTTTGTTGATTCGCTTGAAACCAGCAAAACATACTGCGGTCTGGTAAGAACAGTCACCAGAATTCCAAGTAACAAAACAACACCTGCTGCCACACAGATGATCAGTGTTTTTTGTTTTGATGTGAATTTATTCCACCATTCAATCAGCCTTTTCGGGATTTCTCTGATCCTGTCTGCCATTGCTCAATTATCTCCTTCAATTCAAATACTTCTTAATCGGGGCAGTCTGCAATGAATTAAATCTGCATCTGCATGATCTCCCTATAGGCTTCTATAAATTTATCTCTCACCGCAACAGTATACTGAAGACTTGTAGAGGCTTTTTGCAGTGCGATTGACAAATCATGTGTATTATCTGTTACACCCATTGCAAATTTTATTTCTTCATTTTCTGCTTCCGAAAGATAGGTGTTTGTCGTTTTAATGTTATCAATTGCAGAACTCAGCATGCTGTCAAACATGTTCTCACTGCCTGCAACCGCACCCGACTTCGTTTTTGCTGTATCTGCTGCAGCTTTAATTGCGCCTGAACCGACCTGGTATAATGATGAAATGTCCATATCATTCCTCTTTCCTATATTTGTGATTTTGTCAGACTAATCAATTAATTACTCATCTCCAGTCCCTTTAATGCAATCGATTTACTTGCTGTAAATGCTGTCGCATTCGCTTCAAAAGCTCTGCTTGCATCAATAAGGTTCGTCATTTCTGTCACAATATTGACATTCGGATAAGTAACATAACCGTCATCGTCGGCATCGGGATGGGATGGATCATATACTTTATTCCCTTCAGCATTGTCATCCTCATAAACACCACTGACTTTTACACCCTTACCAGAATACCGGTCTGAAGCATCGTTCAAGACTCTGCTGAACGGTGTCTGGGAATCCTTCTCTGCAAAAGTAACAACTTTTCTTCGATAAGGTGTCCCATCTTCTGTTCTTGTAGTATTTGCATTTGCTATATTCTCTGATATGATATCCATTCTGTATTGCTGTGCTGTCAGCCCAGATGCGTTGATATCAAATGATGTAAACATTCCCATATGGATTCTCCTTCCACTCCAAAATTACTTCATGACCATTTTTAAATTGGAAAATTCCTGATTTGCGCTCTGAACAAGTCCATTATATTTTAATTGATTTTTTACAAGTGTCACATTCTCTGTCTGAATGTCGACATTATTCCCGTCAAGACGATAGGAAACGCTGTCATAATCAGTATAAGTTCTTGCCTGAAGGTCCCTGGATTTTAGATCTGCGACTTTTGCATCCACCGACTCATATCTGGATACTTTCATGGCTTTTTTTAATTCGCCTTCAAAAGATATATCCTGTCGTTTATATCCGGGCGTATCTGCATTTGCTATATTATTTGTGATTGCTTCATTGCGAAGCCATGCGGCATCTGCTGCCTTATCTAGAACATTGATATAATTATATACACTGGAGTTGATCATTCCCTACCTCCTATCGTTTGCCTCATTCATTTTAAACTATCCCATCATTAATATATTATAAAGAATTCCGGGGAAAACACAATACTTTTCAACAAAAAACACCTTATCTAGTATAATAACATTTCTCAGGCACAAAATATACAAAAAAATAAAAGGATTTACTGAATCTCTCCACTAAATCCTTTTATCGTCTGAATATCCTTATTCCATGATTCTATTTCTTTTTCTTTAATTTTTCAATTTCATCGAACACAACATCATTAATTACTTTGATATATGTTCCCTTCATTCCTGAAGATCTTGATTCAATTACACCTGCACTTTCAAATTTTCTAAGTGCATTTACAATGACTGAACGAGTAATCCCTACTCTGTCAGCAATCTTGCTTGCCACAAGAATTCCTTCCATACCATCCAGTTCATCAAAAATATGTGTGATTGCTTCTACTTCGGAAAATGATAGTGTACTGATCGCTGATTTTACAACTGCGATCTTTCTTCCTTCTTCTGCACTCTCTTCGTTCACCGCGCGAAGCATTTCGAGACCTACTACTGTCTGTCCATACTCACAAAGAATAATGTCGTCGATATCATACTGTTTTTCAACTTTGTAAATAAACAAAGTACCGAGACGTTCTCCTGCTATATCAATTGGTGTAATAATTGCATGAAATCTTCTGACATCCGTGTTTTCAAAGCCAAGTGTAGAAAGATTTACATTCTCTTTGGTCGAAAGCACCGCCAGCAGACGTTCATTTAATAACGGGTCGATAAAATTACCAACCTCATCTTTAATCATTTCACGAAGAGTTTCGATTCCCTCATTCTCCCCCACACCGAGAACTTTACCTTTCTTACTGATTACAAGAACATTGGAATCCAGTATATCCCTCATAACACAGCAGATGTCATTAAATACGACTTTGCTTGAATTGTTGTTATGAAGCAGTTTACCGATTTTACGCGTCTTGTCTAATAATTGCACACTACTCAATTTTTTTTCCTCCAATTCTCATGAAATCAAATCAATCCCCTTCTAATTACAGACATTTTATCATACAAATACAAGAATTTCAACAAATATAACTATTTATTCATGGTTTTTTCAACAATTCTTTCTTTTATATGTCCACACTGCTCATCTGCACATACAAGTTTGTTTCCTTTTTCCAGCATAATTCCTCCACACAGTTCACATTTTTCTTCCGAAGGTTTTTGCCATACCATAAAATCACAGTTCGGGTTGTCGATGCAGCCATAATATCTACGGCCTTTTTTTGTCTTTCTGATTACAATGTCCTTGCTACATTTCGGACAGGCGATCCCCGCCTTTTCTAAATATGGCTTTGTAAATCTGCAGTCCGGAAACCCTGGACATGCAAGAAACTTGCCATGCGGTCCATACTTGACCACCATCATCCTGCCACATACATCACACGCCTCATCCGATACTTCATCTGCAATTTCCACTTCCGCAAGCTCTTTTTCCGCAATTTGAACCGCTTCATCCAAATCTGGATAAAAATTAGATATTACCGTTTTCCACGCAACAACACCCTCTTCTACTTTATCAAGAAGTGCTTCCAGATTTGCTGTGAAATCCACATCTACCAGACTCGGGAAAGCCTCTTTCATAATACGGTTCACTACTTCTCCCAGTTCAGAAATATATAGATTTTTATTTTCTTTTATCACGTATCGACGTGCTATGATCGTGGTGATCGTTGGTGAATAAGTACTCGGGCGGCCAATGCCAAGTTCTTCTAGTGATCTGACCAGTGATGCTTCGGTATAATGAGCCGGTGGCTGCGTAAAATGCTGTTTTGGTTCAAATCCAAGATTTTCTAAGATATCACCTTTTTCAAGAGAACCCAGTAACAGGTTGTTATCTTCTTTCTCATTGTCTTCATTTGTATATACACTCATAAACCCATCAAATAATACTTTAGATGCTGAAATGTTAAAACGATATTCACTTGCTTTTATTTTGACAGAAGTCGTTTCATGAATTGCCGGAGTCATACAACTAGCCACAAAACGTTTCCAGATCAGCTGATATAGTCTGAACTGATCACGTCCAAGGGATTCCTTGAGTGAGAATGGTGTTCTTGAAATATCTGTTGGTCTGATCGCTTCATGAGCGTCCTGTACCTTCTTTGTACTTTTTGATTCTTTCATTTCTTCAGCAGCGTATTTGGGTCCATATTGACTGGATATATATTCTCTTGCATGTATTGCTGCCTCATCTGAAATTCTGACTGAATCAGTTCTGAGGTAGGTAATGATACCGACCGTACCTAATCCTTTTACATCGACACCTTCATATAACTGCTGTGCAAGACGCATCGTCTTTTGTGTAGAAAAATTCAGGACCTTACTTGCTTCCTGCTGTAATGTTGAAGTCGTAAAAGGAAGTGGTGCTTTTTTGACTCGTTCCCCTTTCTTCACATCAGCAACTTCGAACGGCTTTCCTTTTAATTCTTCCAGTATCTTATTCAGCTCATCTTCTGACGAAATCTGAAGTTTGCCCTGCTCTGTTCCATGGAACTTTGCGATCAATGGCTTTTTTTCCTGTTTTCCTTTTAGCTGTGCATCCAGTGTCCAATATTCTTCAGGGATAAATGCATTGATTTCTTCTTCTCTGTCACAAATGATTCGCAGTGCAACAGACTGCACTCTTCCTGCACTCAGTCCCCTTTTTACCTTTGCCCATAAAAGTGGTGAGATCTTATATCCCATCATCCTGTCCAAAATTCTTCTTGCCTGCTGTGCATCGACAAGATCCATATCAATTTCTCTTGCATTTTTGAGGGAATCTTTTACTGCGTTTTTCGTTATTTCGTTAAATGTAATTCTGTATACTTTTTTATTAGAGAGTTTGAGCGCTTCATGTAAATGCCATGATATCGCTTCCCCTTCACGGTCAGGGTCAGTCGCAAGATAAACTTTTTCTGCCTTCTTGACCAGCTTTCTTAAATTCGCAAGAATATCACCTTTTCCACGGATCGTAATATATTTTGGTTCATAGTCATGTTCCACATCAATCCCCATCTGACTTTTCGGAAGATCTCTTACATGTCCATTACTTGCTGCCACTTCATAGTTAGGTCCTAAAAATTTTTTAATTGTCTTAACTTTTGCTGGTGATTCCACGATCACTAGGTATTTTGCCATTCTGTAATCCCCTATTCCTGATACTAAATTTCCGGATATTTTATCTCGTCTCTATAGTAAATTTGACTGTATTCGTATGCAATTGCTATCATTCAGTAATCGTGAAAAACTATACACTAAATTATCCACCGTTGCAAGACAATTATTATTTTTTAATATTTTTTTCTTAAAATATCGGTTCGATCTATGGCCCAACTTTAAAGTAATGGCTTCCTTCCCTTCCAATCATACCTTTTAACTGAAGCGAAAGCAAACAGGTCATTAATTGCTGCAGACTCATACCTGGCACACTGCTTCTGCATCGATCAAGCAATATTTCAAGAGATAACGGAACATAATCCGTTTTCTGCAGAATTGTTTTTTCCATCTCCGGCAAATGTTCCATTCTAATACCTGTTCCACTGTCATTATCTTGTTGTACCGATACAGAATCGTAAAAAGCATCTCCATACAATTCTTTTAAGACCTCCCTTGGTGAAATCGCCATACCAGCTCCCTGTCTGATCAGTCTGTTGCACCCACTGCTAAGAGAATCCGTTACCCTGCCCGGAATTGCAAAAATATCTCTGCCCTGCTCCAGCGCCATATCTACCGTGATCAGTGTACCACTTTTTTCTTTTGCTTCTATTACTAATATCGCATCTGCCAACCCACTTATGATTCTGTTTCTGGGTGGAAAAAGAGAAGGCATCGGTTGGGTATCAGGCAGATATTCCGATATCACTCCTCCTCTTTCACATATTTGTTCATATAATTGTCTGCTTTCCGGTGGATAACAAATATTACAGCCACAACCAAGTACTGCGAATGTCTGTCCTCCATGATCAATTGCCGCCTTCTGGCTTATCCCATCGATCCCTCTGGCCATTCCACTGATGATCTGGATTCCGGCATCAGCAAAAGCACCTGCAAACTGTCCCGCAATGACTCGTCCGTATTCCGTACAGGTTCTGGCACCAATCACTGCAATCGTTCTGCCTCCATGGTCGGGCAGCTTTCCTTTTACATACAGCGCATATGGTGCATCCGGGATCATACGTAGTTTCTCAGGGTAGTCAGGATCTCCCAAATGATAGAACTTTATTTTTTGCATAGTCAGTCTCTCATATTCAGTGTATAAATTCCATTGTCTCCTGCTGGTCCTGACCTGTTCCCGCTGCTTCTGACTCAGAATATTCATTCGTTCGTCATCTTCTGCAAAGTAAAATTTTTCTGCATTTCCATATTGTTCCAAAATTCGGATGATCGTTTTTCTGCCTATTCCTTTCACGTTATCCAACCAGTAAGCATAGACCTTTTCTCTGCTTCCATTCATCTTAAATTTGATCCCCCCAGTATTTTCCATCCATATTCCGATAGCCGACAGCTTCCGATAAATGTTCCATATTTATTTTTTCCTCATGCGCAAGATCGGCAATCGTTCTTGCTACTTTTATGATCTTGTGATAGGCTCTGGCACTCAGATTCATTGTGAGAAAAATATTCTCAAGCAGTTTTTGTTCCTCTCTGCCCAGACTACAGTATTCGTGCATCCTGTTTGGTGGAATTTCAGCATTACTTATAATCTGGGTTCCCTGAAATCGTTTCACCTGCCTTTCTCTCGCTTCTATCACTCGTGATCGTATCAACATGCTGGATTCTCCCTTTGCTCTTTTTGTCAGATCCGTGATCGTAATACGTGATGCCTCCACCCCAAGATCGATCCTGTCCAAAATAGGCCCGGAGATTCTGTTTAAATAGCGCCTGATCTCATATGGTCTGCAATTACATTTTGAAAAATCCGGATAATAGCCACACGGACAGGGGTTAAGTGCTGCTGTAAGGATGAAATTCGCCGGATAAGAGAATGTTCCGTAACTTCTTGCGATATGAATCTCTTTGTCCTCCATAGGCTGTCTCATGATCTCCAATGCATTTCGTTTGAACTCCGGAAGTTCATCCAAGAACAGGACCCCTCTATGCGCAAGGCTCATAACACCCGGTTTTGGAATTCTTCCACCACCTGAAAGGGCATATTCTGAAATTGTATGATGTGGATTTAAAAATGGACGTTTTGTAATAATAGATTCTGCCGCATTTAACATGCCTGCAACACTATAGATTTTAGATACTTCAAGACTCTCCTCCTCAGAAAGTGGAGGTAGAATAGATGGAATTCTTTTTGCGATCATTGTCTTTCCGGATCCTGGTGGACCGATCAACATGATATTGTGAAATCCTGCGGCAGCTATTTCAACTGCTCTTTTGGCAGCTTCCTGCCCATTGATATCCGAAAAATCCAGACCTTCGTCGATTGTATGATTTTGGTAAATTTCAAGCGGAATGCTTGTAGGTGATATGACCTCAGAACAGTGTTCTAAAGGGGCAGACAGGTATTCTATACCCTTTTTCAGTGTGTCGACACCGACCACTTCGATTTCTTTAATAAATGCGCCTTCTTTTGCGTTATCAACCGGTACAAGACACCTTTGATAACCACATTTTTTGGCCTGCATTACAATTGGAAGAATGCCATTCACTCTTCTCACTTCTCCATCCAGTCCAAGTTCTCCGATCAGAAGCGTGTTCCTGACATGCTCTTCAGGGATATATCCCATTGATACCAGAATTCCCATTGCAATAGGAAAGTCAAATGACGATCCTTCCTTTCTGATATTGGCAGGTGATAAATTGACTGTGATCTTAAGAGGCGGTATGCTGATCCCCACATTTTTCAATGCAACCCTGACCCGTTCCCGTGCCTCCTTTACTTCGCTGCTGAGGAATCCGACCATATCGAATCCTGGCAGTCCCTGAGCGGTATCTACTTCCACAGACACAATATAGCTGTCTATTCCGCAGACCGCTCCGGATGTAATAACACTGTACATAGTACTCCTCCCAGTCTATAATTTCATACTCATATTGTCCTGGTCCTGTGCAAAAACAATCGCCTGTTCTCTGCTGATACTTCCCTCCTGATATAATTGCAATATCGCTTCGTCCATTGTTACCATACCAAGCTTCCTATTCGTCTGCATGACCGAAAGCAACTGATGGGTTTTACCTTCTCTGATC
>RRZT011256557.1_pt1 | contig 15106 bp, 12 predicted proteins | sample 2165551 | NCBI WGS metagenome assembly RRZT01 (sample SAMN10456910, study PRJNA506462) | wastewater metagenome | biome: wastewater; feature: sludge; material: wastewater sludge; isolation source: wastewater sludge with Escherichia coli K12::gfp cells carrying plasmid... | place: USA: Moscow, Idaho... | reverse complement strand
TGTACCGAGCAATCACGCTCGAACAGGTGAATCACATTGCCTTGCCCGTCGGCGAGAATCTGCACCTCAATGTGTCGAGGCCGAATGACCGCCTGTTCGAGGTACACGCGTGCGTCGCCGAAAGCGGCGTCCGCCTCGCGCATCGCCTCGTCAACGGCCGTCGGGAGGGCGTCGCGGTCCTCGACTCGGCGCATTCCTCGTCCGCCGCCGCCGCTGACTGCCTTGACAAACACCGGAAACGGCATGTCTTGCGACTCGGCCAACAACTGTTCCGGATCGTCTGTGGGGGAGGTCGACCTGAGCGTCGGGAGGCCCGCCTCGCGAGCGGCAGCAATCGCGCGGGCCTTGTTACCGGTCAACTCCAAGACAGTGTGATCGGGTCCCACGAAGGTGATGCCGTGTTGTTCGCAGGCCAACGCCAGATCAGGATTCTCGCTGATGAATCCGTAGCCGGGGTAGATCGCGTCGGCGCCGGCGTCCAAGGCTGAGTTCACGATTCCATCGACATCGAGGTACGCCCGGACCGGATGTCCCTTTTCGCCGATCTGGTACGACTCGTTCGCCTTCAGCCGATATTCGGCCTTGCGATCCTCGTAGGGAAACACAGCGACGGTGGAGATCCCGAGTTCAGTGGCAGCCCGAAAGGCACGGACCGCAATTTCGCCACGGTTGGACACCAACAACTTGCTGAACATGTGAACTCCTTCGTCGATGCCTAAGCCTTGCCAACTGCTCCCGGGAGCACAAGGTTGTGCCCACCGCCGAGGCGATCAGCGCGGCCGTGGAAGCTTAGTGCCCGTCGCGGCACGTTCGTCGAGCACGGCTGTGCGGAACCGAAACAGTTCGGCCGGGCGCCCGCCGGTGCCGCGCGTCGCCTGACCAGTGGCCTCGACCAGTTGCTGACCCGTGACCAACCGTCGGAAGTTCTGCTTGTGCACGGTCTGCCCGGCGATGGACTCCACGGCCTGCTGAAGCTTACCCAGTGTGAACAGTGCGGGCATAGCCTCGAAAATGACGGGTCTGTACTGAATCTTGGCCCTCAGCCTCGAGACGCCCGTTGCCACGATGCGGCGGTGGTCGCGTGCCATCGGCGGCCCGCAGGCAGGGTCCACCGAACCAGCCTCCGTCACCAGTCCAGCCTCGTACAACGTCTCGTACCTGCGTAGCGCCAACTCGGGCAGCCACGGACGGTCGTCCCACCCGAACAGGATCCGAACGCGCAGATGCCTTTCGCCGCTGGGGTCACGCTCGGCCCAGCGCGTCAGCCCCTCGGCGATGGAGATCGGAAACGACCGATCATGTCGCCGGTCCTCCCAGGGGAACAGCGTGTACCACGGTATCCAGCCCGCCGACTCCTGCGGGGGCCGAGTCAACGCCAAGTACGAGATCGACAGCGAACGAGGGATCGTGAGTCCGCCCCTGTCGAGGTCGGCGAACGTGTACAACTGTTCGACGAAGCCTAAGTCGAGGCCAGTCTGGTCCTCCACCCATGCGCGCAGGGCCTGCTGCAAAGACCGATGTCCACTCAGCAAAGGACCGGCAGGTAGGGCTGGAATCTCACTGTCTGAGGCGAGAACGTACGGCTCACTGCCCATGAGCCCGACGACAACGGCGATGACCTCGACCTGGGGGGTGAGGTCCGCTACCACCTGGAACTCACATGTTGTCCAGGTATCCGTCTCGCGTTGCTTCGCGGACAGAACCGTAGACGTTGCCTACCTCGCGACCCAGCTGTGCATACCGCTGGGCAATCCTGGTGAAGTAGGTGTTCACGGTGCTCGCCAGCACCGGCGGGTCCATTTGACGACCGATGGCCTTCTTCGGCACACCTTGCGCCAACAATTCCAGGGCCTCGACCTCGCGTCGGGCGAGTTTGGGTGTCAGTTGCGGGTCGGTGGCCAAGACGTAGGCCAACTCGCTCGTCACGGCGAACTCACCGGCGGCGACGGTCTCGATGGCTTGAAGGACCTTCTCATCGGGGTCTGACTTCAAGGCGATGCCTGCCGCACCCGAGGTCATCGCCTGCCGCACCGGCACTGGTCGAACGTCGGACGTGAAAACCAGGACTTTTGACCCGGTCGCCAAGATGGCGGGAATTGATTCGCTGATCTCGGAACCATCGGCCAGATGAAGGTCGAAGAGGACGACATCTACCGGACGCGTGACCATCTGTGAAAGAAGGCCTGCGACCGTTGTGGACTCCGCGATGAGGGTGAGGCGGTCGGGAAAAGTGGCTGCGAGGCCAGCTACACCGCGTAAGACGATCTCGTGGTCGTCAACGGCGCCGACGCGTATTGGGTGCGTCTCCATGCGGTCAATGCTAGCTGTGGAACGCGACGCTAGCGGAAATTTGTCGCCCGGCGCGCCTGGAGAAACCCAACAGTCCTAGCCGCGAGATGGCGTTCCTCGCTTGCGATTCAATCCTCTTGCACGATGGCTCGCCGAGGAGCAGGGGGAGGCCCCAACGCAAACGAAAGCCGAACGAAGTCCTCAGATGCCAAGGCGTCCCCGCCCTTCGCTTCCCAACGTTCCGTCAGTTCCTGGATGACCTCCGGGGGCAGCCCGTCCAAGATTGCGACAACCTGATCATTGGCTGACGTAATTACCATGCTGGCGCCGGGAGTATCGACGGGCACAGCCTCAACGAGGTCTTGCAAAGCCTCGCCGCCACTGCGAACGCCGACAGATGACATGCGGACATCGACCTCCCAGCCGCCGCGCCGTAGCGCCGTCAACTGCCGACGAAATGCCGGTGAGCCGCCACCGAACCGAATGTCGTCACGGACCAGGGATTCCAAAACCGCTGCGTCCCGGCGCACATCGGGATCGGAAGGGTCCAGCTCGCCATTGCCGACCGCACGCAAGAACGGGCCGATCTCCTCTCGAATACGCGCCAGCCGTCGCTCCGACACCTCGGCTCGAGCCGACAGGTGATGAGCATGAGAATCGCTACGGGTCGCTGACTCCCACGCCTGCAGCGCTCGAACAGACAAGCGATCGACAAACACTTGCAGGCCAACGAGGCCGAGCCACACGCTGGGAACAGTCAAAACGATGTTGAAATAGCTGGCCGTGCTCATCCCGCCGAAGTGCAAGAGACTGGCCAGCACGCCGGTGGCCAACAACTCCAGCGCGAACGCCAGGGCGGTCCCGAACCGGGAGGAAAAGGTCATCAAGATGACCATGGGCGTGACGCCGCCGAGCATCCACAGGTGATGAACGTCGGAGTCCATCGGGCTGAGAGCGTAGATGTTGGCGATGATCGCGATGGGCCCGAACACGGCCATGCTCAGGCGATACGGCGTCGTCAACGGGCCGCGCCGCAACCGCCAGACGCCCGCAGCCCCCACGCAGACAGCCAGGACGGTGGCACCAATCCCCAACACGGGATCGGCGATGGCCGGTGCGAGCAAGGCGGCGGCCACGATGCAGCCGACCAGGGTCGGGACCGCGGCGAACGCCATGCGCGACGACACGGCCGCCGCCGGATGGGTATCGGGAATCCGCGGCTCCCACACGATGTCGACCCGAGTCCCTGAGGGGCCTGACGAGATCCTCGCCGAGCCGCCGACCGACTCCATGCGCTCCACGATGGAGGACTGAGAACCGCGCATCTTGGTGATCGTGGAGTCGAAGCCACGGCCGTGATCGACGATGCTGACCGCCACGCCTCGCCCCTGACGGGAGGCCACCATCTCGGCTCGCATCACGCCGGAGTGCAACTGTGTGTTTCGCAACGCTTCCCCGGCGGCCAGCGCAACGGCCTCCACCACGTCGGCGGGGAGCGCGGGGGCGACGCCACGCAGGTCAACGTTCAGCGGAGAGTCCTCGGCCAATTGCTCAAGAGCGGTCGTGAGATCGTGCGATGACGAGGGCCGGGCCCGCTGCGGCTTCAGCTTTGTCCAGGCATCGGCAGCGGCGTTCGCCGCATCGGTCGCCGACACTCGCGCCCGCGTCATTGCGATGGCCCGCAGCGCGTGCACCACTTCGTCATGCAGGAATCGTTCGACTTCGCGCAGCTGGTCGCGATAGTCACTGGCCTTGATTCGAGAGGTCCGCGCCCCGCGCCTCTCGGCCAGCGTCGATTCGACCGCGCTCACAGACACTCGCAGCACATCGCTGATGATGGAGAACGTCTGCACCATCGCCAGCATGGCGACGCCCTCTGAAATCAGATCCGTCAGGGGCACAGCCGAGACCGTCACCGTTCCGATGCGGAGAGCTCCCAACAAGGCCATCGCGGGGACGACGACGGCGACTCGCCGACGTGGGGGAGTCCACACAGCGAGGGCACCCAGCGCCACGATCGCGCCGCCACTGGGCCACCACGTGACCACCGGACCGTTGTAGACGGCGACGTCAACGAACACCCAGGCTTGACCGGCGACAAGGATGAGGATGACACCCCATAGTCGACCGGTCGTTTGGGTCCCCGTCGCCATCAAGATTGCAAGCACGACGAACCCGCCGATGGTGACCAGAATGCCGACGAGTTGCGACAGCTCAAGGGTCTGGGCGAGAAGGAGGATGCGGGGGATGTCGGCCGCGATGAGCGCCAGCAGCGGGACGGTCAGTGCAAGGCGCAAGCCACCGTCCAACGTCGTGTCCGCCAGACTGCGCTCCATGCGCGCCATAGTCAGGCGAGCGCGCGCTTCACCTTGGCCGCGACCTCCGAACCCGGTGCCCGGCCGGCGATACGCCCTGTCACCGCCTTCATGATCCGACCCATGTCACGCATGGTGGGAGCTGAACCGCTGGCCTCGGCTGCGTTGGCGACCTCTTCGGTCACGATCGCATCCACTTCGTCCGGGCTCAGAGGTTGCGGAAGATAGACCAGCAAGATAGCGACCTCGGCGAGTTCGCGTTCGGCCAACTCAGGACGTCCACCAGCCTCATAAGCCTCAGCGGAGTCGCGGCGGCTGGCGACCTCCTTCGCGACGACGGCCGTCTCCTCCTCGACGGTCAACTCGCGCGCCGAGCTTCCTGCAACTTCGGCGTTTTGGATGGCGGCGATGGCGGACCGCAAAGTTGTCTTCGCCACGTCATCCTTCGCGCGCATCGACACCACCAGGTCGGCCCGGAGGCGATCCTTCAACGCTGCCATATTTGACCTTTCTTTCCGTCCAATAATCCCATGGACCAACACTGGCGTGCAGTAACCGATCGACGTGCCGTCCACAACCCGAGCTCGCCGGCCGCCCGAGGGCGATACTCTCGTGGACGACGAATCAGGAGGCACCATGGCGAATCAACAGCCCCCAGTCCCGCCGACGCCGCCCCAACGAGTCGTGCAACAGCCCCCGCCCGGGCGTCCGCGAAGGACCATTCTCATCGTCAGCGTCGTCGCGGTGGTCGCGGTGGCGCTTGTCGCCGTGGGTGCCATTCTCGTGGTTCGCTCCCGATCGGCAAGCAGCACGCCATCGGCCACCGACTCGTCTATCCCCCCAGCCGGTCCCACCACGTCGGTGGGCAGCCCCTTCCCCAGCTACAACGGCAATGGTGCCGACGACAACGTCTTTTACAACATCTCGGTCGATCACGATGCGACGAAGTCGGCCTGTCCGAAGCTTGGCGTATACCGCCCCGGCGGAAGCGATGAGGCGATCAAGGCGGGGATCACGGCGACGCTCGCCTGCTTGCGCGCTCTGAACACGCCGTTGCTTGCCGAGTACGAGATCGAACTGCCCGAACCGAAGCTCGTGTTCTATTCGGATTCGGTGAATACAGGATGCGGAGACACGGCGACCGCAGCGAACATCGGCGAATACTGCTCGAAGGACCAGACCATATACTTCTCGCTCGCCGCTTTCCGCGCAGGGGGGAAGGTGTCAAAGAATCCGTTGTCGATCTACGTCTTCGCCGCTCACGAGTTCGGTCACTACCTCCAGTACATGACCAACATCTCCCGAGGCGTCGCCGAGGATGCCACGGCAGAGAGCCGGCGAGTCGAACTGCAGGCCACCTGCACGGCCGGGGTCTTCGTCAACGCGTCCTGGACACAAAGTGGAGCCACTGCTGCGATGATCACCCAGACCCATCAAATGTTCGACGTTCTGTATGGAGACAATGCTCCTGGTCAAGGCGACTACGGCACCCCAGAGACGACGACCACCTGGTTCGACGCGGGGTACGCCGACGGCGGCACATCGTCATACGCCGACTGCAACACGTTCGCTGCACCGCTCGGTGAGGTCCGCTGAGCGTCGCGCGAACGAGCGCTTCAGCCAGCGGTCGCCCGGCGCGGTTCGTCACGCGCCACCATTGACGGGCGGAACGTCACGGCCGCATTGTCGACCCCCCGGTACCCGGCTAGGGACGTGATGATCGTCTGATACACGTGTCGACGGGCATCCATGCTGGCGGCGTGGATTCCGCCGAGAGATACGGAAACGACGCTGCCCCACACGGAGGCGGCGATTCCCTCCAGCATTGCCGGCGGTACCGGCCGGGTGATTTCACCGACGGCCGTGAGATCGCCGACGTACTCGGACAGAGCACCGATGAGGGGGGCGAAGATCTGCTGGCGCAGCGCAGCCGTGCGGGCTTCCCACGCCTGGCCGGACCGGATCATCTCGGAGGCTGCAACCTGCGTCGCCGCGCGGTAGTTCTCCGCAGTGCGGAACAGCGAAGCGATCACGCGCTCCACGGCCTCGCCGCCACGGGTCTTCCCCTTCGCCTCCAACATGCCGCGCGTGATCACGCGAGCACAGTGACGAATGGCCTCCTCGAACAGGTCCTCCTTGGAACCGAAGTTGTAGAAGACGCTGCCCTTGCTGACACCCGCCCGCTCGGCGATCTCTTCGATCGACGTCTCGGCGTAGCCGTTGATCGCAAACAACTCCACCGTGGCCGAGACGAGCCGGGCCCGGGTCTGGTCGCGACGAGCCACACGTCCGTCTCGGACGCCGACGCCAGCGTGCATGGTTTCGATACCCGCATCTCGAGGCCGCATCTCCGCTTTCCTTCCATCGATTGTCATCGTGGTTCCTCCGCCCCCCCGGTATGGACTGGGGTCTTCGAATACCAGGGGTTAGCGCTGTATGGTCCCGTTGGCGACGTGATCGCCGGCCATGTACGCATCCCCATACCCTGACGACGACGGAAGCGACGAACTATGACGTATCGACCGGAAACAATTTCGGTGCATGCCGGTCAGGAGTCGGCCGACTCGGCCACCAACGCCCGCGCGGTCCCGATATACCAGACGACTGCATACGTGTTTGACGACGTGGAACACGCTGCCAGCCTGTTCGCGCTTCAGGCTCCGGGGAACATCTACTCGCGCATCATGAACCCCACAAATGACGTGCTGGAACAGCGCGTCAACGCCCTTGAGGGCGGCGTCGGAGCGTTGTCGACGGCGTCAGGAGCGGCGGCGATCACCTATGCGGTGCTGAACCTCACCACGGCGGGGGACAACATCGTGGCGCTGTCGACCCTGTACGGCGGCACGTTCGCGTTGTTCGCTCACACGTTGAAGCAGTACGGCATCGAGGCTCGCTTCATCGACCCGGAGCGTCCCGAGGATCTGCCCAACCACGTCGACGAGAAGACGAAGTTGCTCTTCGGCGAGACGATGGGTAACCCGCTGATCAACGTCGTCGACCTCGATGCGTGGTCACAAGCGGCCCACGACCTCGGGCTCCCGTTCATCGTGGACAACACTCTGGCGACTCCGTTCCTATGCCGCGTCTTCGACCACGGCGTCGATGTCGCCGTGCATTCGGCAACCAAGTACCTTGGCGGCCACGGCACCACGCTGGGTGGCGTCATCGTCGATTCCGGCAGGTTCGACTGGGCGGCCCATGGTGATCGATTCCCCAACATGTCTGGTCCGGATCCGGCGTACCACGGCGTCGTGTGGACGGAGGCGGCAGGGTCGGCCGCGTACATCATCCGGGCGAGAACGGTCCTGCTGCGCAACACGGGGGCCGCGTTGGCACCCATGAACGCATTCCAGTTGCTGCAGGGCATCGAGACCTTGCATCTACGGATGGAGCGTCACAGCAGCAACGCGCTGGCGGTCGCGCAGCACCTCGAGCAGCACCCGGCCGTTGCCTGGGTCAACTATCCAGGTCTTGAGTCGAGCCAGTGGTACGAGCGCGCCCAACGGATCCTTCCCCGCGGCGCCAGCGGCATCGTCTCGATGGGGTTGGTCGCCGGGCGCGATGGGGGAGCGGCCTTCGTTGATGCCCTCAAGCTGTTCAGCCACCTCGCCAATGTCGGTGACGCCAAGTCGCTAGTCATTCACAATGCGAGCACCACACACTCGCAGTTGTCGACAGAAGAACTGGAGGCTGCTGGGGTCGCTCCGGAGATGGTGCGCCTTTCGATCGGCATCGAGGCGATCGAGGACATCCTTGCGGACATCGATCAAGCGCTGGACACGCTGCCAACGTGAGCAGGCTTCCTGACGCGGGCTCGGTGGGCATCGTCGAGACGCAAACCGCACGACTTTTCACCGATGCCGAGCCGCTGCAGCTCACCTCCGGGCAAACGCTCGGTCCGGTGGACGTCGCCTACGAGACCTACGGGACCTTGTCCCCGGCACGAGACAACGCCGTTTTCATCTGTCACGCGTTGACCGGGGACGCGCACGCGGCCGGCTTTCACGAGGGGGCGAGCCGTTCCGGGTGGTGGGACAACATGATCGGCCCCGGAAAGCCGCTGGACACCCGCAAGTTCTTCGTGATCTCCGCGAACCTGCTCGGGGGATGCCGCGGTACAACGGGCCCGTCGTCAGTCGATCCGGCGACGGGGCATCCCTACGGGCTCAGCTTCCCGCTGCTGCAGATGCGCGACTTCGTGACCGTCCATCGGCGGCTGGTTCAGCACCTCGGTGTGGAACGGCTGTTGGCAGTCGTGGGTGGTTCGCTGGGCGGCATGCAGGTACTGGATTGGGCTTTGGCTCACCCGCAGGACCTGGCGAACGCGGCCATCATTGCGGCCTCCAGTCGCCTGACGGCCATGAACATCGCTTTTTCCGCCGTCGCTCGCCGCGCCATCATGACCGACCCGGACTTTCACGACGGGCAATACGCGGCCTCGGGCGTTTCGCCGGGCATCGGGCTCGCAATCGCCCGAATGATGGCTCACATCACCTACATGTCCGAGGAGGCGCTCACCGAGAAGTTCGGGCGGCAACCGTCGGGTCGCGACGAACCCCTGGGCTTCGGCGTCGACTTTGCGATCGAAAGCTACCTGGAGCACCAGGGCAGCACGTTCCTCGAACGATTCGATGCGCTCAGTTACCTGTATCTCACGCGCGTCATGGACTACTTCGACCCGTTCGCCGACATGAACGCGGTCTCGGCAGCCCAGGCCGCAGCGAAGTTGCGGTTCCTCGTGATGAGCTTCGAATCCGACTGGCGCTTCAGCGTTGAACATTCGCGTCGGATCGTGCGGCATCTTGAGCACGCGCGCTTGACCGTCAGTTCGCGAGAGGTCGAGTCGACCTGGGGTCATGACTCTTTCCTGCTCGAATTGCCCGAATACCACCAGGCGCTGCGGGCCTTCATGGACCGCGCACGAGAAGAAGGTCTGTAAGCATGCGCGCGGATTTGGACCTCGTGGCCGGCTTCGTCCCGCCAGGGGCTCGCGTCTTGGATCTCGGGTGCGGATCCGGGGCCTTGATGCGGTACTTGGCCGACGCCAAGGGGTGCACGGGAACCGGCGTCGAGATCGACCCGGCACTGTGCACGCAAGCGATCCGCATCGGCGTTCCCGTCGTGCAGTTGGACGTCGACAACGGCCTGGACAGTTTCGCCGACAAGTCCTATGACGTGGTCGTCTTGTCTCGCACGATCCAGACGATCTTGCGTCCAGCACACGTCTTGTCGGACATGGCGCGCATCGGCAAGTCGTGCATCGTGTCGGTCCCCAACTTCGGCCTGTGGCGAAACCGCCTCCGCATGTTGACGGGCCACGTGCCCATGTCCAAGGACCTGCCGTACCGCTGGTACGAGTCTCCCAACCTTCGCTTCACGACGTTGGTGGACCTCGAACGGCTCTTCGCGACCATCGGGCTGCGAGTAACCGAACGCGTCGTGCTGAACGAGCGAGGCGAGGAACTGCCCGCGCGCAGCCCCCTGTTCAACCTCGTCGGAAGCATGGGGGTCTATGTGCTCAACCCCGATGAGCGCTGACGCCCACGGCTTTCTAAGCCAGAGGGCTTTCGCCCATCTCCACCACGGCCGACCTCTGCTTGCCGGAACTCGAGTCGATCCATGACACCTTGACCGACTGGCCCGGCTCAGTCTCGCGGATCAACTCTGCAACGTTCGTGCTGGCGGTGATGGTGGTGCCGTCGAAAACGGTCAACCGATCTCCGGCCGCAATGCCAACCGCCGCCGCCGGACCGTCGGCATCCACCGTGGAAATGATCATCCCGTCAGCCTGTGTGCTTTCGGAGTCGGACGTGACTCCGAGGTACCCGGCCGGTCCGATGCGAACCGATCCCGACTCGTTGCCAGCCTTGATCTGCTTGACGATCGCCGTCGCCGTCTTGATGGGCACGGCGTAACTCACACTGTCATCGGTCGACCCGGCCGTGGTCATGCCGAGGACCTCGCCTTCGCCGTCATACATGGGCCCTCCGGAATCTCCGGGAACGGCCGCAGCCGACGTCTGGATCATCCCCGACAGTTTCTCGGTTGTTCCCCACGGGGAGTCAGAGTTCACGGTGAGGGAAACGTCCATCGCTGTCACGTCGCCTGCCGCAGACACCAACGTCCGCTGACCATTGGCATTCCCCAGGGCGACGACCGCATCACCGATCGAGACGTCGTCGTTGTCGAGGGAAACCGTCGGCAGTCCCGACGCCCCCTTGACCTTCAACAAGGCGACGTCGCGCGAGGCGTCGTCACCGACCACCTCGGCTGCATAGGTCCGTTGGCTGTCGGCAACGGTGATCTGGATGGCGCTGGAACCGGCGATCACGTGGTAGTTGGTGAGGATGTACCCGTCGGAGGTCAGAACCATGCCCGTGCCCGCTGCTGTCCCATCGGACACTGTCGCTGCGATGAGGACCACGCCCGTGCTGGGCGCCTTGGCTTGCGCGCTGGAGGTCGACCCGGAATTCGACGGGGTGTCGGAGTCGTCCTCGGCGCCAGGCACCTGGGGCGCCTCCTTGGGGGAGTCACCCTGCGATGACGTCCCGGACGGCTGAATGCGTTCGATGGCAGCGGGCAGCGTGTACGCGAAGCCGGCGATGGACCCAACGCCCACAATCATGGCCAAGCAGGCCACGGCGATGAGGGCGGCGATGCGCCGAGGTGAACGCCTGGTCGCGCTGGGCGGCTGGGCGTGCTGTACGGCGGGATCCATCAATGTCCTCCTGTTTTCTGTCCATCTTCATGAATACAGGCTCACCCCGTCCAACACCAGTGTGACACCTGTGAAGAACCTGTGGCAGACGGGCACAGCACACCGGCCGCAGGCGTGTAGCCCGCGGCCGGTGGAGAGCGTGCGCACACCCCGTCGTGCGCGCCCGCTGAAGGGACGACTAAGCGCGGAATTTGATCGCCTTGAAGTCCTCCGTCTGCTGGCGAATGCCCACCTCAGTGGGAAGGCGCTCGATCGAGGACGCGCCGTAGAAACCGACGATGCCCTCGGTGTTGTCGAGGATGAACTGCGCATCGGCCGGGTCGGCGATGGGCCCCCCGTGGCACAGGCAGATGATGTCGGGATTGACGCGCTTGGCGGCATCGGCGTACGCCTGCACCCGGCGCGCCGCCTCTTCCAAGGTCAAGGCGGTGTGTGCCCCGATGGTCCCCTTGGTCGTCAGACCCATGTGTGGGACCAGGATGTCCGCTCCGGCTTCGGCCATCGCGACAGCTTGATCCTCATCGAAGACGTACGGGGTGGTGACCAGGTCAAGGTCGTGAGCGAGCTTGATCATGTCGACCTCGAGCCCGAAGCCCATCCCCGTTTCCTCCAGGTTGGCTCGGAATACACCATCGATGAGGCCGACGGTCGGGAAGTTCTGCACGCCGCTGAATCCAACCCGCTTGATCTCTTCCAGGAAGACAGGCATGAGGCGGAAGGGATCGGTTCCATTGACACCCGCCATCACCGGCGTGTTCTTCACGACCGGCAGGACCTCAGCCGCCATCTCCATGACGATCGCGTTCGCGTCTCCGTACGACAAGAGACCGGACAGCGAACCGCGTCCAGCCATACGGAATCGCCCCGAGTTATAGATGACCAACAGGTCGATGCCTCCGGCTTCGGCGAACTTCGCCGTAATGCCGGTGCCCGCGCCGCCGCCGATAATGGGCTTGCCCGCGTCGATTTGGGCCCGGAGCCGGCCGAGAACGTCACTGCGCTTCATGTCCCTTGCTTCCTTCCGTCGTGATCTGTGCATGCAGGGCGTCGGCCATCTCGCGTCCGAAACCTGGGTCGTTGATCGCCAGATCGCGCTCCACGAGCACGACCGAACTCCCGGCTAGACCGGCGCGGATCGCGGCGTTGCATGCCTCATCGGCAGCCGGGTCATAGAACGGTGCGCCTTCCACATCAATGGCAGAGACCCCGCGAAGCGGGATGTAGAGCGCCGTCGGGCCCGTGGCAGCGCGCAGTTTCGTCGCGATTTCGGCGCCCAGGGAAGCCATCTCCTCGGGGGTCGTCCGCATCAAAGTGATGGTCGGGTTGTGAACGAACAGGTTCCTGTCCTTGTACTTGCTGGGGACGGTGTCGAGCGCCCCGAAGTTCACCATGTCCAAGGCGCCGAGGCTGACGACCTGTGGAACACCTTTCGCACCGGCCATTTCGAGCCTGTGGGGACCGGCGGACAAGATCCCGCCTGCCAGCTCGTCGCACAGTTCGGTTGTCGTCAGGTCGACGACGCCCGTGATCAGGCCGGACTCCACGAGCTTCTCCATCGCCCGTCCGCCGGTTCCTGTGGCGTGGAAGACCAACACCTCATAGCCCAATTCGGTCAGCCGTTCGCGGGCCTCGTCGGCTGCCGGTGTGGTGACGCCGAACATCGTGATCGCGATCAAGGGCCGATGATCCTCGACCACTTCGCGGCGCGCCTCATAAGCCTTGGCCATTCCCGCGATCGCGGCCGCGGCATTGTCGAGCACTTGCGCGGACACCGAGTTGATGCCAGCGACGTCGACGACCGAGTACATCAAGGTGGTGTCGACCTCACCCACATACGGTGCAACGTTGCCGCTGGCCATCGTCGACACGAGCAGTTTTGGGAAGCCGACGGGAAGCGCCTGCATCGCAGCGGCAGCCACAGAAGACCCGCCCGAACCACCCATGGCGAACAGCCCGTCGATGGCCCCGTTGGCCGCCAGGCCTTTGGCGATGGCGGCAGCGCCGGCGCCCATGGCCTTCATCATTTCCCCACGGTCTGCGCGACCTCGAAGCTCTGCTGGATCCATCCCAGCGGCTGCCATGACCTCGTCCGACGTGACATCTGCCATGGGACTGTGTGAGAACGAGCCGACGTCAATCAACCACGCATCGACGCCCAGTTCACGCAGACGGCTTCTCACCCAGGCGTAGTCATCACCCTTCGTATCGAACGTTCCCAAAACGCCGACGGTCGCCATGTTCACTCCTTTGTGTGGCTACCAGTGACGCTAGTTCCAGGCAGAAATCCTGCTTGGGCCAATTCGTGCCAATTGGCGTGCGCGTGCGGGTCGGCGCGACTGAACCCCGCCGACTGACTGGTCGTGCCAATGTGATGAATTGGTACGATCCGCTGGCGTGACTATGCGAGGCTCACTCCATGTCCACTGTGATCGGGGCACCACAGCTGGCCAACCTCCTGGGCCAGTGGGCGGGGGAGGGTGCCCTCCCGGATGCGTTGTCGACGGCGATCGTCGAGCTCATCGACTCCGGCTTGATCGCCGCCGGCTCCTTGTTGCCTCCACAACGATCCTTGGGGCCAGCCCTCGGCGTCTCGCGAGGGACCGTGGCCGCTGCCTATGGCCTGCTGGAGGCTGAGGGATACCTGATCACGCGGCAGGGATCCGGATGCCGAGTCCGCTCCCGCGGCCCTCACCGACTGGCCTCCGATGGACGAATGTTCTCCTTCACGCAGGCTGACGTCGAGGTTCAGGACCTGTCCAGCGGAGCCCTTCCCGCGTCGCAGATCGCTCGCGCGGCGTTGCTGGAGACGCGCGGCGACGTTCTTGCTCCGTACCTCGACACCGACGGGTACTTCCCGGCAGGGTTGCCCGTCCTGCGCTCAGCCATCGCCCACAGACTGACCCGTGACGGCATACCCACCAGCCCCAGTGAGGTCCTGGTGACGTCGGGCGCCCAGCAGGGAACGTGGCTGACCTTCATGTCCTCTTTGCGCACAGGCGACTTGTCCTTGGTGGAGGAACCGACCTATCGGGGCGCCCTGTCAGCATTGGCCGCCGTCGGCTCTCGCGTGGAGGGGATCCCGATGACCTCCAATGGCCTCGATGCACAACTCGTGCGGCGGGGGGCTGCTCGCGGTGCGATCCTGCTGTATTGCCAGACGTCGATTCACAATCCAACGGGGATCTCGCATTCGGCGTCTGCCCGGGCTGAACTCGCGGCCGTCATCGCCGAGACCGGAATCACGGCGGTCGAGGACTGTTGCAGCTATGACCTCACCCTCGACGGCCGCGAGACGGCCCCCACACTGGCGACCCTGGTACCTCCCACACAACTCGTCATGGTTGGGACGTTGTCGAAGCTGTTCTGGGGCGGTCTGCGCGTGGGTTGGATTCGCGCAGACCCGCACAGGATCCGAGGGCTCGCCCAAACACGCAAGACCACAGATCTCGGCGTCGGTGTCCTCAACCAGTTGCAGGCAGCGGACCTGCTGACCGTGGCGGGCGAGGCGCGATCTGAGCGCCGCCAGTTTCTTGCAGCCTCCCTGGCCGACACCGAGGACGTCGTGCGGCAGACGTTCCCTCGGTGGCGGTGGGAGAAGGTCCGGGGAGGCCCCGGCCTGTGGATCGATACCGGACAAGACACCGTCGCGCTCACCGAGATCGGCAAGCGGTCGGGCATCAAGCTCGCGCCGGGTCCGAGCTTCTCCGTGTACGAGGGGTTTCGGACCCACCTCCGACTGCCGATCTGGCACGATCGGGCCGCACTTGAGCAGGCGCTCGGC
>RRZT011032737.1_pt1 | contig 15115 bp, 23 predicted proteins | sample 2165551 | NCBI WGS metagenome assembly RRZT01 (sample SAMN10456910, study PRJNA506462) | wastewater metagenome | biome: wastewater; feature: sludge; material: wastewater sludge; isolation source: wastewater sludge with Escherichia coli K12::gfp cells carrying plasmid... | place: USA: Moscow, Idaho... | reverse complement strand
TCTCGGCGGTCAGCAGCTTGATGCTCTCCTGCTTGCTGACCTCCCGCTTCTTGTTCTCTACCGGTGGCATCGCCCGCAGCTTTGCGGCGATGGCTTCCACCTTTTCAATCGTTATGCCCATGCCTGCTCCTTCGTCAAAAAATACACCTTTATTTTGGCGTCCTTTTTTGTGCCTCGCAAGCTATAAAGCGTTGTCCTGCTTTGACTTCTTCCCATAATAGAAATTATGGGAAGCGTTTATACCTTGCAAACGCATACACAAAAAAGCATACTATGTGCATCGCTGACAGCAGCCTTTTTGCTTCCAACCGGAACAGAGGTTTGCCCCCATCGAGATTCGTACCGTGTCCAACGGCCGTAACAGGATGGCCCTTGTCGAACACACAGCGCTCCGCGCCATGTGCCCGCCAAGGGACGCCGTGTCCTCGACGCTTGCGCATCTCGATCCGTGGCTCATTCATCCTGCCCTGCCGGGGGCCGCTGACAGCGCTGTAGACAACAAGACACACCCCGCCGCCCACAGGGGCCAGTTGAAGGAGCCAGCGATGCCGTTTGAGGTCAAGGAAGGAGAGCCGCTCACCGAGCGCATCGGTGTGCGGCTGACAGCCACCGAGAAGGTGAAGCTGCGGGCAGATGCTGACGACGTAGGCCTGTCTGTGAGTGAGCTGGTCAGGCGCAGGTATTTCGGCCGCAAGATCGTGGCGACCGCCGATGAAAAAATGATCCGGCACTTGAATCGAATCGGCGGCCTGCTCAAGCACGTCCACATCGAATCAGGTGGCGTCTACAGCGCCGAAACGGCGCGGGCGCTGCGGCAGGTTTATGCGTTCATCGACCAGCTTGCGAACCGGGAGGATGCGCCGTGATCCTCAAGTTGATACCCGTCGATTTCGAGAAAGCCGGTCGCAAGTCGAAGGCGACGAACATCAGTGACTTGACCGAGTACATCGCCGTGCCAGATGACGCGGCCCGCCTGACTCGCCTCGGGTATCACATCGACCAAGACGGCGTGATTCACGGCGGGGACGGTGAGCAGCCAGAGAAAGTGCTTTACCTGACGACGCGCGGTTTCAACACGCGTACCTTCAAGGGGCAGCAGGCCGAGATGATTGCCCTCTCGATGGAGAGCAAGAGGTCGAAGTACCCGATTCAGCACTGGGTCGCGAGCTGGCCTGAGGACGAGCAACCAACACCGGAACAAATCGAGGAACTGCTTGACGTGTTTCTTGAGCAGCTTGGGCTTGCGAAGCACCAAGTTATTGCGGCGTTGCATAAGGACACGGACAACATCCACCTGCATATCGCGATCAACAAGGTCAACCCGGAAACCTATCTCGTCGTGAAGCCAGCGAAGGGCTGGTGGAAAGAGGCTGCCCAACGCACGGTAGCCATCATTGAGCACCGCCAAGGGTGGCGGCCGGAGCGACGGGCACGCTACACGGTGATGGACGATGGCACCGTCGCCCGTGTAGGCAAGTTGGATGGCGTCCCCACTGTCCCGACTCGTGCCGGTGACATGGAAAACCGAACGGGCCAAAAGAGCGCGGCGCGGATCGCCATCGAAGAGGCTGGTGAACTCATCCGGTCTGCGTCGAGCTGGGCCGAACTGCACCAAGGCCTCGCCGAGCGTGGTATGCGGTACGAGAAGGCCGGTGGCGTGGGAGCACACATCTACGTCGGCGATCAGCCGGTCAAGGCGAGCACGGCAGGGCACTGGTGCAGCTTCCCGAAGCTCACCAAGCGGCTTGGTGCGTTCGAGCCTGCTGACGCTACTGTCGTGGCTGTGGAGCGCAAGCCCGAGCCGCTGCGGCCGGACTTGCCCGGCTGGGATGACTACATCAGTGCTGCGAAGCACCATCGCGCGCAACTCGCGCAGAAGCTGCGCGAAGAGAAGGAGCGCTACGAGCGCGAACTGGCCCAGTTCCGCGCCCAGAAAGCAGAGCGCAGCGCGGCTATCGCTGCCCAGAACTGGAAGGGAAAGGGCGAGCTGTTGAATGCCATGCGCAGCGTGGCAGCGGCCGAGGCCAAGCGGGTCGAGCTGGAAATCCGGGAGCGCCATCAACGCGACGCCAAGGCGCTGCGGGATGCCCGAGAGGCATGGCCCGAATACAACGAATGGCTGTCCAAGTGGTTCAGCCCCGAGGACGCGGGCGACTTCCGCTACCACCGGCACGAGCCGCTGCGCCTCGAAGGCGATGGTGATAACGACGCTCTCCCGCGCGACCTTCGCGCATTCGCGGGCGAGATTGTTGGCAGCACGGTGGAATACCGACGCCAAGGGGCGGCGGGGGGTGTGTCTGAGGCCGTCTCATTCACTGACCACGGGCGTCGGATTGACGTGCAGCAGGCCTACGACGAGGCTGCGACCCTAGCCGCGTTGCAGCTTGGCGCTGCCAAGTGGGGCAAGGTCACGGTGTTCGGCTCGGAAGAATACAAGGCCACCTGCGTTCGGCTGGCTGCGGAGCACGGCATCCGCATCGCGAACCCCGAGCTGCAAGCGCAGGTGGAGGCAGCCAAGGAAGCACGCCGGGTCGCACGGGAGGAAGCAATGCGCACGCCCCAGATGAAGCTCTTTGAGCAGTACCACGCGGCCATCGGTGCGGATAGGTACATCCTCACGTCAATCAAGATGGCAGCCGACCATCGCAAGGCCTTTGTCTTGGGTGGCAAGGACGGCGTGGAAGCGGCAGCGGTGGAGCGCCGGATGCGGGAGCTGTTGCGCTTCCATGCACGCGGCGAGAACCTGTACTACACGCCGCGCAGCGAGCGGATGCACCATGTGCTGGTCGATGATCTGAGCGATGCCAGCCTGCGCCAGATGCTCGCCGATGGCTACCGGCCTGTGGTGGTGATGGAATCCAGTCCGGGCAAGTTGCAGGCCATTTTGAACGTCCCCAAGCTGGGCCGCGCGGACGATCAGGACGTGGGCAATCGTCTGATCGCCCACCTCAACAAGCAGTACGGCGACCCGAAACTGCAAGCCTGCATCCATCCACACCGCGCGCCGGGCTTTGAAAACCGGAAGTGGGAGCCGGGTGCGCCCGCGCCGAAGTACCAGCGACCCGATGGCACCTTTCCGGTGGTGGAGCTGCGGCACGCCGTGGCCTGCACATGCGACAAGGCATACGCACTGAGCTGTGTCGTCGCTCGCCAGCTCGATGAGGAAGTCCGGGTGACACAAGAGCGTAGGCCTGCTGCACCTGCTGCGGCGCGTACTGCACCGCCTGCCAATGCCTACGAGGCTCACTACCGAGACATCGTGGCGCGGCACAAGGGCGATGGGATCGACCTGTCGCGCGTGGACTCCATGATCGCCGTGCGGCTGCGGGCCACCGGGCACGGTCAGGATGAGATCGCCACCGTCCTTGAGGCCTGCGCGCCGTCGATTCGCACCGCAGACGAGGGACGGAACTGGCATGACTATGCCCAGCGGACGGCAAGGTATGCCTTCGGCCCTGACGGCTCGCGGATGCTGGCCAAGATCGAGCGCTACCGCGAACAGTTCCTGCGCCTCGAAGGCCGTGATCCGGCCCATGAAGGGCCAAGGATGAGTGTTTGATGCCGCGCGCTGAAACGCTCACACCTGCACTGCCACATGGCTTTTCGGCCGACGAGCTTGCAGCCGCTGCTCGCTGGGTGGCTGCGCGCATCCGCCCTGCTGCAAGCACGCGCAGCATTGCCGCTACGCTCGAAGCCTTGCAGGCGGTCGCGCATCGTGCTCGCCGTGGCCCTGTCTGCATTCCCGACCTGCTGCCCGGTTCCGGGCTTGAGGTGCTGCACATCCCGGCCTCGCAGTCGGGCATGGGCCAGTTGGCCAGCCTGACCGGCGAGATCGACCAAGCAGCTTTGCGCGACATCGGCCGCGCGCTCCGCGCCGAGTTCGTCGCCAGCGGTGCGGACATGCTGCGACTCGAATCCGACGATGGCGCGGAGCTGATCGTGTACGCCATTGAGGTCCGGCCCATCGTGATGGCCGCCACCAACATTCAACTCATCGACGGAGATGCCCATGCCCAAAATTGACTACACCGCCTGCAAGCCTGACCACCGCATGATGCGCGTCGAGATGACGCCGAAGATGCGCGAGATCGCCGAGCAGATCGCGGCCCTGCAAGCCCAGTACCGCAAGCTGGAAGAGGCCGAGCAGCGCCGTGCGCTGCATGCCTTCCTGAAAGGGGTGCGGCAGCGCGCCGAGACGCGCTGCCTGAACGAGATCGCGGGGTGATTTAGCTATATGTAGGTATATATATCTATACCTGTCACATGGTGAAGATGCCCCACTCGACCAACAGCCCGGTCTTGCGGAGGAAGTCGGGGCCGACCAGCATCGGTTTGTAGGCCATCCCGCGCAGCTCGTCTGCGTGCTTGGCCAGCACGGCTCCGTGCCCTTGCGGCAGCTTCTGCACGACCGCAATCGTCGTGGCCAGCGCCACGTCAATCACTTCCATGCTGGGCAAAGTAAGCCATGCGTGGATGTTTGCGGTGCTACCGCTGTGCCCATTTCTGAGCTTGTCTGCCACGAAGGCTTCATCGAACTTGAACATGCCCTTCTCGGTGCCATCATCGACCCAACCGATGGTGTAGAGGACGGGGCAGCCCAGCCATTTCTCCAGCACCGGGACAAGGCGGTAGTGGATGGACATGCACTGCGCCACCACATCCGGGTAGTCGAGGTCGCCAAGGCCCCGCTGCACGACGTAGGGAAACTCGGCGTGTCGGGCATCGGTGAGATAGCGGTGTGTTGGCTGTACCTCGTGCGTCGGCACTTCGAGATCAAACCGCTTCGACCGCTCAATAGCGGCGACCCATTCGCTCGCGTAGCTCATCAGTCCAGTCCTTTCGCTTCCCAGCCTTGGGAGGTCAGCTTGATGGCGTGCTTAGATTCCTTGCTGCCAGCGCCGTCAAGGATGCTCTTCACGAATGGGAAGGCGGCTTGCACCTCGGGCTTCTTGGCCCAGTCGGCAAGGTTGTTGACCTTGTAGGTGTAGGTGATGCCCGCCTCTTGGTAGTCGCCGAACTTCATCGGCCCTTCCCACTTCACGATCTTGTCCAGCGCCTTCTTGCCCCAGCACAGGTCAGTCTGCTTCTCGGTGGTCTTGCCGTTGAGGCCGATGGATGCGACTTCCTTCTCCTGCGCGAACGGCTTGGCCGCGTCGGTCAAGGTGTAGCGCTTGATCTTGGCCTTGGCACCCGTGGGCTTGCCCATGATCCCCATGATGTCCACCTCGGTGTCCTCGCCCTTGACCAAGCCAGCCGCTTCGAGCGCGGCCATCTGGTTGGCGCTCCCGGCCTGCATGGTCTTTTGCAGGCGCAAGTCCATCTCGGACAGGTCAACCGGCCAGCGCTTGGTGTTCAGGCAGAGGTCGCCCTTCTTGTCGAAATACTGGGTCATGGCCGCGCCGAAGTTCTTTTCGTTGGCGTCGGTCTTGCTGCCGCAGGCGGCCAGCGTGACGGTGCCGAGGACGGCGAGGATGGCAAGTTGCTTTTTGGTGTTCATAGGCTCCCTTGAGGATGGTGGTTATTCATGCGCCATAGGGTTTGAGCGCTTCGTGATGGAGAGAGGCGACGCTGGCGATGACCAAAACACAGCCCGACACTGAGGACAAACCAATGCTGACGTTGAGAGCGTCATTGCGGTAAGCCCAGAATCTGGACTCTCCACCCCAGCCGTCCTTGCCAGTTTTCTCTTGCAGGGCCGCCATCACTGTTTTAGCTTTGCCATCGACCGTGAACATAACTTGGTAGCCGTTGGTGCCAGAGGGTTGAATGTCTGGGCCGAAAAGATCGCGCAGGTAGGCGTTCAGTTCGTCGAGTGATTCAATTCGTTGCCAGAGCGTCATCGCCCCTCCGGTGTGCTCAGGTCGGCGAAGGCAACAAGTCGCCATTCCTGCTCGATGGGGTCATACAGTGCGCAGTGAGAGCTTTCCGTCTGCACGCCGCTGTGAGCCTTGATCCGGTGCATGGCTTCTTTTGCCATTGCATTCAATTCTGCGGCCGAAGCCTCGGCGTGCTCCTGAGCGACTCGGCCGTAGTCGGGGATACCGGCCTTCGTGTGCAAGCGATCGAGCCATGCCAACAGCTTGTCACCGAACTGAAGATGAAAGTGCTCGGTCGATTCTGGGCTGATCTGGAAGTGCATTCTCTGCATCAGCGACATTGGTTCGCCGCGCTCGCTCAGTATCAGGCCGTCACTCTGGGCTGCGAAACCATAGGCGAGATACACGGTGAGCCAGCCCTCATGCCCTTTGATGAACGGCCTCGGGTCAATCGACTCGAACGGGAAAATCTGATAGCGGCGACCCTCACGATTGCGGCTGTAGAGGTCGATCATCGCGTCGATGATCGAAAGGTACACCATCATGCCCTCGGCATTGTCTTGCTTCCAACAGCCGACTTCCACCCAGTCCGGCGCATCAGGGCGTGGGCGCTTTTCGAGCAGGACGTACAACGGCAGGTTGCAGCAGAAGACGTGATCGGGAGCCTCATGGGCCTTGGCGCGGATTTCTACCAGCGTGGTCAATATCCGCCTCCAATCAGTCTTGAGCCTATCAACAGGGATATTGCAACTACCCCAGCGATGACAATGACCCACGTGGCACGACGCTGTATGCGTTGCCCGGTCTGCGTACTATCGAGGACAGCCTGCTGCCCCTGAATCAGCTCTTGCCGGAATTTCAGATCGGAGGCCTGCCATTCCGCTGTCGCCTGAGTGCGCTGTGTTTGCGACTCCAAAATCCGTTCGAGGATGTCACCGATGCGCTTGAGTTCATCAGCAAGCTGCTTGTGTTCCTGATCGCTCATAGCTCGGCCACCAGTTCCCATGTCACAGCATCACGGCCAAGGTACTCACCGTGCGGACCGAGCTTGAGCCAATGCGGCGCGACATCACCGGGCATCAATACCACCTGCGGCGCGTCGTCATCATCGCCCGCCGCGACAGCCTCGAAGGCAGGATGGCGATACCGGCCATGCACTGTGCATGTCTCGCCGGTCTTGAGCTTGATTTTCTTGCGCGGAACCTTGCCAACAGGCGTGCGGGGCAGGCCAATAAAGGCGGCAGGCGGCCAGATGTCCGCTGCATCGTAGCGCCTGACCCAGAGGTCGCTTGTGCAGCGATTAAAACGTAGTTCACCGTCGATAGAGCCAAACCCCATTGATCCCACGTTTCCCGTTCGCAGAGGTCGGAGCACTGAATTGATGGCGGAAAGCTGCGGCAGGGTTTCCTGATCTACAGGCGCAATTTCTGGCTCTGAACTGGACGCAACAAACAGTCCCGTAGCGGTGGTTTTTACGTCGAGATTTTTCCCTTTGAGTTGTTGACCCAGCTCTGGAATTCCCCCTGCACGTTCCGCAAGAGTTGCGCCAATGAAGGTAATCCAATCGATGCTCGTGAAGCCGGTCTGTGCCCAATTGCTGTGAAAGACATCCTCGATGAAGACCCCTCTGTAGCGTGTGGCTACATCAATCTCGTCGCTTTGGTAGAGATGCTGCTCGTAAGTGGAGACCGCACCGAGGCCAACGTGTCCGTGGAAAGGTGCGAGTGTGTCGGCGAACAAGTAAACCAACTCAAGGAGCTTTTCCCGTTTTTCCGGGATATATGCGTGATCGCGAGGGAGGGCAAAGCTCACCATTGAAATCTGGTCACTTTGCCAGCCTCGTTCGGTGAGCGCGCTGATCCGATACTCTGTAGCGGTCTCGATGTCCCCCGAAGCGGCGAACCATTCGATTTGATCGTCCTCGTCCATGCTCCGGACAAGTTGTCGTAATGGAGGCATCTTGTTGAACGGAACGGCCTTGTGCTTTTCCGTATCGAATGCCCAAGCTAGTTCTGATCCATACGCCGCCTCGAACGCCTCCACGCAGTCAACAAGCCCAGCTCGAACTGATGCCTTGTGGCCGCCCCAAAAATAGAACGTCGCGACGATTCCGACCGTCAGCACAATTCGATCATCATCGACGTATTGATAGTCTGAAACAAGGTTCTCTAGGTCTTGAAATGTGGTCATGCGCCGTTGTCCTTGCTCGAATTGCGTTGCGCTGAATGCACGGCCGCGCCAGTGACAATGAGGGCAACGCCGGCGGCAACTCCCTCAGCGCTGGCGGGTGCAGAAAGCCCACCGCTGAAATACAGAATGGCGATGGCTCCTCCGACTAGAACGACGCCTCCAACTATGTTGGCACCCGACTTGACGTAGCTACTCAGCGGAATGCCATCCGACTCGCTTACGACCGGGCCATAGCTGGGGCGCACAGGTTGGGGGGCCGGAGCTGGTGATGGCCTTGATGGTGAAAGTTCGTACCATTTGCGTGACTCGGTTCTTTCACGCTGCATCGGCGTTGTGACCGGGCTACGCACAGGTTCTCTCTCGGGTTCTCGTTGGCGGCGGCGCTTGCAGTCGCAATCAGAGGCCTCAAGCACTCGGAATTTGTCGGGGCCAGCAATTTTCGGGTAGTCCGTGATCTGCCCTTTCGACAAAACATCACCGGGAAACTTGATCTCAAGGATGATCTCGATATTGCGCGGAAGTGGAACAAAACGGCTCCAATCAATGACACCGCTTGCGCGCATGGCCTCAATTTCAACCCCGGTGATTTTGAGGATGGTTACATCAGGAATGCGTAGCATCCCCTTCTGCATCTTGCCTTCGAGGTCGCGGAGCATTACCCCGTCACCGATGGCTCGCCCAATTGGGAAGCGCGAAGGCCTGTTGGGCTGATCTTTGCTCATGATCGGCCTAGCGGGTTTGGTCATGTAGTAGCCAACCTCAGCCTTGTAGCGCCAAGCGAGGCGACCCCTGTTTTCCTCATCCCACTGGATGCGCTTGGTGACGCATCGCTGTTTGAGTTGTCGTCCCAGTTTGTCCACGATGTCTGTCTTCTCGCTGCACGAGCAAACCTTTTCGCAGATGTAATCTCGATCCAAGGGATCGCTCAAGCCTACGTCGCGACCGGGAGAGCTGGGTTTTGTCGTTGAGCGGCCGGACACGCGGCCTTTGGGAATATCCGCCATCACAGTCCGCTGTAATCCATGTTTTCGCCATAGTGATACGGGTCGGCATCCTCAGTAGGCTTCGGATGGGCCACCACTTCGACCGGCAGAGGCGAGTCTGTCCACACCACGTCGGTGCGCCCCTGCGCATCAGTTTCGCCCTCGAAGGTCTTCCCGTCGCCGGTCTTGATGGTGTACGGCACCCCGGCCAGTGGTTCCCCGGTTTCGTTGTTGCGCAGGACGAAGTGCTCTTGGAAGCGCGGGGCTTGCTTGGGCACGTAGTCCTCGATGGGCGTGGCTGCTGCCTCGTCGTCGCTGCCCTTCTCTCCCCAGCCCGCATGGTTGTTGTGCCGGGAGTAGATGACCGCGCCGCAGTCAGTCATGTCTTGGTCGTAGGCCACGGGTCTGCCGAGGTCGATCACCGTGGGGAAACGGCTGCTGACGATGGTCGATGTCCGCTTGCAACGCGGGCACGTCACCTTGTCACCGACGCGGGCGATGGGCTGCCCATCAATCGTCCATGTCGGGTCGCCCGAAACGACCACGCCGCCGTGCGACGTGCGGTCGCCGAGCACGATGAATCCGATGATCGACACGCCATCCTCCCATTTGTTTATCAAGATGGCATAGCTTATCAAAATCCTTCGTTCTCGATAAGATGTGAGACAGCGAGTGGCATCAAAACAGTGACAGAGGGTTACGATTCTCGAAAACCATTCTCAAAACTGTTTTATTGAATCCTCGCTAAAAGACGAGTTTTGAGAGCAAGAGGGGCGACCATGCTGGTGGGGTATGCGCGGGTATCGACCCAAGACCAGAACCTTGACATGCAGCGCAAAGCGCTGACCGAGGCTGGGTGCGGCAAGCTGTTCGAGGACAAGGCCACCGGCAGTCAAACAGACCGGCCGGGGCTGATGCAGGCCTTGGAGTTCGCCCGCGAGGGCGACACGCTAGTGGTGTGGAAGCTCGACCGGCTCGGCCGAAGCGTCAAGCACCTTGTTGAGCTGGTGGCCACGATGGAAGCGCGCGGCATCAACTTCCGCAGCCTGACCGACAACATCGACACTGGTACACCGGCCGGGCGCTTCTTCTTTCACGTCATGGCGAGCCTTGCGCAGATGGAGCGCGAGTTGATCGTGGAGCGCACCCGCGAAGGCCTGCGCGCTGCGCGGGCCAAGGGCAGGGTGGGCGGTCGCAAGCGCTCGATGACCGACAGCAAGGTGGCCTCCGCACGCAAGCTGCTGGCCAGCGGCGTGCCGCCGCGCGAGGTTGCCGAGAATCTGGGCGTGTCGGTGCCTACGCTCTATCGCTGGGTGCCCGCCTCGTCCCTTGATGAGGCTACCCACCAACAAGGAAATACATGAGAAGAACCACGATCTTGACCTTCGGCTTGCTGTTGGCAGCAACCATGGCCTGTGCCACTGAACCCGCGAAACCCGGCCGGGTCTTGGCCTTCATGAAAACGCAGGGCCTCTACAACCTTTGCACGTCAAGCCGCAGCGCAGAGCTGGGGCAATGCGAAGGGTTCATCACAGGTGTGGCGGCCATGATGCAGAACGACCAGCTCTCGAAGGTGAAGGTGTGCGTTCCTGAAGGCACGAACTCGCAGCAGGTGACGGATCGTGTGGTGGCCTACCTGCGCACGAAGGCCGATAGCGACGACATGCAAGTGCCCGCCGTCACCATTGTCGCTCCGGTGCTGGCAATCCTCTACAACTGCACGCCGGGCAAGATGCCGCAGTTCTGATAGGTCAGTGGGCACCCGTGGCTGGGTGGTTTCCAGATGAAACACCCCAGTATCTTGCATGGATAATCGGTGCTGGTCATACCTCCCTTGACCCCCGTCTTTCCTCCCTGGACGGGCTTCGCCCGGCGAAGTTAAAGCGGCCCCAGTGGGGGCCGCTCTTTTTGCGCGGTCTGGTGGCCCTATACGGCCTTCCAGAGCCAAGAACCAAGGCCCCATAGCACGGCTAACAGCCCGAGGGTCAGAAGGATGTTCCAGATCAGGTCTGCGAACTTGGCCAGTACATAGGCAAGGCCGCCGCCACCTGCAATCACGAGGCTAAAGCGAATCCACTTGGGCCACTCCATGCCGACCTTGAGTAGCGCAACGTAGGTCAGCACGCCACCAACCAGCAGCCCGATCAAGCCGAACAGGCCTGCGCGTGCATCGCTGTTGTCGCGGCGCTCGGCCGCAACCAGCGACTCCTTGCTGGAGTGGTACTCGTAGGTGCCATCCGCCGCGCGGCGGCCGAAACGGGTGCCCATTGCCCCCTCCCCTGCTTAATCAAATAGCTCGGTGTGTGTGCCAGCTCGCACAAAGACAACCAATCCCTGCTTGGTGCTGTCGTCGAGCTTGTAGATCAGGAGGAAGTCCCCGCCGATATGGCACTCCCAGTAGCCCTCCCAGTTTCCCGTCAAGGGGTGATCGAGCCATTCCGGCCCCAAGGGGCTGCTGTTGGCGATCAGGAGCATCATGGCTTCCTTGAGCTGGTGCATGTTGTACCGGCCCGAGTGGGAAAGCCGCTCCCAGTCCTTGAGAAAGGACTTGGCGTAATCGGCGACGCGCGGGAGAGTGGCCCGCTTACTTCCGGCTGTTTTTTTCGAGGTCATCGAACAATTCGTCAGCGGTGGCAAAGCGGGCACGATGCGCGCGAGCGATTTCATCGGCCTCTGCCATCGCCGTGCGTGTTTCCGCATTCGGCACGCGCAGCGCGAACGGCAGTTCCTTGTCGGCGACGACACGGGTCAGGAACACGCGGATCGCATCGGAGACGGTCAGGCCCATCGAGGCCAGCGTTTCCGCCGCCTGCGCCTTGACCTTCTCGTCCACGCGGACGTGAACCATCGTGGTGGTAGCAGCCATGATGGCCTCCTATTGCGACTAATTGAGATACATTGTATCGCAGGCCGCGCGCAATCGCAAGGCGCCACCCCTCCCCCCCCCGGCTTCCTGCACGTATGTAGGTATATAGGTAGGTATATATATACCTAACTACAGCGACCACGGCAGCAGCTTGACGATGTTGCGTGCATCGTCGAGGCCGCGATGGTGCGCGCCATCGAGCGGCAGGCCCACCATCTGCAACGCACGGGCCATGCCCACCTCTTTGATCTTGCGGGACTTTGCAAACCGGCGCTTGAGGTTCACGTGCGCGAAGGCTGCGAGCGGGTTCTGGATGCCGTGCCGCTCGCAATCGCGGGCAAGCTGCTTGGCGTCGAATTGGCCCCAACTGCCCCATGTTGCGCCATCGGCTTGATGCAGTTGGGCGAAGCTGGCCAACCTCGCTGCGACGGTCGGGAACAGCTCGGCCCGGTCCACGTCGGCCTGCTGGATGTTCGTGAGCTGCCAACAAAACGGTGTGAGTTGAGGGCGCACAACCGGGCGCACCAGCGCCTGAAACGTGTCGAGCACGGTGCCCTCAGCGGTGGCCCAAACCGCGCCAATTTCGATGATCTCCATATCGCTTGCCGGGAGGCCATCGGCATCGTCGCAGGTGGCCTCAAGATCGAGCACCAACACGGGTACGCTGGCCAGCAGCTCGGACGCCGTCATGGCTGACCTCGCAGCAGCTCGGCCAACCGTGACAGCGCGGCCGGGTCGGAAAGGCCGCTGTCGGCCAGCGTGTGAATCAAGCGCGGGCGGTCAGCATCATTCCAGCCATCCGCGTCGTCGTCGATGGCAACCCATTTGCGCAAACGATGAAGCCTGACCCAGCGGCGCACCTGTTGATAGCGGCTTGAGTCGTGCCAATACGTCATCGGCAGGTTTTGGCTGTACGCGGGATCATGAAGGATGCAGTGCCACGTCGAGCCGGTCACTCGGCGGCGCAGCGGCACGGGCAGGAAGTCGCGCACCTGCTCAAAGGGCAGGTGTCGCGCCCAGCTCGTAGAAAGCACGATCTGGACGTGCGGGCGCTCGGCCAGCAGCTCGGCCAGCGGTTCAGCCCACATGAAGAGAGAGCCATCACCGACCAGTTCGGGGCCATGCTGTCCCATGACGGCCCGCGCTGGATGCAGTACTCCGTCGAAGTCGAGAAAGAGGATCATCCGGCCACCCTCCTGACAAGGGCGCTGATCCGCTCCACGTCATAGGGCATCAGCCCTCGTTTCGGGTTGACGTGGTACAGGTTGGATGCACCACGCGAGAACAGGCCCGGCATGTCATCAAGGGCCAGCCACGGCTCGCCGTCGCGCTTGTTCGCAGCCAGCCATGCCAAGCAATCCCGCTCCCGGCTCTGCTCGTCGGCGTCATGCCGCAGCAGCGGCGTGGCGTCGATAACCCGCTCGGCCACATCCTCGCCGCCGTTCTGGCAGGCAAGGCGGCGCAGTTCGTCCAGCGGGCGCTCAAACCGCCAGCCAGTGCTCAACACCACGCGCACGTCAGGATGGCGGCGCAGCAGCTCCCACAACAGCGGGGCACAGGAAAAGTGCTCGCTGTCGTCGTTGGGATGCATCACCCCGTCGAAGTCCACAAACAGGATCACGGCTTCACCTCGATCCCGAGCGAGCGCATGAAAACCCGTTCGCTTGGCGACACGGCTTGCCAGTCGATCCGGGGCAGTGCTGCCTCGTAGATGTACCGGCAAGCACGGGGTAATCGGCCAGCCGGTGCAGCGCGTGCATGTTTGTCGGCTCTGCGTCCAGTCCTGTCGGCCCGTTGCGTCCACCGTACCAACTATCTGTGACCCAGCTTTTCCAGTCCCACGCATAGGCGGCTCGCTCGATGCCCTCAATCTTGGGGCATTGGGAGCCGTAGAGCGCAGTCCAAAACTGATCCCGCCACGGCTGCGGAATATCAGCCAGATCGACATGGTTCGGGCGTCCGTCTTGCTCATGCACCGGCACGGCTGCAATCAGTTCGTCACGGGTCATGGTGCAACCTCGTGCATCCGCTTCAAAACCGGGGCATAGATGTACAGCGCCCGGTTGATGATGTCGCGATGGCTCGGCGTCAACGTCCGGCGCTCACCGAGAACGATGCCCAACTCGCGCTCAAGTGCCGTGATGCGCTCAGAGTTCGGGGCAGCTTTCTCTTGCTCCGAGTCGATCTCGCTGTGCAAGTACCCGATGTACTCGGCAAGTGTCTCGGTCGCTGCTTCAAGGCGTGCCGTCTCTGCGATTGGTGACGGCGTGCTCATGGTGCAATCCCCGGCGCGCGCTGCGCGAGAAATTCAGCCTGCTTAACGACACCGTCTGGTGCATGCTCGGCGCATCGCGTCATGTGGCAAAAGCCAGCAACCAGCGTCTGCCCCGGCTTGCCGCACTGGTCACAAATGTGGGCAGACATGGCCTCAGCCATCGTAATCATGCCCCACTGTTCCGGGCTGGCATCACCGCGTGGGTAGAAGCACAACTCTCCCCACTTCTCCTTCACCTGAGAGGCCACCACCTGCGGCGCTCCGTTGCGATCAGTCCAGAACTGCAAGCGTTCGCAAAGCGTGTCGATCAGGTCGAACCAGCCATCACCGCAGGAAAAGCCCCAGCCCATGCAGCTCTCTTTGATCGAGCGGCGACGGTCAGCAAAGATCAGCGGATAGCGCTGGCACAGCAGCTCATCGAGTTCTTTTTTCATAGCACTCCCTTGAGGGCATCGACCAGCGACTGCCCTCCCCTGCGATCCAGCCAGCGCGCCTGCATCCCGAAGGCCTGCGGCCCGTCGAAGTCGCACCGCTTGCTGTCGCCTACGAAAACCGTCTCAGCCGGTGCGCAGCCCAGCTCGGCGCACGCGAGCCGGTACATCGTCGGGTGTGGCTTGGCTACCCCGACCTCATACGACAGCACGTAGGCGTCCAGCTCTGGCAAGAGGCCGCGCACGGCCGGGCCGTACTCATAGGCAAGGTTCGAGCACACCGCCAAGCGCAGCCCTGCTGCCCGTGCCTTGACGAGAACGTCGGCCACCTCGGGGAACAGGCGCAGGCCGGACAGCTCTTCGGCCAAGTCGGCTTCCATGATGTCCAAGCTGCTTTCCACGCCCAGCTCGACGGCGAGGGTCGCCAGTGGCACGTCGCGCGTGAGGCAGGCGATCCGATCCACCGGCCGCCCGGCCGCGTCCACCAGATGCCCGTAGGGTGCAGGGCGCGTGGTGTAGCGGATCAGGGTGCCGAAGGCGTCAAAGACAATGGC
>RRZT011587493.1_pt1 | contig 15116 bp, 14 predicted proteins | sample 2165551 | NCBI WGS metagenome assembly RRZT01 (sample SAMN10456910, study PRJNA506462) | wastewater metagenome | biome: wastewater; feature: sludge; material: wastewater sludge; isolation source: wastewater sludge with Escherichia coli K12::gfp cells carrying plasmid... | place: USA: Moscow, Idaho... | reverse complement strand
GCCAAAGGCGGCGAGTGCGACAGTCGAGGCGTCAGTAGAGGAGGTCATGTAGTAGGGCTCCGAATAAAGCTGGATTGCACTCTGGCCCGTCAGCACTGCCTGCTCCGTCCGAGTCAGTGCAGGCCACAGCGCCGTCCCAGCCTACCCGCCACGGGGGCACGAGGCAACCCGGTCCGTCCAGTGCGGGCGCCGGGCGGTCCCTGCACATTAGGAATGGCCCTGACGCCCGTTTATGCTGGCCGGGTGAGCCATGCCGCAGTTGAACCCAGAAACAACCGTACCCGGCTGATCATCCTCGTGGTGGCCATCCTGGTCGTGATCGCTGTCCTCATCTTCGCGCTGCCCCGCCGTGAGCAGCCGACCACCACCGATCCGGTCCCCCCGGTCGAGACGGCTTCCGCCGAGAACCTGGCGTCCCCGTTGAAGACGATCGGTTCCCCTGCGCAGCTCAGCTCGGCGTCGGCGACCCCGTCGGCAGCGCCCTCGAGCGCGGCTGCCGACGCACGCCTTGCCAACTGCACCGCGGTCACCGAGGGGTTCACCCCTGACCGCTACACCATCGAGCGGTTCAACGTGGACGAGGAGATCGTCGCCCTCAACCTCGACGCGGACGGCAACATCGCCGCTCCCCCGCTGGACGAGGCGAGGATGGCGTCCTGGTGGAGTGGCGGCCCGCAGCCCGGAGCCGACCGCGGCAAGGCCGTGCTCAGCATCCACACCTACCGCACGGGCAAGGCGCTCGGCAACGAGCTGTACGCCGACGGCCAGTCCCGGTTCCAGCCCGGGGACGTGATCAAGCTCTACGGCGACGAGGGCCAGGTCCAGTGCTACGAGTACACCGACGCCGAGAAGATCTTCGTCGACGACTACGAAGAGGACTCGACCGTGATGGTGGACTTCGAGGGCGACCCCGCCCTGACCATCGTGATCTGCTGGGACTTCGACTCCTCGACGGAGATCTGGGAGTCGCGCGTGTTCTTCCACTTCACGCCGGTCACCGTCTGACCGGTTCCCCCCGACGGCCCGCGGCCGGTCACTTCCCACCCGGAAGTGACCGGCCGCGGTCGTCTGTGCGCTCAGTGCGCTGCCGACTCCCAGGTGGGGCCGACCCCGACGGAGACGCTGAGCGGGACGGCGAGATCGAAGGCCCCGCCCATCTCCCGCTCCACCAGGTCAGCGAGTTGTTCGCGCTCCCCCGGGGCCACCTCGAACACGAGCTCGTCATGGACCTGCAGCAGCACCCGGCTCTTCAGACCCGCCTTGGTGAGTGCCTCACCCACGTTGATCATGGCCACCTTGATCACGTCGGCCGCCGAGCCCTGGATCGGCGAGTTCAGCGCTGCGCGCTCGGCCATCTCCCTGCGCTGCCGGTTCGTGGTCGTCAGGTCGGGCAGGTAGCGGCGGCGGCCGAGCATGGTCTCCGTGTATCCGCGACGCCGCGCCTCGGCCACGACGCCCGCCAGGTAGTCGTGCACTCCCCCGACCCGGCCGAAGTAGTCGTCCATCAGTTCGCGCGCCTCACCGACCGAGATCTTGAGCTGGTTCGACAGGCCGAAGGCGCTGAGCCCGTAGGCGAGGCCGTAATTCATCGCCTTGATCTTCGCGCGCATCTCGCCCGTCACGTCCTCCGGCTCGACGGCGAACACCAGCGAGGCCATCTCGCCGTGGAAGTCGCGCCCCGAGGCGAAGGCCTCGATCAGGCCGGCGTCACCGCTGGCATGGGCCATGATGCGCATCTCGATCTGGGAGTAGTCCGCCGACATCAGCGACTCGTACCCCTCCCCCGGGATGAAGGCGGAACGGATCTGGCGCCCGACCGACGTGCGGATCGGGATGTTCTGCAGATTCGGGTCGGTCGACGACAGGCGCCCGGTGGCCGCGATGGTCTGCACGTAGGTGGTGTGCACGCGCCCGTCCGGCGCGACGGCGGCGAGCAACCCGTCGACGGTCTGCCGCAGCCGGATCGCGTCGCGGTGCTCAAGGAGGTGGCGCAGGAACGGGTGCTCCGTCCGTGCGAACAGGTTCTCCAAGGCCTCGGCGTCGGTGGTGTAGCCGGACTTCGTCTTGCGCGTCTTCGGCATCTCCAGCTCGTCGAACAGCACCCCCTGCAGCTGCTTCGGCGAGCCGAGGTTCACCTCATGGCCGAGCACGTCGTAGGCGGCCTGCTGGGCGGTGCCGACCGCGCGGTCGAACTCGTCGCGCAGCCCCTCGAGGCGGCCGAGATCGACGGCGATGCCCACCCGTTCCATGCCCGCCAGCTGGCGCTGCAGGGGCAGCTCGACGTCGGTCATCAGCTTTGCCGCGCCCCGCTCGTCGAGCTGCGCGGCGAGGGCCTCCGCCAGGTCGTAGACGGCCCGGGCGCGGAGCAGCGCGGCGTCGGCCGCCTCGTCCGGTTCGTCCTCGAAGCTGAACGCCGCCTGGGCGTCGTCGTCGGCCGGGGCCGTCGCCGCGCTGAGGTCGCGGTGGAGGTAGCGCACCGCGAGGTCGCCGAGGTCGTAGGTGCGCTGGTCGGGTCGCAGCAGGTACGCGGCGAGCAGCGTGTCCTGCTCGACGCCGCGCAGGTCCCAGCCGCGGGCCCAGCACGCAAGCGTCGGGCCCTTCGACTCGTGGATCAGTTTCGTGCGGCCGGGATCGCCCAGCCATCGCGCGAGGGCCGCATCGTCGTCGGGGATCAGCTCGGCCGTGTCGACATAGGCCCCGATGCCGTCCGCGGACGCGAAGGCGATGCCGGTGACGTCGCCGGTTCCGCTGCCCCAGGAGCCGACGAACTCGACGGCGGTGCGCTGCGCCGCATGCTCGTCCAGCCATGGCGCCAGCTCGCCCTGGGCGAGGCGACGGCCTTCGACCTCGAAGCTCTCGGTCACGACCGGCTCGGCGGGGGCGAGCTCCAGCAGGCGTTCGCGCAGCACGCGGAACTCGAGCGCGTCGAAAAGGGTGTGCACCTTCTCGCGGTCCCAGTCGTGGCGCGCTGTGCCGTCGAGGGTCAGCTCCAGCTCAAGGTCGCGGACGAGGGCGTTGAGCTTACGGTTGCGCACGACCGAGTCGAGGTGGGTGCGGAAGGACTCGCCTGCCTTGCCCGGCACCTGCTCGGCGCGGGCGACCAGGTTCTCGAGCCCGTCGAACTGGGTGAGCCACTTGGCAGCGGTCTTCGGCCCGACGCCAGGGACGCCCGGCAGGTTGTCGCTCGTCTCGCCGACCAGCGCCGCGACCTCCGGGTAGCGCGCGGGTGGGACGAGGTACTTCTCCTCGACGGCCTCCGGCGTCATCCTGGCCAGGTCGGAGACGCCCTTGCGTGGGTAGAGCACGGTGACGCGCTCGTTGACCAGCTGCATGGCGTCGCGGTCGCCGGTGACGATGAACACGTCGTAACCCTCGGCTGCCGCCTGCGTCGACATGGTGGCGATCAGGTCGTCTGCCTCGTAGCCCGGCAGCTCGAAGTGCTCGATCTTCAGCGCGTCGAGCACCTCCTTGATCAGCTGCACCTGCCCCTTGAACTCGTCCGGCGACTTGGAGCGGTTGGCTTTGTACTCGGGGTACTCGTCGGTGCGGAACGACTCGCGCGCCACGTCGAAGGCGACGGCGAGGTGGGTGGGCTGTTCGTCGCGCAGCACGTTGATCAGCATCGAGGTGAAGCCGAACACGGCATTGGTGTGCTGCCCCGTACTTGTCGAGAAGTTCTCCACCGGGAGGGCGAAGAAGGCACGGTAGGCCACCGAGTGGCCGTCGATCAGCAGCAGCTTGGGGGCGTCGTTCACACGGGCGAGCCTACCGAATATGGCAGAGTTGCCGATCATGAACAGTGTGCCTGAGTGGGCCGAGGCGATCGTGTCTCCGCTCGACCGCAAGTTGGGTCTCGAGATCACCGAGATGACGCCGCAACGGGTCGTCGGGTCGATGCCGGTGGATGGAAACCAGCAGCCGTTCGGGCTCCTGCACGGCGGGGCGTCCGCCGTCATGGTTGAGACGCTTGGCTCCTTCGGCTGCATGGCACATGGCTGGCCGGATCGGGCTGGGGTCGGGGTCGATCTGAACATCACACACCTCCGGTCCGCGCGAAGCGGCCGCGTGACCGGAACCGCGACGGCGGTGCATCTCGGCCGGAATGTCGTGACTTATCAGGTCGACATCGTCGACGAAGAGGGTCACTTGACGGCGACTGGGCGCCTCACCTGTCAGATGATCTCCCTCAAGCCCTGACGCTGACGAACGGCCAACGGCTTGGGTCCACCGAGCCAAGGGGCTACCGTGGACGGATGAGGAGTCGACCACGTCCCTCGCTGTTCCTGTTCGGTGTGCTTGCCCTTTCGCTGCCCTTCGTGCTGCTCAACTTCGCAGGACTCCCCGACCCGTTCGGGTTACCCCCGAGCGCACTGATGATCGTCGTGCCAGCGCTGCTCGCCGTCGTCATGGTTCGCCGCGAGTCAGGTGCACACGCGGCGAACACCCTCCTGCGGCCGTTCCTTCCTGTCGGTAGCCGCACCTGGTTCGGAGTGGCGCTCGTCTTGGTGCCGCTGCTGCTCTGCGCGTCCTACGCAGTCTCTTCCCTGCTCGGGCTCGAGCCCGAACAAGGCTCATCGGCCACGCCGCTGACGCCCGTCCTGCTGGCCCTCTACCTGGGCGGGGCCGTGCTCGAAGAACTCGGTTGGACGATGTATGCGACGCCCCGGCTGCAGGCGCGCCTTGGGGTGCTTCGCGCGGGCTTGGCCATCGGCGTGACCTGGGAGGTGTGGCACGTGCTGCCCTTCATCACTCAGGGTCGCAGCACGTCATGGATCCTCGGGCAGGTGGCAGCCGGAATCGCGCTGCGAATACTGATGGGGTACGTCTTCCAGCGAACCGGAGCTTCACTGCTGCCTGCCGTCCTCATGCACACCGCTATGAACACCGTCCCACACCTCCTGCCTCAAGGGTTCGCCGGGTACCACCCGGAGGTCCTCGCCGTGCTCTGCTGGGGCGCGGTAGTCGTCGTTGCCGGCAATGCAGAACGCCGCACCCGGAGGGGTACGGCGTTCGCTGGTTGACTCTTGACTACTTCTTCTTGTGGCTGATGACGCCCTCGGCGACATCCCTCATCGACTTGCGCATGTCCATCGCCGTCTTCTGGATCCAACGGAAGGCCTCAGGCTCGGTCAGGCCGAGGTCCTGCTGCAGGATGCCCTTCGCCTGATCGATGGTCTTGCGGGACTCGAAACGGTCCTCGAGGCTCGCGAGCTCCTCCTCGATGGCGTTGATCTCCTGGAAGCGCCCCATCGCGATCTCGATCGCAGGCACGACGTCGGAGGCCCCGAAGGGCTTGACGACATAGGCCATAGCTCCGGCGTCGCGGGCGCGCTCGACCAGGTCGCGCTGGCTGAAGGCGGTCAGCATGACGATCGGAGCGATGCGCTCTTCGGCGATGATCTCGGCGGCGCTGATGCCGTCCATCTTCGGCATCTTGACATCCATGATGACCAGGTCGGGGTCGAGCTCGCGGGCGAGCTTGACGGCCTCTTCACCGTCCCCGGCCTCGCCGACGACGTCATATCCCTCCTCAGTGAGGAGCTCAACGAGATCGAGACGGATCAGCGCCTCGTCCTCGGCGACGATCACAGTAGGCTTCTTGTTCATTCTTATAGGCACTTTTCCCTCGCCTCCGGGAGGCGAGCTTCGCTGGTCAACCTGCGGAAATACTACCCGCACTCGGCAGATTTTGCCCACCGCGCGTCATTTCCCCGATATCGCTAGAATGTGCGAGGTTCCTGCCCGGGTGGCGGAACGGTATACGCGGACGGCTCAAACCCGTCTGGCCGAAAGGCCTTAGGGGTTCGAATCCCCTCCCGGGCACGACGACGCATGCTCACCGTCAGCGAGCGTTTGGCTGGACTAGAGACAGAGGCCGGGGCACCTGATCGGGTGCCCCGGCCTCTGTGCGTCAACTCACTGCTCTTCGAGCTGATCCTTGATCTTGTGGACGCGCAGGTTGTTCGTCTTGCCAGGAACACCCATCGGGGAGCCGGAGACGATGACGATGCGCTCGCCGACCTCGATCATGCCGCGGTCACGCAGGTGGTGGTCGACGGCCTCGACCATGTCCTCCTGCAGGTTGAACTCGGGCGTGATCTGCGTGTCGACACCCCACGTGAGGGTCAGCGTCTGGCGCGTGGAGCGCTCAGGCGAGAAGACCAGCATCGGGATGGGCGAACGCAGACGCGCCAGGCGGCGACCGGTGTCACCCGACTTGGTGAACGCCACCAGGTAGCGGGCTCCTATGCGCTCGGCGACCTCGGCGGCCGCCTTTGCGAGGATGCCGCCCGTGGTGTGCGGGTCCCAGTCGATGGTGTGGATCTCGGCGTGGCCCTCGCGCTCGGTCTTCTCGACGATGCGGGCCATGGTGGAGACCGTCTCGACCGGGAAGTCGCCGACGGAGGTCTCGCCCGAGAGCATGACCGCGTCGGCGCCGTCGAGGATGGCGTTGGCGACGTCGGAGGCCTCGGCGCGGGTCGGGCGCGGGTTCGAGATCATCGACTCGAGCATCTGGGTGGCCACGATCACCGGCTTGGCCCACTTGCGGGCGGCGCGGACGATGCGCTTCTGGACCAGCGGCACCTCTTCGAGGGGCAACTCGACGCCCAGGTCACCACGGGCGACCATGAACGCGTCGAACGCGTCGATGATCTCCTGCAGGTTGGCGATCGCCTGCGGCTTCTCCAGCTTGGCGATGACGGGGAGGCGACGGCCTTCCTCGTCCATGATCTCGTGAACTCGCTTGATGTCGTCAGCCGAGCGCACGAAGGACAGGGCGATCATGTCGACGTCCTGGCCGAGCGCCCAGCGGAGGTCGCGCTCGTCCTTGTCGGAGAGGGCGGGCACCGAGACGGCGACGCCGGGCAGGTTGATGCCCTTGTTGTTGGAGACGGGGCCGGGGACGGTGACCTCGCAGATCACGTCGGTGTCGGTCACCTCGACCGCACGGAGACCGACCTTGCCGTCGTCGATCAGGATCTGATCGCCGGGCTTCACGTCGCCGGGGAGGCCCTTGTAGGTGGTGGAGCAGCGCTCCTTGTCGCCGAGGATGTCGTCGACGGTGATGGTGAACCGGGCGCCGGTCTCCAGGAAGACCTTCTGGTCGTCCACGAAGCGGCCCAGGCGGATCTTCGGGCCCTGCAGGTCTGCGAACAGGCCCACGGTCTTGCCCGTGATCTCGGAGGCGGCACGCACGTTCTTGACGCGGTTGCCGTGCTCGTTGTAGTCGCCGTGGCTCATGTTGAGGCGCGCGACATTCATGCCGGCGTTCAGGAGTTCGACGAGGCGGTCAACTGTCTCGGCCGACGGGCCGAGGGTACAAACGATCTTTGCTCTACGCACGGCCCATACCCTACCCGACCAGACGGGATCGCCCCAGAGGGGTCACCCTCTGTTCACCTGCCGTCGCGGATCTGCTCCAGCGCAAGGGCGAGGTCGTCCGGGTAGGGAGAGCTGAACTTCACGTATTCACCCGTGGTGGGGTGGGTGAACCCGAGCTCGACGGCGTGGAGCCATTGGCGCACCAGCCCGAGGCGTTGCGCCAGCGTCGGATCGCTCCCGTAGAGCGGATCTCCGACGCACGGATGGCCGATGGCCGACATGTGCACGCGGATCTGATGGGTCCTGCCCGTCTCCAGGTGGATTTCGAGCAGCGTCGCTGCGCGATGCGCCTCGAGGGTCTCGTAGTGGGTGACCGAGTGGCGTCCGCCCTCGATCACGGCCATCTTCCAGTCGGCGCCGGGGTGGCGGGCGATGGGCGCCTCGATGGTGCCGGAGAAGGGGTCCGGGTGGCCCTGCACGAGCGCGTGGTACGTCTTGTCGACCGTCCGGTCACGGAAGGCCTGCTTGAGCACCGAGTAGGCGACCTCGGACTTCGCGACCACCATGAGGCCGCTGGTTCCGACGTCGAGGCGCTGCACGATGCCCTGCCGCTCGGCCGCGCCGGAGGTGGTCACTGCGACGCCTGCGGCAGCGAGATGCTGGGTGATCGACGGGCCTTCCCAGCCGAGGCTCGGATGGGCCGCGACCCCGACCGGTTTGTCGACGACGACCAGATCGGCGTCCTCGTAGACGATGCGCACGCCGTCGGCCTGTTCGGCTGTGACCGGCTGCGGGGCGGCCTCCTCGACGAGCTCGAGCAGTTCTCCCCCTGTGACACGCTGCGAGCCCTTCGAGACGGCGGATCCGCCGAGCAGCAGCTGCCCCGCATCGATGAAGGTCTCGATCCTCGACCTGCTGTAGCCCGAGACCCGTGCGGCAGCTGCGTCCACCCGCTCACCCGCGAGGGCGTCGGGCACGATGAAGAGGCTCACGGGGCCGTCTCCCCCGCTCCCTCGGCCTCGTCCTTGTCTGGGTCGCCTCGGAAGCTGTTGATGATGATGATCGCGGCCGCGAAGGTGATGCACATGTCCGCGACGTTGAAGATCGCGAAGTTCGGCAGCTGAAACATGTCGACGACGTGGCCGTGCAGCGCGGCGGGCGGCTGGAAGATCCGGTCGATCAGATTTCCTGCGATGCCTGCCATGAGCAGCCCGAGGGCGATCGCGTGCCACAGCCTCGTGATCCTGGGCAGCGCGTAGAACAGGCAGGCGAGCAGCGCGACGATCGCGAAACAGCTGAACACGATCGTGAAGTTGGAACCCATGCCGAAGGCGGCGCCTGGATTGAAGATGAGATTCAGCTTGAGCAGGGACCCGATCAGCTCGACGGGCTGGCCCGGCGTGAGGTAGGTCACCGACGCCCACTTGACCACCTGGTCGAGCGCGAGGCCGAAGAGGGCGAGACCGCCGGCGATCAGGCCGACGCCGCGGCGTCGCACGCTCAGCGTCGTTCCTCGCGCTGCTTGCATGTGACGCAGAGCGTTGCCCGCGGGAAGACCTGCAGGCGTCCCTTGCCGATCGGCTGGCCGCACACCTCGCAGAGCCCGTACTCGCCGTCGTCGAAGCGGGTGATCGCCAGACGGAGCTGCTCGGCCATCTCACGCACGTTCTGCGCGAGCGAGACCTCCTGGTCGCGCTCGAAGTTGCTGGAGCCCACATCGGCCGGGTCGCGGCCTGCACCGTCGGTGCCGCCCTTCAGGAGCGACTCCAGTTCGGCCTCGGTGGTGGCGATGCGACGCTCGAGACGCTCCAACTCGTCCTGGAGTTCAGCGCGCTGTTCAGCGACCTCCTCCTCGGTCCAGGGGTCTTCCCCTTCGAGTACGGGGAGAACCACCGGGGTCTTTGCGGCGGCTTTCTTCGACGTCGGCATTGGCCTGCTCTTTCTCGGTAGTGCACAGGGTTGACTGTGCGGGAAGGCTACACCACAAACGGCGCAATGCAAGCGGCCGACACCCGAAGGTGTCGGCCGCCGCGCGAAGTGGCGTTTGACTACGCGTTATCCCCACTTGCCAGCGCGTCGAGGCGCGGCGTGTCGGAACGGTTCTGCGCCAGCTCCGGGACATCGCCCGGCTCGGGACGGTCGTCCTTGATGGAGGCGAGGAGCCGCTGCAGGGAACCCGTGAGGTTCTCGCGGTAGTTGTTCTCGAAGCCGCGCAGGGCATCGACCTTGCTCGTCAGCTCGCCCTGCTCCCGCTCGAGGTCGGAGAAGAGCTCACGGCGACGCTCGCTTGCCTGCGTGTCGACGGCGGCCGCACGCTGCGCGGCCTGGGCGGTCATCTGCTCGGCGTTGACCCGGGCCTCGGACTCGACGCGCTCGGCCTTGGTGCGGGCATCGGTCTTGATCTCGCTCGCGCGCTGCTCCGCCTCGGCGATCTTGCGCTCGGCCTCTGCCTGGGCCTCGTTGACGAGCGTCGTGGCCTGGTCGGTCGCCATCTGCAGCAGGCGGGTGACGGCCGGTGCGGCGTCCTCGCTAGCGGTGACGGTGATGTGCTCGCCGCCGCCCACTGCGGCAGCCGTGGTGACGCGCTCGGAGCGGGCCTGGTCGAACTCGTTGCGGACCTGGTCGAGCTGGCTGCGCAGCGAGTCGTTCTCTGCCGACAGCTCGCGGATCCGGCTCTCGGAGGCCTGCTGGGCGGCGTTGGTGTCGCCGGCCTGGGAGATGACCGCGTTCAGGCGATCGACCTCTGCGCGCAGCGAGGCGATCTCACGGTCCTTGTCCGCGACGGCCCCACGCAGTTCCGAGTCGTCACCGACCGCAGGCTGAACGCTGGTCGTCTGCACCGACTCGAGCTCGCGGCGCATGCGCTCGCGCTCCTTGTCGAACTCGTCGAAGGTCAGCTCCACCTTGTCGATGAACGTGTCGACATCGCCGACCTGATAGCCGGACTCGCCGCGACGCGTCATGCGGAAGCGGATTTGACGGACCTCATCCAGGGTCAAGCTCATGTTTGCTCTCCAAGATCATCGAAAGTACTGACCGTGTGGCCGATTCCTCACACAGTAGCCTAGCCGCAAGTTGCATCGCCAAAACTTCAGGAACCGCTTGAGGGTTTGCCCGTTCAGCTCTGGTTGAAGAAGCCACCCGAGGCGATGCGCTCCTTGTCCTCCGGCCCGACCACCAGGTTCTGGGGGCAGAGCAGGAAGACCTTCGAGCTCACGCGCTCGATGTTGCCGCGCATGCCGAAGATCAGTCCGGCGGCGAAGTCGACCAGGCGCTTGTCCTCGCCGTCCTCCATGTCGGACAGGTTCATGATGACGGGGATGCCGTCGCGGAAGTTCTCGCCGATCACGCGGGCCTCGTTGTACGAGCGCGGCCGGACGGAGACGATGCGGCTCAGGTCGGCCACCTCCTTCTCGGCGACCGGGGTCAACTGCGTGGGGCGACGCGCCGGAAGCTGCGACACCTTGCTCACCTCCTGGCTCGGCTCATCATCGACATAGACATCGCTGGTGAGCTCCTCACCCTCGGCATCCCGCTGGTCGTCGTCAACGTAGCGCCCGTCCTCGACGAGCCCCATCCATGCAGCAAGCTTGCGAACGCCCACGATGCCTCCTTGGGTTGGAATTCTGTCCAAAAGGCTATCGCGCCGTGTGCCGGGTTGTCGGATGCGACGCTCCGACGCGCCGGATCACTTCATGAAATCGGGCACGTCCAGATCGTCGTCGTCGTCCACGGGCCGCGGCGCGGGGCGCGGGGCGCTCGGTCGCTGGCCGGGCATCGGGCTGGCCTGCGGGGCCTGCTGGTTGGTCACCGGCGGGCTCGTCGGCCGCGGCTGAGCAGGCGGACGGGTTTCGGCCGGCCGCACCTGCGGCTGGCGGCGCTGGGGCTGGCCGCCGTCGAAGCCGGCGGCGATGACCGTGACGCGCACCTCGTCGCCGAGGGCGTCGTCGATGACGGTGCCGAAGATGATGTTGGCCTCGTCGTGCGCGGCCTCCTCGATCAGCTGCGCGGCGGCGGAGACCTCGAACAGACCGAGGTCGGAGCCGCCGGCGATCGAGAGCAGGACGCCGTGGGCGCCGTCGATGCTTGCCTCGAGCAGCGGCGACGAGATCGCCATCTCGGCCGCGGCGCGGGCACGGTCCTCGCCGCGCGCCGAGCCGATGCCCATCAGTGCGGATCCGGCCTGGCTCATGATGGACTTCACGTCGGCGAAGTCGAGGTTGATCAGGCCGGGCGTGGTGATCAGGTCGGTGATGCCGGAGACGCCCTGCATCAGCACCTGGTCGGCCTGCTTGAACGCGTCGAGGATGGCGACCTGGTGGTCGGTCATCTGGAGCAGCTTGTCGTTGGGGATGACGATGAGGGTGTCGACCTCTTCGCGCAGCGACTCGATGCCGGTCTCGGCCTGAGTCGAACGGCGGCGGCCCTCGAAGGAGAACGGGCGGGTGACGACGCCGATGGTCAGCGCGCCGAGCGAGCGGGCGATCTTCGCCACGATCGGGGCGGCGCCGGTACCGGTGCCGCCTCCCTCGCCTGCGGTGACGAAGACCATGTCGGCACCCTTGAGGGCCTCCTCGATCTCGTCGGAGTGGTCCTCGGCGGCCTGACGGCCCTTCGACGGGTCGGCGCCTGCGCCGAGGCCGCGGGTCAGTTCGCGGCCGATGTCGAGCTTGACGTCTGCGTCACTCATCAGGAGCGCCTGCGCATCGGTGTTGACCGCGATGAACTCGACGCCGCGGAGTCCGGCCTCGATCATGCGGTTGACCGCGTTGACACCGCCGCCGCCGACACCGACGACCTTGATCACCGCGAGGTAGTTCTGAGATGCGCTAGCCATGGAGTGAAGGCTATGTGAGCTTTCGGGCCCAGGTCCAACGGCACGACCGAATCGGGCGCGATTGACCTCAAGTTCTACTTCAGGGTTGCCGACCTCGAGGGTTGAACCTTCACCCGAGGGACTCACTTCGTCGTCGGATGCCTCGGCGCAGAGACATCGTAGACCTTCGCCTCCACGTCCAGCAGCGCGGCCAGCACGTCGCCCTTGAGCTGCGACTCCTCCGCGCTGCCCCACACGATCTCCCGGTCGTCGGAAAGGGTGAAGCCGATCCGGTCGACCGCCTCCGCCGTGAGCAGGCTCACCTGGGGGCGCAGGTCGTCCGGGATGTTGGCCACGACGGTGGCGATGTCCCTGCGCAGCCGGTCGTCCACGCCATCGGACTTCACCTGGACGACCCCCGCGGTCGGCTTCGGCGTGGTGTTGAACACCACTCCGTCGCGGTCCACCCAGGAGACGCCCTCGTCGCGGACGAGCTGGTAGACGAGCTCACGCTCGGTGACGTCGATCCTGACGGTGTCGGGAAGGTCGCGGTGCACCTCGACGTCGAGCACCGGGGCGAGGTCACGCACCCGTTGCGCGATGGCCTCGGTGTCCTGGCGCAGCAGCGGCACGTCGAGTTCGACCGCTGCGGCCTCGGTCACCTGTTCGGGGGTGAGCAGGTCGGTGCGGTTGACCACCACCTGCCGGGCAGCGAACACCGGCGAGAAGAGCGCGAGCCAGATGCCGACGCCCAGCACCACCACGAGCCCGGCGACGGAGCCCCAGATGATCCAGTGGCGCCTGCGCTCCGCCTCTCGCTTGTCCTGGAGCGCCTTGGCGAAGGCCCCTGGTGGCAGCGGCTGGGTCACGAGACCTTGGCGTCCGGGCGCTGCTTGAGCAGGTCGGCCAGCAGCGGACCGACGATCGTGACGTCACCGCAGCCGAGCGTGATGATCAGGTCGCCCGGCTGGGCCATGTCGTTGAGCGCGGCGGGAAGGTCGTACTTCTCCTTGACGTAGACGACCTCCTCGGCGCCGGCCTTGCGGGCGGCGTCGACGACGAGTTCGCCGGTGACGCCGGGGATCGGATCCTCACGGGCCCCGCAGACGTCGTTGATCACCGCCACATCTGCCAGCGTCATCACCTCGCCGAACTCGTCGGCGAAGTCGACGGTGCGGGTGTAGAGGTGCGGCTGGAAGCAGGCGATGAGCCTGCCCGCGAGGCCGGTCGCCTCGTTGCCTGCCGCGGTGGCCCTGCGGGCGGCGGTGAGCGCGGCGCGGATCTCCGTCGGGTGGTGCGCGTAGTCGTCGTAGACGCGGATGCCCGCCGTGTCGGTGATCAACTGGAAGCGACGCAGGGTTCCCTCGAAGCGGCCGAGCGCGTCGACCGCCTGGTCGTGGGTGAGCCCGAGCAGACGCCCGACGGCATAGGCGGCGCACGCGTTTGCCAGGTTGTGGTTGCCGGGGACCTGCAGGATGATCGGCCCCTGCTCGTCGCCGTACGTGAGGGTCGCCTTCACCCCTCCCCCATGCGCGACGACGTCGGTGAAGCGCACGTCGGCGTCCTCGGCCTCCCCGTAGCGGATGACGTCGTGGCCGTCACTGATCAGTTCCTCAGCCAGCGCCCGCGAGCCGTGGTCGTCGACGTTGATCACCACGCGGCGGACGTTCGGCTGGGTCGCGAAGGTGCGGAAGCCCGCGGCGTACTTCTCGGGGGTGCCCCAGTTGACCAGGTGGTCGGCCTCGATGTTGGTGATCACGGCGATCTCGGTCGGGTACTGCAGGAAGGAGGCGTCCGACTCGTCTGCCTCCACGACGAAGGCGTCGCCGGAGCCGGCCGCGGAGCTGACCCCGGTGGTCGAGAGGGGGCCACCGATGACGTAGGAGGGGTCGACTCCCGCCTCGCTCAGCATCACGGCCGTCATGGCGGTGGTCGTGGTCTTGCCGTGGGTTCCGGCGACCGCGATGGCCCGCTTACCGAGCATCAGGGCGGCGAGGGCGGCCGAGCGGTGCCAGACCCGAAGCCCACGGCGACGGGCCTCGACGAGTTCGACGTTGTCCTCGCGGATGGCCGAGGAGATCACGACGGTGTTGGCGTCGCCGACCTGATCGGCCGAGTGCCCGACATAGGTGGTCACGCCGGCGCGCGCGAGGCCCTGCAGGGCGGTCGAGTCGGACTGGTCGGAGCCGGAGGTCCTGATCCCGAGCTCCGAGTAGAGGCGGGCGATGCCGCTCATCCCGGAGCCGCCCGCCGCGATGAAGTGCACCGGGCCCACCTGGTCGGCGGGGACGATCTCAATCGGATCGAGGAGCATCAGTTGTCACCTTCCTGCGCGGCGAGATTGAGCACCGCGTCTGCCAGCACGTCGGCCGCGTCGGCCGGGTACATGTCCTTGCAGGTGGAGGCCATGCGGGCGAGCCGAGCACGGTCACCGAATGCGTCCTGCACCAGCGTCGCAAGTCTATCCGGGCTCAGCTGGGCGTCATCGACGAGCCAGCCTGCGTCGGCGGCGATCAGCTCGGCCGCGTTGCGGCCCTGTTCGCCGTTGCCCCAGGGAAGCGGGACGAAGATCACCGGCAGCCCGCTCACCGCGGTCTCCATCACGGTCCCCGCTCCTGCGCGACCGAGCATCAGGTCGGCGGCCGTGTAGGCAACGGCCATGTCGCTGACGAAGGCCACCGGGCGGTACTGGGCGCCGTTGTCGTGCCGCACGACGACGTCGTCGTCGCCGAAGTTCTTCGGTCCGAGCACGTGCAGGATCTGGATGCCCGCCTCGAGGATGCGGTCGCGGGCGCCGTCTAGCGCCTTGTTGATGCTGAGCGCGCCCTGCGATCCGCCGCTGACCAGGAGGGTCGGTCGGTCGGGGTCGAGCCCGAACTGTGCCCTTGCCTCGGCCGGGGTCAGCTCCGGGTGGGTGATCGAGCGGCGCATCGGCATGCCGATCAGCTTTCCTCCGGGCATCACCGTCTCCGGGAAG